>ENA-ORUW01001707-ORUW01001707.1-human-gut-metagenome-genome-assembly--contig:-NODE-1707-length-14429-cov-2.424308_pt1 | contig 14429 bp, 12 predicted proteins | sample MGYA00242088_ERZ509227 | MGnify/ENA primary metagenome ERZ509227 (study PRJEB26280, sample SAMEA2338816) | human gut metagenome | biome: human gut; feature: human-associated habitat; material: faeces... | reverse complement strand
AGAGGTTCCCCGCCCCAAAGGGGGCCCAGGCGGGCACATGGGTGTGGCCGTGGAGGAGGAGATCCCCCGGCCGGAGGGGCGGCAGGTTCTCCCGGTTCCACACATGGCCGTGGGTACAGTAGACCAGCCGCTCCCCCAGGGCCAAAACGGCGTAATCGGCCAGGATGGGGAAGGTCAGCACCATCTGGTCCACCTCGCTGTCGCAGTTGCCCCGGACGCAGAGGAGCCGGTCCCCCAGGCCGTTGAGCAGAGGGATCACCTCCTTGGGGGCGTATTCCCGGGGCAGGTCGTTCCGGGGGCCGTGGTAGAGCAGGTCCCCCAAGAGCACCAGCCGGTCTGCCCCCTCCCGGGCGAAGGCCTCCGCCAGGGCCCGGGCATAGTAAGCCGAACCGTGCAGGTCCGACGCGATCATCCATTGCATGGCTATCTCTCCTTTCCGTGGTATGGGAGGGTCCCATGATACCACAGCAGGCAAGCCCTGTCAAAAGGAACCGGCCCCAGCAAGGGAAAAGGAGAGCACCGGTGGGTGCTCTCCTTTTCGGCCGCAAGGCAGAATCTTACTGGGCCACGGTCTGGCAGAAGCGCATGAGAATGGTGGCGATCTGCGCCCGGGTGGCGTTGCCGGCGGGGCGCAGGGTGTCATCCTCAAAGCCCTGGATCAGACCCTGGGCACAGGCCCAGGCCATGGGGATCTGGGCGTACGCCTGGATGGTCTCGGCGTCGGAGTAGCCGCTCAGGTCGGCAGAGTCCGTCACATCGTAGCCCTTGGCCTCGGCATAGCGGTAGAGGATGGCGGCCATCTGCTGGCGGGTGATCTCGTCCCCGGGGGCGAATCTTGTGTCGCTCACCCCGTTGACGATGCCGTTGGCGGCAGCCCAGACCACCGCGTCGGTGTACCAGGTGTCCGCTTCCACATCGGTGAAGCCGCTCTCACCGGTGACGGCGGGCTGGCCCTCCAGACGGTAGAGGATGGTCACCAGCTGGGCCCGGGTGGTGGTGTGCTCCGGGGCGAACTGGTTGTTCTCAATGCCGTCCATAAGGCCGTTCTCATAGACGTACTGGACCGCCTGGGCATACCAGGCATCGGCGGCCACGTCGGTGAAGGGGTGCTGCTCGCCGCTGCCCTGGCTGTGGTCGCTTTCGTCGATGACCACAGCGTACTGGGAGGCATGGGTCAGGGGGAAGGCGGCGGTGCCGTCTGCGGCGATCTGCACGGAGGCCTCCAGGTCCATGGTCCCGGCCTCCTCGTTGTAGTGGTAGAGGTTGGCCCAGGCCCCGGCATTGTCCCGGCCCAGGGGCACGGTGAGGGTCATGGGGAAGCCGAAGGCCCCCTCATGGGCCAGGGTGAACTGCACCACCGTCCCATCGCCGGCCACGGTGTCCACCACCTGGCTGGGGATGCCGTGGGTATCCAGGGTGACCCCAAGGTCCAGGTCCTCGATGGCATCGGCCTGCGCCAGGTCCTCGCCGCGGATGGTCCACTGGACGTTGTCCTCCAGCTCCACCACCAGGGCGACGTCTTTCCCGGCCATGGCCTCCAGGGCCTCCTGGGGAATCTCTGTGGCGCCGTTCATGTCCACGGTCACGGTCTCCCCGTTGGCCGCATCGGCCAGCTCGTCTGCAATCCTGGGCGTCCCCGGCGCTGGGGCCGGTGGGATCCTCGGGGGCGGGATCAGGGTTGGGGGTGGGATCGGGGTCGGGCCGGGACACAGGTTCCCACTGCGCGGTAAAGGTGGTGTCCCCGTCGATGGTGACGGAGGCGCCAGCCTGGTACCGCTGGTTGTCCGCGCTGCTCATCCAGCCCTGGAATACATAACCGGGGCGGGTGGGGGCGGCAGGCAGGGTGTAGTCTTCCCCGATGGTGACCTCGGCAGTTGCCACAGTTTCCTCCCCGTTCTTCACGGTGACGGTGGCCTGCTGAACGGGTTCGGGAGTCACCTCCAGGGTGCCGGCGGTGTTCACCAGGTCGCCGTAGATCTCCTTGCCCTGGTCGGTGCCCAGCATGTACTCGGTCACCTTCACCCCGTCGGCAGAACCGGAGAGGTTCACCCGGGCCAGGGTGTCGGGGGCAGCATTGTCATAGACGATGGTGAGGGAGAGGGCCCCATCCTGCACGTCCTGACGAACCACGGTTCCTTCCGTGTCTACGGAGGTGATCTCCTGGCCGTTGAGGTTCAGCACCAGATCCAGGGTGTTCACCGTGTAGCCGTCCTGACGGTCCGAGAGGGTGAACTCCACTGCGTTCACGTTGGTGCCCGAGGTGGAGGTAAGGGTCTCCACCGCCCGGTCCTTTTCCACCAGCTCCTCCTGGGTCAGGCTGGCAGCCTCGAAGAGATCGGCGGAGCCGTCCATGTGGGACAGGGCATCGCCCCGGAGGGCAGCCAGCACCAGCTGAGGAATGTCATGGTTGGTGCCGCCAGAGAGTGTGGCACCGCTGTCGATGGTCTGGCCGCCCAGGGCGATCTGGACGTCGTACTCCTGGTTAGTGGTGCCGCCATGGCTGCCACCAGCCGTGCCGCCGTGGTCGGCGGTGAAGAGGACCAGGGTCTCGTCCTTGGTACCGGTCTCCTCCAGAGCGTCCATGATGGCCTTGAAGTAGTCGTCGTATCTTTCCAGCTCGGTGTAATATTTGTCCGTATAATACCCGTTGCTGTGGCCCACTGCGTCCATATAGTCGGACTGCATGTAGATCATGGCCGTGTTCTTGTAGTTCTCGGACTTGATATAGTCCGCCACGTCCTGCATGTCGCCGGTGTTTTTGGTAGAACCATGCAGGTATACCGGCGCGTCGGGCTCAATGATACCGTTGACAATCGGCGTCCACTCGGCGAAGGCTGCGTTGCCCCGGTTGGGGAAGGACTGGCCCAGCGCCTCAAAGATGGAGGGGTACACCGCAACCTCTTTGCCGAAGTCGGGGTAGTAATAGGCACCTGCCTCGTTGTTGGTGATTTGATACTCTTTCTGCGCCGTAGCGTACGCCTTCCCGTGGATGATGGAGGTGTAATTCTGGGCAGAGATGGTGGGGGTCTCACTCTTAGCGGAGTAGGAGGTGGCGCAGTACTCGTTGAAGAGCTCCATGGCGTACTCGTTGGTCCGCTTGGCCAGGATATCCGGGTCATCGGTCAGGGTGGTGGAACCGTTAGAGGCATAGTACATCTCGTTGGGCTTAAAGCAGATGCCGCCGCCGTCCATGGTAATGACCACCGCGTGCTTATAGGGGTAGATGGCCGCCGCCTGGGCGATGGTCTTGGCCTGGTCTGTGGCCTCTGCCAGAGCCACGTCACCAGCGCCGATGACGCCGTCGCCGTTGAGGTCCAGGTTCCCCTGGCCCACCAGCTTCACGGTGGCGCCCTCTGCGTTTTTCTTGTTGGTGCTGGCCTCAATGTTGACGTCTGCAAAGGCAAATTCTGCGTTCTGGTCGCTGTTCGCCTCTGCGCTCTCGAAGGTGAGTCTCACCAGGCGGGTGGTGCTGTAGTTGTTGAAGGCGTCGGTGGCCACATTGCCAGTGTAGGTCACCTTCAGGTTGCCTTTCTTGTCATCCTCAACGGTCAGACCGCTCTTGGCATTCTCCTGGCCCACATAGGACACCAGATTGGGGTTATAGGTCAAGGTAAAGGAAGTGCTACCGACCGTGAGGCCACTATCCCGGTTCATGTGAATGCTTACGTTGAACAGGTTGCCGGAGGCCACCTGTTCCGCGGCCACCAGGCCCAGGTTCACTGGCAGGTTCTCCATGTCCACCGCAGCCCGGACAAAGATCCGCTTGGCGGAACTGCCTTCCACGGTGTAGGTGAAGGTGTAGTTCCCCTCCTGGTCGGGAGTGAACTGGTTGTCCTGGAGGGAAACCGTCTCCCCGTCAGGAGCGGTCACGGTGACGGTAACCGCTGCCCCATTGCTGGCGGTGCCAGCAGGCACGGTGCAGAGCTCGTTCAGGGCGATGGAGCCAGTGGCCCCCTCCACCTCGATCATCACCGGATCCAGGCTCTCATAGAGGGCCTTCACCTGGTCATCGGTCATGCTGTCGCTGTACAGCCGGGCCAGGGAAACGCGGCCCTTGGCAAAGGATTCCGCTCCGCCGGAGGGGCTGCTGTCGCCACCAATGACAAAATTCTTTGCCTCTCCGCCGGGCCAGTGGATGGTGGTGCCGCCGGCGGGCTTGGAGTCAACCAGTTCCCCGTTGAGGTAGAGTTTCACTGTGCTGCCGTCAAACACACCTACAGCGTGGTACCATTGGCCGGCCTCGATCTCGGCGTTGGGCTGAACATAACCGTTGTCGCCCCCGCTCTTGTTGATGTTGCAGAAGAACTGCAGCCGGCCGCCTTCCAGGCCCAGGCCAATGCCGCCGCCCTGCTGGTTGGAGAACATGTCCGACTCCCCACTGGGAATCTCGTCGTACTTGAAGATGCTCTCAATGGTGACCCCATCGCTCATCTTGCTGTACTTGGTGTCGTCGAAGGGATAGAGGTAGGCGTCATAGGTGCCGTTGAACACACCCACGTTCTTGCCCATCTCGGCGTCCTTTTCAATGACAGGGGAACCGGCAGGATTCAAGGTGTTCTGTGTCTTCGACTTGTCCTGGGCAGTGCCGTCGGTGAAGTCCACGTTCAGCATGTCCGGGGTGAGGGTCTCGGGATTCTCGGGCTCCTCGGGGTCGGTGGGCTGCTCCGGCAGCTCCTGGTCGGCCAGGGCGGCTACCTGATCGGCAGTGAGGGGGGTGCTGTAGATCCGGGCGTTGGCGATGCGGGCGTTGGCGGCAAACTGCAGTGCATCGTTGCCATCGCTGTCACCACCGATGAACACAGAATCAGCGCCGGAAGAGGGAAGCTGCAGGGCTGCAGTTGCTGTTTCCGTGCCTACCAGTTTTCCGTCAATGTAGAGCTTGACGGCGTCTCCATCGTATACGCCTGCCGCATGGTGCCAGACCTTTGCCTGGATATCCCCGCCAGTGGGCGTTGCATAGTCATCCTCTTTGACACGGCAGAAGAAGATGCCTTCTCCGCCCGTGGCTCCCAGGCCTACGCCGCCGCTCTGTTGGTTGGACAGCAGTTCCTGCTCGCTGGTGGGATCCACGTTATAGCAGAAGGTCACCTCAAAGGTCAGGCCCTCTTTCAGCTTGTCATACTGGTCACGCAGGGGGTAGCTATAGGCGCTGCTGCCGTCGAAGTTGGCCACGGTTTTACCCAGCGTCTCGTCCTCCACATAGGTGACGTTGCCGTGCTCAGTTTCCGCCAGTTTGTTTGCAGAGTCATCTCCACCCTTGCCGTCAGAGAAGTCCACGTCCAGGATATCCGCGTCGGGGATGGTCACATCGCTGTCAGGCTGGGTGGCAGTCTGGTATGCGGTTTTGACATCATCCGCCGTCATGGTCCCTTCATAGACTCGGGCCAGGGCGATGGAGCAGTTGGCCTGGTACTCCAAACTACCATCAGACTTGGTGTCGCCGCCCAGGAACAGGTAGTGAGGGGGCTCCGACATGGCGCCGGTGGCGGCCACGGTGTCCTGCAATTTCCCATTCAGGTACAGCTTGACATTCTCCCCGTCATAGGTGGCCACCAGGTGGTTCCACTGGTTGGTTGCCACCTGCACGGCGGGCTTTTTATAGCTGCCACCAATGTGGGTCCAGAACTCCACGGTATTGGTGCCGCTCTTCTGCTCAAAGCAGAAGCCGGAAGTCTGCGTATTGCCCATGGGGTTGTTGTTCGCGGTGTCGTTGGGCTTGTAGTAGAGTTCTACGGTGAAATTCTGGCCCATGCGGTCGTAATCTTCGTCGGTCATGGTGTAACGCAGGCCGTCGTCTACCCCGTCAAAGGTGGCCACCGTGCGGTCCAGGTCGGCATCCTCCTGGAACGTGGGGTTCCCATAGACGGTCAGGTCGTGCCCCTGGGCATCCACACCCTGGTTGCTGTTGGAGAAATCCACATCCAGGATGGGCTGCGGAGGATAGGTCGGCGCTTCCGTCTTCACCGTGCCGGTGATGGCGTCACTGGCCGTACCGAAGGAAGTCACCGCTTTGACGGAAACGTCGTATTCCGTGTCTGCCTTCAGGCCGGTGATGGTCACGTCCCAGGTATCCTTCTGGTCTTTCTCGGCCATGTAGTAGTCGGAGAAGACAGACTTGGTCACCGCATCGCCGCCATTCTTCGGGGTCAGGGTGATCTGGTACTCGTGGACCATGTCGTTATTGGCCCCAGAGGCAGGCTTAGCTGCGGGGAATTGTACGTGGATGGTCTTGCCGTCCACTTCCCCCTGGGTCACTGTGGCCCCACCGTCAAAGGTTGGAGCATCAGTGCTGGTCCGCTCACTGGTATATTTGAGGCTCTCCTTGTCACTCACATTGAATGTCCAAGGCTCGTCCTCATACATATACTCCCCGGTGGTCAGGTTCATCCGGTAGATCTTCACCGTGCCGTCGTCCAGCGCGTCGATCCGAAGGGCCTGGGAAGCGATCTCGCTGTCTGCCGGGTAGGTGCTATCAGCGCCAGTGTCAGGGTCCACCTTGCCGCTCTCGTTCTCGAAGTAGGCGCCGATGGTTCCGTCCTGGATGGCGGTGTAACCGTCGTCCTGGTAGATGGACCGGGCATCCTCCAAGGTGGCGTGGGAGTGGCCGGAGATGTGGATGACCTGAGGATAGTTTGCAAAGAGGTCAACGATTTCGCCGTAATTTCCATACCACTCGCTGGTCACATAGGCGGTATTCCGGATACCGTGATGGCCCATGACGATGATGGGGGCGTCCGGGTTTTTCTTGGTCGCTTCCTCCAAGGCTGTTTCTACCATGGAATACTGATCCGAGTAGTTTCCAGAGGAATTCTGTGCACTCAGCTTAATGACAGTAGCTACCAGGGTCTCTCCCACTGTAGAAGAGGTAGTTCCATCTGCGCTGTAATACAGCACTGCGTTGGCATCTTGCCCCGTTTTTTCTTTGAAATCAGTTTGATTGCTGTTACCAAATTCATGGTTGCCCATGGACAAGACAACTTTACCATCCTGACCCAACTCACTCTCGTTGATAATACTCATGAGTTGGGTATACTGGCTGCTGCCACTTTCGGTCAAATCACCGACCAACAACACACCATCTGCCTCAGGATCAACCTGGTTGAACACACTCAATGCATTTTCAAACTTTGCCGGGGCATCGCTCCGTCCAATATGAACATCGCTCCCCACAAAGAAGCGCGCCGCTACATTCTCATGGGATACGGCTTCCCAGTCGTTGCCCGGTGCATCCCAGGCCAGGGCCGTTGTGGGTAACAATCCCAACAACATAGCACCGGCCAGCACACCGGACAGTTTTCGTTTCCACTGCATGGGTAATCTCCATCCTTTCCTTTCTCAAAGGGGTTTCTAGGGTTCTGTGCAAGAGAAATGAAGGCGTTCTTTTCTGCTTCGGTTTGCTTTGCAGCGGCTACGCGCTTCCCTCTCCGGGGGAGAGTTTTCGTTGGGAGGTCGTTCCTAGAACGACCTCCCCCCTTTTCTGTATCAGAAAAGGCAAGTTTCCTTTCTGTGACTTCTCTGGGTTGGGGTTTCTCTCAGTCCTCCTTCTCCTGTTCCTCCAGCCACTGGGGCAGCTGGGACAGGTTTAACAAAACGCCGTCGGCCCCGGCGGCCAGGAAGGTCTCCTTGGCGCGGCCCAGGACACGCTCCCTGTCCTGGGGCGGGAGGGCCTCGTACTCCTCCTGGGTGAGGCCCAGGACGCTGCTGCCCTCCAGCACCCCCAGGGAGAGGATGCCGGCATTTTTTCCCTCTTGAATGTCCGCGACCGTGTCCCCCACCTTCACCACATCGGCTACGGAGGGGATTTGGAACTGGGCCATGTTGGCATAGATCATGTAGGGGTACGGCCGGCCCAGGCCCTGGACGCTGTCCGGGCTGAACCAGGCGTCGGGGGCATAGCCCTGCCGGGCGGCGCCCTGGGTCACCACGGCCATCATCTGATCGGTGTAGCCGGTGGTGGAGCCAATGCGGATCCCCTGGGCCCGGAGGGCCTCCAGCCGGCGGATGGCCTGGCGGGCGTTGGTGCCCTGCTCGCCCTCGGCGCCTTTCAGGGCGTCCAGCTCCTCCAGGACCGCAATGGGGAGGACGATCTGGTTGTCCTCAAAGGCCTCTAAAGCGTAGGGAGTCTGGAGGAGGACGCTGGTGTCCAGTACATAGGTTTTTTCCATGGTGGGATGCCTGCCTTTCCAAGATCAGAGGGGATGATGCTTCCATCTCCATTGTAAAAGACCCGGCAGCCCCCTTCCATCTGGTTTTGGTGAAATTTTGGGGAAATCCCTGTGTGACCCTCCCACACCCCTCAGACCACCATGCCCACGGCGCAGAGGGCCAGCACCGCCCCCATGGCGTAGTTGAAGGGCCGGTAGTGCTTGGTGAGGAAGGCCTGGAACAGCCCTCCCGCCGCGGCCCAGGTCATAAACCCGGCGGTGCCCACCAAGGTCAGCAGGAGAGGCTGTACCACCATGGTGCCGCTGCCCCCGGCAGGAAAGACATAGCCGGTGTAGATGGTGATGGCGTAGAGAATGATCTTCACGTTCACAAACTGCAGCAGAAACCCCTTCCAGAAGGAGGCCTTTCGGTTCTCCTCCCCGGCGGGTTTGCTCCGGGCCACGTGGACGGCCAGCCAGAGGATGTATCCCGCCCCCACGTACCGCAGGGCCTGGGAGAGGGTGGGGAGGAAGTGGTTGAGCTGGTAGCAGAACAGGGCGCACACCGCCATGACGCAGAAAAAGCCTGCAATGATCCCCAGCAAGGTGTTTTTCCCCCGGGCCCAGCCGTTCTGGCTGACGGTGTGCAGGGCCAGCACGTTGTTGGGCCCCGGGGTGAAGCTGGTCACCAGGGCGTAGGGGAGATAGGATACAAAAATCGAAGATAACACTTGCCAAACGCCTCCTTTTCTGGTAGTCTACTCCCAAAGAATGATGAAATTAAATTGAAAGATTTGATAAAATAATTCAATTTTATTGAATGGAGTGGGGATGATGGATCTCAAGTACCTCAACACCTTCCGTACCATTGTGGAGGAGGGTAGCTTCTCCCGGGCGGCGGAGCGCCTGAACTACACCCAGTCCACCATCACCTTTCAGATGGGGCAGCTGGAGGGGGAGCTCTCCGCCCAGCTGTTTGAAAAGGTGGGGCGGCGGATGGTCCTCAGCCAGGCGGGCCAGCGGCTGCTGCCCTATGTGGACCAGGTGCTGGACGCGGTGGACCAGATGCGTTTTTTCCAGGAGGACCTGGCCCAGTGCCGGGGGGACATTACCATCGGCGTGGCGGAGACCTTGCTGTGCTACCGCCTGCCCCCGGTGCTGAAGGCCTTTCACCGGCAGGTCCCGGGGGCGCGGCTCTTCATCCAGTCCATGAACTGCTACGACATTCGGGACGGCCTGCTGGCCGGGGCACTGGACGTGGGGATCTTTTACCAGGACATTGGGGGGCTGGGGGACCAGCTGACCACCTACCCCCTGGGGCAGTGCCCTGTGGTCCTGGTGGCCGCCCCGGGGGTGAAGGCCCTCTGCCCGGATTTTACCGCCCCCGGCCAGCGCATGCCGGTGCCTCTGCTGACCAATGAGCCCAACAGCATCTTCCGCCAGCAGTTTGAAGGCTACCTCCGGGAGAAGGACATCCGGATGGACCACATCATCCAGCTGGGCAGCATCCCCACCATCCAGCGCCTGGTGGAGAACGAGGTGGGGGTGACATTCCTGCCCCGGTTCACCGTGGAGGAGGCCCTGGCCGACGGCCGGCTGGTGGAGCTTCCCGTGGACATGGCGGCCCCCACCCTCTCCCCGGTGTGCGCCCACCACAAGGGGAAGTGGGTCAGCCCCCTGCTCCAGTGCTTTTTGGACCTGGTGACCCAGACTCCGCTGCTGTGAAAAGACCATCCCCCGGGACACTCGTCCCGGGGGATGGTCTTTTCATGGGGAATCTCATTTGAACTTCACAGCGGTGCCGTAGGCGATGACTTCTGCGGCCCCCTGCATGACGGTGGAGGAGGCGTACCGGATGTTCACCACCCCGTCTGCCCCCAGGGCTTCGGCCTCGCCCACCATGCGTTTGGTGGCCAGGGCCCGGGCCTCGTTCATCATGTCGGTGTAGGCCTTCAGTTCGCCGCCCACCAGGGTTTTGAACCCCTGGGAGATGTCCCGCCCGATGTTTTTGGATTGGATGGTACTGCCCTGGACCAGGCCAAGGGTCTCCAGCTCCTTGCCGGAGATGTAATCAGTATTGACTAAGATCATCTTCTTCTCCTCCATTGATTTCACGAATTCTTGACCGAGCCGCCCCGATCAGGAACAGGGCAGCGGCCAGCAGCAGGGCGGCCAGGATCCAAAAGAGGGGGTGCCCCCCAAAGGTGTGCCAGGCCCATGCCACCCCGGCGCCCTGGAGCGCCAAGGGGACCAGCACAACCAGCACAGAGAGCCAAACACCCACTTTTTTTCCACGGTGAGAGGCCATGGTGCGCCCTCCTTTCCCATTACTCGATGTCCAGCTCCGGCGGGACGTCAATCTCGTCGGAGACGTATTTCCCATTCTTCTTCCGTTGACGGACGCATTCGGTGAGCAGATACTCAATCTGCCCGTTCACCGAGCGGAAGTCATCCTCCGCCCAGGCCGCGATGGCGGCGTACAGCTTGGCGGAGAGGCGAAGGGGAATCTGCTTTTTCGCGTCCTTTTTACTCTCAGCCATGGCGGCACCTCCCGGGGATCAGTAGAGGCTGCCGGTGTTCACCACAGGCTGGGCTTCGTGGTTGCCGCAGAGGACCACCAGAAGGTTGGAGACCATAGCGGCCTTCCGCTCCTCATCCAGTTCCACCACGCCGCTCTGGTTGAGCCGTTCCAGGGCCATCTCTACGGTGCCCACGGCCCCTTCCACGATCATCTTCCGGGCGTCGATGATGGCGGAGGCCTGCTGCCGCTGGAGCATGGCTGCGGCGATCTCCGAGGCGTAGGCCAGGTGGGTGATGCGGACCTGGAGGATCTCTAAACCGGCCTCCTGGACCTTGGACTGGAGCTCTTCCCGGATCCGGGCGGCCACCACTTCGCTGGAGCCGCGGAGGCTCTCCTCGTCGGGGTGGCCGTCTCCGGTGGCCTCCGCCCCCGGGGCGATGTCGTAGGGGTAGAGGCGGACGATGTTCCGCAGGGCGCCGTCGCACTGGAGGGAGAGGAACTCCTTGTAGTTGTCCACGTCGAAAACCGCCTTCACCGTGTCCACCACCCGCCAGGTGACGGCGATGCCGATCTCCACGGGGTTGCCCAGGCAGTCGTTGATCTTTTGGCGGGCGTTGCTGAGGGTCATGATTTTTAGGGAGATCTTTTTGCTCACGGCCTCCTTGGGCAGGCCGGTGGAAGACCCTGCCAGGGCCGCCAGGACGCCGCCCCCTTTGGCGGACTCAATGTCCGGGCTCTGGTTCATCTGGGTTTTGGCGGCGGGGTTCACGGCCACGCAGAAGGGGTTGACGTAGTAGAACCCCTCCCCCTTCAGGGTGCCCACGTACTTGCCGAAGAGGGTGAGCACCAGGGCCTCCTGAGGGGCCAGCACCTTCAGCCCCAGAAAGAAGATCCAGCCCAGGCAGAGGTAGACGATGCACACCACCATGGGGGCCACCATGGCTTCCACGGCGAAGAGGATGGTGCCGATCACCGCCAGGACATACAGGACCAGGGTCAGCAGAAGCACGAGCATGCCGTGTTTCTTGTTGGTAAGGATGGTTTCGGTCATAGAAATCTCCTCCTAATGTTCTATTTGATATCAAAATCATATCATATAGAATCGGAGGCGTCAAGGGGAAACTGGCGTATTTTTAGGGGCAGCCTGCCGGAAGGAACAGGAAACAGCCCACCAAGGACAACACCAGCGCCGTCCCGGAAGGAACCCACGGCACGAAGGCAAACAGGGTGGTGCACAGCGAAAGGAAGAACGAGGGGAGAGACGACGGCATAACAGCACTCCTTCCAGGAAATAATTGATATCCAAATGGATATCACCAGCCCATGATAGCATTGGTTGGGATTACTGTCAAGATATCCAAATGGATATCAATGGAGGGGAGCCATGGGATATTACCGACGGATCCGCGACCTGCGGGAGGACCACGACCTGACCCAGCGGCAGCTGGCTGCCAAGCTGGGTATGACCCAAACCCAATACTTCCGTTATGAGCAGGGGTACCGGGACGTCCCCAGTGACATTTTGATTGCCCTGGCCGACCTCTACCAGACCTCCACCGACTATATTCTGGGGCGCACCGACGACCCCCGGTTTTTCGGCGGAAGCCGCCGGTAGGGAAAATGGCGACGGACGAAAGTTTCCTTGCCAAGGATGGAAGGATATGGTATACTACAAAAGGAGTAAAATCGAAGGTTAAGGGGATAGCTACCTTGAAAACAGCCATTGTGACGGACACCAACAGCAGCATTACCCCTCAAGAGGCCAAAGAGATGGGCATTTACCTCATTCCCATGCCCTTTTTTATCGATGGCGAAACCTATCTGGAGGGGGAAACCTGTACCCATGAGACCTTTTTCCACCTGCTGAAAGCGGGGGCAAAGGTGAGCACTTCCCAGCCGTCTCCCGAGACGATCACCTCTCTATGGGACCGGCTGCTGCAGACCTATGACCGGGTGCTGCATTTTCCCATGTCCTCCGGCCTCAGCGGTTCCTGCGAAACCGCCAAGGCCCTGGCCCAGGACTACGACGGCCGGGTGCTGGTGGTGGATGACCATCGGATCACCCTCACCCTGGCCCGGTCCATCCGCAACGCCGTGTCCCTGCTGGACCAGGGGAAGACCGCCGAGGAGGTCAAAGCCATCTTGGAGGGGGAGCGGGACGCCTCCAGCATCTACGTGGCGGTGAGCACCTTGGAGTACCTGCGGAAAAGCGGCCGAGTTACCGCCGCTGGGGCCGCCATGGCCACCATCCTCCATATTAAGCCGGTCCTCCAGATCCAGGGGGGTAAGCTGGACGCCTATCGAAAGGTGCGGGGAATGCTCCACGCCAAGAAAACCATGATCGAGGCCCTCCGCCACGATTTGGCCATCCGCTTTTCCGGGATGCGAATGGCGGTTTACTCCGGCTACTCCGGCAGTGACCGTACCGTAGGCGACACTTGGCACGACGAGGTCCAGGCGGCCTTTCCAGAGTACAAGGTGCCCCCCTCTGTCTCCCTGCCTCTGAGCATCTGCTGCCACACCGGCGAGGGTGCGGTGGGCCTGGGCTGCGCAAAGGTGTGGTAACCGAAGGCAGACAACATCGGATAGAAGAGAAGGGAAAGGAACGTGTTTTTCCAACACGTTCCTTTTTTTCATGGGGAAGGGGTTTCATGAAAACTTAAGAAATTCTCTAGCCTTTCTTTATTTTTCCTCTCTATAATAAGTCGTATAGAAGAGGAGGCAGGGCCCATGCATCAACGACGCAAGTTAACCCTCTGTCTGGTGGCCGGGGTGCTGGTTTTGGCAGTGTCCGCCGCGGCGGCCTTTGGCAGTGTCAATGGATATGACTGCTATAAGCAGGCCGTCAAGCAGCTGCTGACCCAAGAGGAAAACCTCACCCTCCAGGCGCAGGTCAACCTGGCGATGGACGGGGCGGAAGTCTTTGCCTGGCAGGGCACCTACGCCAAGGACGGGGCAGACAGTGCCCGGACCAGCTGTACCCACTCCGGGGAGGGGGAGGCCTACCGGGAGTTTTCCACCGTGCGGGATGGGATGCGCACCCAGTTTGTGGAGGACAGCGGCCTCTATACCCAAACCCCTGCGGTGCAGACCGGTTGGGCCGACCCCCTGCTGGGCATCCAAGCCGACGACGAGATGACCCAGCGCATGGTGGACTTTGCCGAAATGGCCCTAGACCTTACGGTGGGGGGCCTGAAGAACAATGTGGTCCAGCTGGCCCAGAAAGCGGGGCAAACTTGTTACCAGATCAATGTGTCCCAGATTCAGTTCCCCAGTCTGTTTAACGCGGGCCTGTCCGTCCTGGCCTACTATATGATGGGGCAGCCAGACCCAAGCTATTTGGAGTATGAGGACTACTATGGCCTCTTCTTTGCCCAGTACCAGGCCGCCACTGGGGTGGCGGTTCCCCAGGACGTGCAGGAACGCTATGCCCACGGGGACATTACCACCGCTTGGTACGAGGCCAACCAGGACCTGCTGACCGGTTTGGACACCTTTGCCAGCACCTGGTCTGCCCAGTATGACCAGTGGAAGGACACGCACCGAGGGGTCCTCTATGTGGCGGCAGACGGTGCTGCCCAAACGTACAACACGGTGGCAGAGTTCCTGGCCGCCCACCCGGAACGGAAGTTCTCCTACCTGGAATACTACCTGGCGGGGGATGTGGCAGTGGATACGGTGGCCAACCTCTTTTCCCTGGACCAGGACGGCCGCTTGACTGGCAGCCAGGTGGAGGTTACCCTTACCAGCACCGATGAGGCGGG
>ENA-ORUW01001701-ORUW01001701.1-human-gut-metagenome-genome-assembly--contig:-NODE-1701-length-14477-cov-3.064762_pt1 | contig 14477 bp, 16 predicted proteins | sample MGYA00242088_ERZ509227 | MGnify/ENA primary metagenome ERZ509227 (study PRJEB26280, sample SAMEA2338816) | human gut metagenome | biome: human gut; feature: human-associated habitat; material: faeces... | reverse complement strand
ACCACCGCGACCGCCGCGGCGAAGGCGCACCCGACAACCACCACGGCCAGAAGCAAGAAGGGAAGAGGCGAACGGCGGCGCGGCCTGCGCCGCTTCATTGCGCGCCCTCCTGTGCGGCCTGCATAAGCGCGCACCCTTCGCAATGTTCCTTCCTGATTTCGGCGCGGTTTTTGTCCTCGGCTTCGCAATTCTCTTCCAGCGTGTCCGGATCATAGTAAAGCCGCATTGCCTCGCCCGTTCCGGACGATATTTCCAGCACATAAAGGCCGTTGCGCTCGAACCAATCGTTTTCAACGGTGATTTCAAAGCGTCCAAGCGTCATTTTGTAGATATACACGCCGCCTTCTGCACGCTCTGTTTTCAGCCTTGAAGCCGAAAGGTTTAATTCCCTCTGAATAAGGGCTTTCGCCGTCTTCTGCGTCAGCCGAACGCACGCATTGTTTTTCATAGTTTGAATAGCTCCTTTCGCGCCTTTCGCGCTTTCAGACTTAACCACCATTCCGGATTATTCCGGAACTTCTCATGCGGACAATATGTGCAATCCGTAGAAGGGCATTTCCGGCAATACCGCTTGTGAAATTCGTCGTCCCACGGCCCTTCTAAAATCGGCAATCCCCGAAGGAATGCCCCAAGCCCCGCGGGGGATTGCGTCAGCTTTTCAAAATTAGTCACCGTTAAAACCTCCCGTGTTTTATCGCACTTCCGGTTTAATTCCTTTGATCCTGCAAAACTTTTCGCATTCCGGCTTTGTTCCGCTTTTCAAGGTTTTCCCGCCTGCATACACGCCGATCTTCGTTACATGCGTATAACTGCGAACTTCCCAATGTGTTGTCATTGTCCCGCCGCCGAATTCGTGCCGCTTTTCAAGCGTATAGATCATGATAAACAACCCTTTCGTCGTTATTGGTTTACACTTCTTCGCCCTCTGCGCTTGAAGTTTTCCCGAACCACCGCTTGCGCCCGCTCCGCGCTGTAAACTTCGCGTTGCGCCGCGTCCACTTCTCCGGTATAGCCTCGTTGCAATTCGTGGTAGATCGTCGCGGTATGCACGCCAAGTCGCGCGGCGATTTCAAGCGGGCGATCCCCGCGGGCGTGCCACGCCTCGATCTTCTTTCGATCCTCAAAATCCAGATACCTATAATTTCCCGCCATGTCTTCACCCCGTTTCTATTGCGGTTTATCGTGGTTTGTGGTATAAAAAAATAAATGCGGAAGGTTCGTAATTCCCGTTCGGGGGAATTCGTTTCCTTTCGCATTTAATATTACAACCCACACTGCAGGATTTTGGGCGTATTATAGAGACTGATGTCGTTGCGGTCGGCGGCTCTGGTGCAGGCATCACAGCTGCAGTTTATGCTGCGCGTGCTGGCGCGCGAGTTGCCTTGGTTTCCAAGGGGAAAATTGGAGTGAGCGGCAATGCGATCATGGCCGGAGGCGGCTTTGGTGTGGATGGAGAGAGCGGCAAAAACCTGCTGCACCTGGATTTTGCCGACCCCTCTTTTACGAAGGAACGACTGTTCGACTGTATTGTGAAAGAATCATTTTATCTGGCAGACCAAAATATGGTGCGGCAGTATATCGACGACGGGCCGATCGTGATGAAAGATTATCTGGGATGGGCCGAGCGAGCGGGACAGGACTTCTTCTGCTGTCCGCCAGCCAACTGGATTGCCTCCGGACTGAGCTTTACCAAAGCATTGGTACAAGGGTTGAAAGAAACCGCAGGCATTCAGACGTTTGAAGACATGATGATCGTTGAAGTGCTCACAAATGAAAAAACGGTCTGCGGCGCAGTTGGTATAGACATATATACTGGCGAGGCGGTTCTGTTCCGCACAAAGGCTGTTGTAATTGGAACCGGCGGCTATATGCCGTTTTCGATGAACAACACCGTGACTGATATGACTGGGGATGGGCCGGCAATGGCGTACAGGGCCGGCGCCCGGCTGACAGATATGGAATTTATCCTTTCGTTCCCGACTGCGGTAGTGCCGCAGGAGATGAGAGGCTCGATCTATCCTTATGTGTTTGAGTATAACATGCGCAATCTCAAATACACGATCAGGGACAAAAACGGCGATCCGTTGCCTATACCGGAGGAGGTCGTTAAGTTGTCTCGTGGAGGAAAGCTGAGTAAACTGGTCACCTCCTATTATTTCGGTTATGCGGCGGATCAAGGATTGGCGGGGCCGAATGGGGGATTCTTCTACGACTATTCTGCCAACAGCCGCGAAGAGAAAGAGGCAGGACTAAAGATTTTCTATGACCGGTTTGACCGGTGGCACAGGCATGGGTACTACAAGGGTGAGAGTCTGGCAACGGTCGAGCGGATGCTATTTGCAGACGAACCGATTGAGGTTGGTATTGGCGCGGAGTACTGCATGGGCGGCGTTGAAATTGACGACCAGATGCAGACAGGCGTAGATGGTCTGTACGTCGCGGGAGAAGCAGGCAGCGGCGTGTTCGGAGCCTGCCGAGTAGGGGATGGCCTTGTGGAGATGATGTGCCAAGGAATGCGTGCGGGCCGGAATGCTGCGGCATATGCGGAGCAAAGCAAGCTCCATGCTCTGGATGAAGCACAGTCAGCACAATGCTTAAACAAAATATTTGGTATTTTTGAACATCGAGGCGGAATGAACGCCTTGACGCTCTATGAGGAAATACAGAAAGCATGTGATGAGGGCTTCGGGCTGATTCGCAGTGAGGAGAGACTGAAAAAGGCGCTGCGGCGCATAGAAGAACTGGAGGCAGAGTGGAAAAACGTAACGCTGGTCAGCCAGAGCAGAGCGTACAATCTGGAATGGCTCGGCGCACTGCAGACACAGAATCTTCTGACCTGTTGTAAGGCAGGTATTTTGGCAGCAATCGAGCGTAAGGAAAGCCGCGGATGTCACATCCGCAAGGATTATCCGCAGGTGGATCATGATAATTATCTGATAAAATATGTTCACCATGACGAGGCCGGCGAAATGAAAACCGAAATACGCAGGCCGATTGCGGATCGCATGCCGCTGCCGACGGGCAAACGGGAAAACGTGATCGAATATTTCCTGGATCCCGCCCTGAAATACAAACGATGAGAAAGGGGCGTATCGAATGAAAGTGTTAATCGACCGGTATGATCCGGATACCGGACTGCGGCGGACGGATACCTTTGAAGTCGAGAATTCAGCCTGTGAGGGTATGACGGTAATGGGGCTGCTTAACCATATTTCGCTTCATTGTGATTCGACCCTGGCGTATTACCATCACAGCGTATGCGATCATGGTATTTGCGGACGGTGTACGCTGTCGGTAAATGGTAAGGTACGGCTTGCCTGTCTTACACCGGTAACCGGATATCAGGAACTCCATTTGGCACCGGCTGCAGGGCGTGTCGTAATACGGGATTTGGTGACAAAATAGATCATTTCACAAAAAGATTAAGTGGGCATTAAAGGAGGAAAGTAGCATGGCGAACCAGACACCGCAGAAAAACGTAGATGACTTTCAACTTCCAAAAGGCGGACTGATTAAAAAGCTGTTGTATATCATGGCGTTTGTTGGACCGGCTTCCATGATTTGCTCCACTTCAATGGGACCTGGCACAGCAACATCCTGTATTCAGGCAGGCTCCTTGTTTGGTTATGACTTGTTGTGGGTGGTTGTTTTAAGTGGTATCATGTGCGGCGGCGTGGCGTATATCGGCGCAAAAGTAACAGCGATCTCCGGACAGAATGTGTTCGACTTTATCCGGGGGAAAATCGGCAAGGTAGCCTCTACCATCCTGTTCATCGTTGTGCTGTGTACATGGTATATGGTTATTTATAGCCAGGGTTCCACAATGCGCCATTTAAACGATATCATGTTTGGCGAGCAGGCAGCATCCATCGTGTATGTGGTGACTATCCTGATTATCGCGTATTTATATGTGGCCAGCTCAAATAACCGGATTATAAAAATCGCATCGGTCATGTGTACCCTGATGGCAATTATATTCTTTATCAATGTGTTTTTTGTCCGGCCGGATGCAGGGCAGCTTGCGACCGGCATTATCCCCAAGCTGCCGTCCGGTGTAGAGCAGGCCGTCATTATCGCGGGTATAATCGGTGGTTCTGCGCCAGGCACCTCGGCGCTTTGGTATTCGTACTCGGTGAAAAATCAGAAATGGGATAAGCCCTCGGCGCTGGGCTTCATCAAATATGACCAGATCGTTTTTGCAACCATGTTTACGATCTTCAGTCTTGGTATCTTCCTCTCCGGTGCAGCAGTGCTGCATCCTGCGGGGATTCAGGTGGATTCTGCTCTTGACGCAGCGAAAGCGATCGAACCGCTGGCAGGCTCCTTTGGTACTTATATTTTTGTTGCCGGCTTCTGGGGCGCGGTCTTTACTACAATCGGCGGTATGAGCACGTTGGCGTCTTACTGCATTAACTCATTGTGCCATATCAGTGAGGATAACTCGGATATCAAGGTCCGCCGGCTGATTCTGATCGGTATTGTTATTAGCCTGATCGGCGGCCTTTCGGGCGGCAATGCCATGAACCTGTTGGTCAATGTAATGGGCCTGCTGAATGTGGGTGGATTGGTGATCATCTGCATCCTGACATTCTTCACGAGCAGTAAAAAGTTTGCAGGTGAGTATAAGAACAAATGGTATACCACGCTGATGGGTATTATCATTCTGGCTTTTAATGTATATTCTGCCTGGACATATGTCGCGCGTTTCCTGTAATAATGTGTTTTGGGGATATCCTCATAGGACCCTCCTGTGAGGATATCCTTATCTGGAACAAAGAGAGGAAGATGAGGCTTGGAATTAGAAAAGCGGGTAGCAATTGTAACAGGGGCCAGCTCCGGCATTGGTGCGGTGATAGCCCGATTTTACCTGAACGAGGGTGCGTTCGTATATGGATGTGGTCTGGAGACGTGTGCGGATATCACAGATGAGAATTTTGCCTACCAGAAAGCGAATATTTGTGACGAGGTACAGGCCGCCGCGGTGGTAAAGGGTTGTCAGGAGAAATTTGGGCATGTCGATATTCTGGTTAATTGTGCAGGTGTGACGGGGATTGGCACAATCGATAATACATCGGTCGAAGAATTTCGACGCCAGTTTGAGATCAATGTATTCGGTGTGTACACCATGACTAAAGCGGCGATCGACGCGATACGCTGCTCAGAGCATGCGGTAATTATCAATATCGTCTCCGAGCTGGGTGTGAAATGTATCCCGGAACGGGTTGCATATTGCCCGTCCAAAGCGGCGGTGGAGATGCTGACCCGCTGCTTGGCAGTCGACTGTGGACCGAGGGTGCGCGTCAATGGTATTCTGCCCGGCCTGACAGAGACGCCGATGACAAAAATGCGCTATGAAAATGCTCCCGATCCGGAGGCGGAAAGGCAAAAAACACGTAACCGCTATATCCTGAAGCGGATGTGTACGCCGGAGGACGTGGCGAATGGCGCGGTATTCCTTGCCTCTGACCGTGCTTCGTTTATCACGGGCGATATGCTGGCGGTTTGCGGCGGCGGACAGTTTATAACTACCCAGTAAACAGGAGAAATGGTATGAATATTTTGGAAGAGGCTGGGCGGCATCAGGAACGCCTGATTAGCCTGCGGCGTGATATCCACCGGCATCCAGAATTGAGTTGGAAAGAAACCCGTACACAGGGCGTCATCTGCCGCGAGCTGGATGAGCTGGGAATTCCTTATGAAAAGGTGTGTGGTACGGGTGTGATCGCAGTGCTGCGGGGCGAGCGGTCTGGCCCAGTGGTAGGGCTTCGTGCGGATATGGATGCGCTGCCAATTACGGAAAAGGGAAAGGCAGAATATTCGTCTGAAAATCAGGGTGTCATGCATGCCTGTGGACACGATTGCCATGTTGCCATGCTCTTGGTGGCTGCACGGATTTTGAAAGCGCACGAAAATGAGCTTTGCGGCACGATCAAGTTAATCTTTCAGCCGGCAGAGGAGGTAATAGAAGGGGCTCATGCGATGTATACGTTACCCCAGCTTGCAGATGTCGAGCAGATTTTTGGGGCTCATGTATGGATCGACCTTCCGGTCGGCATGATTTCGGCGGAGGTTGGCCCCCGCATGGCGAGCGCGGACAACATTTACCTGACGGTGGAAGGAAAAAGCGCACATGGTGCGCAGCCGCACCAGTCAGCCGATGCGATCGTGGCCGCCTGTGCAATTGTAAACGCCTTGCAGACCGTTGTGAGCCGTACCGTGGATCCGCTTGAGCCAGCCGTCGTGACGATCGGAACGATCGCCGGTGGAACCTCGTCGAATATTATTGCCAACGAGGTTAAGCTTTCGGGAACGGTAAGATCGTTCCAGCCAGCGGTGCGCGACGCAGTGGAGCGGAGGCTGGAGCAAATCGCCTGCACGACCGCACAGGCTTATGGAACCACCTGCCGTTTTGAATACCGCCGCTGCACTCCTGCAACGATCAATGAAGCGGCATCGACCGAGATCGCGCGCAAAGCAGTCAAAACATTGTTCGGCGACAGCGCGCTTGCACATTTGAAAGAAACCACAGGTGGAGAGGATTTCGCATGGTTCCTGGAGCGGATACCGGGATGTTATGTATTCGTTGGCGCACGCAATGAGGAAACAGGAAAATGCTGGCCCCATCATCATGAATGCTTTGATGTCGACGAACAGGCCTTGGTCAACGGCGCGGCCGTTCTGGCACAGGTCGGCTTGGATGCAGGTATGAAAAGGAGTGTGCAGAAATGAGTGATAAGATCAACTTCTCGGCTGCGTTCAATAAAACCAAAGAAGAGCTTTTGTCGATGGATGAAACCGAATTTCGCGCCCGATTCCGAGAACGCTGCCATCATACCATGGAGATACAGGTGTATGCGGCTGCATACCGGGGACGGACGCTGTCGGCGGATCAACCAAAAACCGCACGACTGTTTATGGAAGTCTGGCGGGAAAGAGGGTTGCCTGAAACTCTGCCTGAGTATGTATTTGCATCCAAGCTGTTATCGTTTGCTGAGGAATTGATACAAGGAGGAAACCTTGATTTGACGCCTTACGCGCCTGCTCCCCTATCTGAGGAGGCACGGCAAGGATTTGAGCGTGTCCTGTATGAGCGCCGTTCGGTGCGGGAATGGAGTGAGGAAAAAGTACCGGACGAGTTGATTAAGAAGGTGCTGAAAGCAGGGTTGTGGGCAGCACATGCATGCAATTTGCAGTCAATACGGTATCTTGTAATTCGTGAAGAAAACTGTCCAGGCCTGTTCCGCGGAAGCGATATCCCAGGGGGGCCGGTACATATCGTGCTTTTACAGGATATGCGCGTGTACCGTGCCAATCCAGTCATGCCAGAGAGCAACCAGCTTTTGGATGCCGGGGCCGCAGGGCAGAATCTTGTACTTGCCGCACATGCCTATGGGCTGGGCGGATGCTGGCTCACTTTCACAAGCGAGCAGATGAAACAGCGCATCAGGGAACATGTGGGATTGCCGGAGGAGATTCGAATGACGACCTATGTGGATGTAGGATTCCCAGACCAATCACCATATCCGCCGCAGAGGATATCGGTAGAGGAAGCAGTTTTCCACTGGGAATGAGAAATATTGGAGGAAGACGCTATGGAGCGTAAGCTTTACGACAACTACCTGGCGATATTGAAAAGCGAGTTGATGGTCGCGCTGGGCTGCACCGAACCAATCGCAATCGCCTATGCCGCAGCACGGGCACGTGAAACGCTGGGGAGTGAGCCGGCAGAATGCGTTGTGCGCTGCAGTGGAAATATTGTCAAGAACGTGATGGGCGTGACGGTCCCGAATTCAGGGGGGATGCGCGGGATAGACGTAGCGGCTGTGCTGGGTGTCGTAGGTGGGGATGCATCGCGTGAATTGCAGGTGCTGGAATCCGTGCGGCCAGAGCATATTGAAAGGACAAAGGCTTTGCTGCGGGCGGGTTTTTGCACCTGTACACTGGCCGAAGGGGTAGAAAATCTATATGTTGAAGTCCGGTTGACTGATACGGAGGGACATTGGGCGTCGGTGGAAGTAAAAGACCGGCATAATCATATCACGCAAATCTGCAAGGACGGTGACATCTTATTTTCTGATGGAGCGCTTCAACAAGATAGCGAACAGGCCGGAGATAAATCGCTTCTTACCGTAAAAAATATTCTGGAGTTTGCGGACACAGTCCGATTTGCAGATATCGAGGAGATAATCGGAAGGCAGGTGGAATGCAACACCGCGATTTCTCAAGAGGGGCTTAAAGGAAGCTATGGTGCACAAACTGGCCGTGTGCTGCTGGAGACGGGAAGCGCGGACCTACATACGAGAGCGAAAGCGGCAGCGGCAGCGGGTAGCGATGCACGCATGAGTGGATGTCCCCTACCAGTAGTAATTAACTCTGGGAGCGGAAACCAAGGTATCACAATTACTATGCCGCTGGTGGAATATGCCAAAGCCTATAGTATTGGTAAGGAGCGCCTGTACCGCTCTCTGGCGGCGGCTAATTTGATTGCAATCCATCAGAAAAAGTATATTGGAAGTCTATCCGCCTATTGTGGAGCGGTCAGTGCAGCCTGTGGAGCAGGGGCTGGGATTGCTTATATGCTTGGTGGGTCATATGAACTGGTATCGTGGACGATCACAAATACGATTGCAACGATTGGCGGCATGGTGTGTGACGGTGCGAAATCCTCCTGTGCGACAAAAATCGCCTCTGCGGTAGAGTGTGCGCTGCTTGGCCTTGATATGGCGAAAAAGGGGCATGTATTTCAACCGGGAGAAGGTATTGTAAAAGATACAGTTGAGAAAACAATAGAGAGTATGGGACGTGTAGGACGCGTGGGTATGCACGAAACCGATATTGAAATACTCCATATTATGATGGGAAAATAAATACAACAGATATATGAAAAAGACCGGATGCTTGCGCTTCCGGTCTTTTCCATGTGTAAGTATTGTCGGTAAAAAAGGTGCGCAAAAGTTTGAAATAGGTCGGGGAAAAAAGAGACGTTATCAACACCAGAAAAACAGGTGCCCTTAGTTTGGCGAAGACTAAAGGCGGTAGCGGAAATTAAGAAGGGTTCAGGTAGATTATATCAAAGACTAAGTCTGCGAGAAATATCACGGAGGGCGGGATAAAGTTTTCAGACGGTACAGAAATATTGCATATCAGGAAAACTTGAGCGTAAAGGAACTGTATGGACAAAAGGCTGGGAGGGGACAGAAAGCTGACTCGAAAACATCGTCACACAGTGATGCAGATCTATTGCCGTCTGGTGGATGAGTGAGGAATACAGAGCCAAAGCTCGCAACTCGTGCAGATCGAACATCTAAAATACGTCCTGAGGTGGCGAGACTGCAGCCCATGCGATTGGTATGGCGTATGGATGCAGGGCTGGTATTTTCATCAGCACAGGGTCTCCATACAGGGGGGGAATATTATTGTGTGGATAGCCCTCTTCAGATATCAGTGCGGCAAGTAAAACGCCATGTTTCACCGCGGGATATGCCAGTGAGTCTGCTTGTGGATGGTTAAGTATCCATTCAAAGTTATCATTGAAATATCCTGCTCTTGTGTGAACTCCTGAAATTTGCTCCTTTTTTATTCTTTTTCAGAATCTGAAGAGTAGTTTTATCCGCATACAGGACTTCCGCCTGCATAAGTCTGCGGTGCATTTCATCGCAGATTGGTGCCCACCGGTCATCCGTTGCGCGAAGTATCCAGATGGTCATGGTTTGCCGCGAAAAACTAATATTAGAACTATTTGGATCCTGCTCTTGGCGATAAAGAGGGGATGCCCTTACAAACTTCTGCACCATGATATGATCAATCGCTTCCGGCGAAGCAAAGCGGCTCAGTATCATGGCTGAAATCTTCTTCTTTTTCATGCTCGGCGTTTCCGTTGACTCAACCCTATATTCCTAGAAAGCGTTTGTAGACAAAATATTGGTGTTCTAAGAAAAGCAGAGACGCCTCCTCTGCTTTTTTGCTTATTTATGGTTGCTTTTTTTTATTATTTTCGCAATTTCCACTTGAAGAATTGACATAAGGGACAGGCACGCCACAATTAACCATTGAGTGCCATCCAACCTGGTCAGTTGGAACGAACTTTGAAGCGTAGGCACAAATAGAATACACGCCATCAGAATTGCAGAGGCAACAAAGGAAAGGATCAGCCAGGGATTGATTCCCTCGTCTCGCACCCAAATCGGTTCTGTGTTTGAGCGCTGGTTAAAAGCTCGCAGCATCTGTGAAAATGCCAGCACAGAGAAAGCCATTGTCTGGCCGGTCACATGACTACCTATGCTTGCACCAATCCAGTAAGCACAGATGGTCATAGCCGCCACAAAGATACCCTGTGTAATAACACGGCGCACCAGATCTTTTTCAAACAAAGTGCCTGATTTTACCGGCTTATGATTCATAATATTTTTGCTGGCCGGATCAATGCCCAGTGCCAATGCAGGCAATGTAGCTGTGGCGAGGTTTACCCACAAAATGTGTACGGCCAGAAGCGGTGCAGCCCAGTTAAACAGGGTTGCAATAAACAAAGTCAGAATTTCCGCTATATTACCGACAAGTAGGAACTGAATCACCTTTTGGATATTGCGGTAAACACGACGACCTTCCTTGATGGCACAAGCGATGGTGGTAAAGCTGTCATCCAGCAAGATCATGTCAGCGGCATCTTTTGCCACGTCTGTGCCGGTGACACCCATTGCTACTCCTATATCTGCTGCTTTCAGGGCAGGAGAATCGTTGACGCCATCGCCTGTCATAGCCACTACTTCACCGGAGCGTTTCAAACTCTGGATGATACGGAGTTTATCCGAAGGGGATACACGGGCGAATACAGTTGTTGTTTTCACCGCATCGTCTAATTCATCATCCGTCATCGCATCCAGATCCTCAACGGATATGACCGTATTACCTTTCCGGTAAATATCTAATTCCTTTGCAATGGTAAGAGCAGTCGCCTTGTGGTCGCCGGTGATCATAATTGTTCGGATACCTGCTCGTCGGCAGATGCGCACAGAGTCGGCTACCTCTTTGCGAGGGGGGTCAATCATTCCGGCCACGCCGATAAAGGTCATGTCAAACTCTACACTTTCGTCGTCATCAGACGGCAGTATTGGGAGTATTCGCATGGCAAAACCAAGCACACGCAGTGCATTTTTCGACATGGAAAGACAAAGTCCTGCTATGTTATCCCGATCGGCTTCTGTAATAAAACGTACACCCTCTGATGTGAGAATATGTGTGCATAGTGGGAGCATTTCATCCACTGCGCCCTTAGTATAAGAGGTCCACTTTCCATTGATGCGGTGAACCGTGGTCATTCTTTTTCGTTCTGAATCAAACGGTTGCTCAAATACACGAGGATATTTATCCTCAAGCTCTTCATGATCGATTCCGAATGCCCGCGCCATATAAATCAGCGCACCTTCGGTAGGGTCGCCGATGACCGCTCCCTTTCTGCCCGGGTCAATACTGGCATCGTTGCAGAGCGCTGATGCATAAACCAATTCCCTATATACTTCGGGATGCTGTTTTGCAACACTTTCAACTGGAGTGGTTGTGCCGGTTTCAAAATCCCCGTTGACTGCAATATGAGTTACCGTCATTTTATTGAGGGTAAGAGTACCGGTTTTATCAGAACAAATGACAGTGGCGTTGCCAAGAGTTTCTACTGCGGGTAATTTGCGAATCAATGCATTTTGCTTCGCCATACGTTGTACGCCTAAAGCCATCACAATAGTAGCTGTGGCAGGCAAGCCTTCTGGAATGATGGAAATCGCCAATGAAATTGCAAGAAGAAACTGTGGAATCAACGGACGGTGATAAAAAGTGCCGATAGCGAAAATCAGGGTGCAGATAATTAGGCCAACAACAGTCAAGGTCTTACCAACCGCATTTAGCTTGCGTTTTAAGGGCGTATCCATATCGTCCTGATTGTCCAGCAGACCGGCAATATTACCCACCTCAGTATCCATGCCGGTGGCTACTACAACTCCAGCCGCTCGCCCGTATGTGACAATGGAGGAGGCGTACGCCATATTGCTGCGGTCCCCCAAGGGACAGGCTTCTGGCAGTATGTTTTCTGCATCCTTCTCGGAGGGTACAGACTCCCCTGTCAAAGAAGCCTCCTGAACCTTTAAGTTTGCAGAATCAATCAAGCGCAGATCCGCCGGAACCATATCTCCATCGCCAAGTATTACAATGTCACCCACTACCAGTTTGCTGGCGGAAATGACGCTCTCTTCGCCTTGACGTAAGACACGGGCTGTGGGGGTGCTCATATTGCGCAGTGCTTCCAGAGAGGATTGCGCTTTCTTTTCCTGCACAATGCCGATGATGGCGTTGAAAATAACAATGGTAAAGATTACAGCCGCCTCCGTCCACTCCTGTAAGATTGCGGAAAAAGCAGCCGCGCCGATGAGGATAAGTACCATCGGGTCAAGGATTTGCGCTTTCAGCATTTGCGGGATTGTTTTTGGCGGTTTCGAGCACAGCTCATTGCGCCCATTTTTTCTTAACCTTTCGACAGCCTCGGCATCAGCCAATCCCTTCTCGGAGGTATGTAGAGCCTGATAGACCTCCGTAAGTTTCAGTGTGTGCCAAGGTGTCTGCCTGTGTCGATCCATAAAGGATCAATCACTCCTTTCTTTGATAAAATTGATATTCTGACCGCCTTTCAGCGGTGATCAGCAAACAGAAACACAAAAAGGCATAGCCTGCTATCTAACGATTAGACGCAGGTTATGCCTATATTAACGATATTCAGTTTACAGCAAATATTACTTCGGTCAGCGTCGCTACTGTCGGCGTCGTCCATGATAGTTCTTTCAATCCTTTTTTTCGATCTTTCAAAAGTATACAAGAGGATATTCAATAAGTCAAGAGCTGAATTGATGATTTGCTGTAAATACTTTCCACCTCGAAAATAAAACATTTCAATATATAGCGCACAAAGAAATTTTCAGAGGATATAAAATTTAAAATACCACAGGGGATATTAAAATGCCGACACTGCCAGCACTTACAGAATCAATGGCCTAACATTCATTATCTTCCTTTGCCTCTGCCTGTAATCCGATGCTTTATTTGCCGCTACTACAATATTGCCGGCAAAAGCATGATCGCCGTCATGCGGCCTTTGTGAGAGATGGTGCCTCCTCCCTTTGAGGTGGGACACACAGATGTTGAGTTGTACGAACTGTCCGAACTGCTGTGGGAACTGGACGGCGAAAATCGCATACTGATGGAGACTGCGGGGAACTGCCATTTGCCGGTTGCCAGCCTCCTTTACCATTCCGAGTTTTACGGTTCCGTGGTGAACGCCATGCTGATGCATGGCTACGGGAGTAACAGTCTACGGCGGGCCAAGACCGACAAGAAAGACGCGATCAAGCTGGCCAATTACGGTCTTGACCACTGGCTGGCGATGCCCAGTACATCCCAGAGGATGAGATACGGCTCATGCTGAAAACCGCATACCGACAGTACCAGCAATGTGCCAAGGTGCAGACCATGCTCAAAAACAACCGGATTTCCTTGCTCGCCACCGCTTTCCCTGATGCAAACCGCCTGTTTATCAGCCCTGTCAGGGCGAATGGCAGCGAGAAATGGATAGGCTTTGTAGCTGCTTTCCCGCATTGTGAGTGTGTCTGTGGGTTAACCGAAAAGGCTTTTACAGCCAAGTACCAGAGGTGGTGCAACAAACACGGTTACAACTTCAGCCAGGATAAGGCGCTGGACAGTTATACCTCCGCCTGTGGACATTTCAGTATTATGCCCAAGGCCAATACGACCAAGCTCCTGATAGAGCAGGCGGTGTTCCAACTCTGGGCTGTATCCACTGCACTGGCTGCGCTCAGAAATGCAGTCTCTGGCGGCATCGCTGCCGGAGTACTCCATTGTGATGGGGATGTTCGGTGTTGTGATCCGGCTCTCGGCCCCAGCTTATGGCAGAGATCGGCGCTGTGCGCCGTTTCCACTCCAAGAAAGCGTTGGTGGCTTTCGCGGGCATCGACGCCCCTCCATACCAGTCCGGCCAGATGGAAGTCCGTAGCCGCAGCATCTCCAAACGGGGTTCCTCCGCTCTGCGCAGAACATTGTTCCTGGTGATGAGCGTGATTTTCCAGCGTTCCTCCGCCGATGAGCCGGTGTACCAATTTATGGATAAGAAACGTGCTGAGGGAAAGCCCTATCGTGTTTACATGATGGCCTCCACCAACAAATTCCTGCGCATTTACTACGCCACTGTGAAAAAGCATCTGGATAGTCTCGAAGCCTGATCTTATCCTGAACCTGTCCATTCTGGGCCAGAGTCAAAATTTCCGGTGGCTTGATTTTCTGTGTCCTTTTTGCCGCACCTAAAAATAGCGGTTCATTTCAATTCGGTTCTTGACATTCGTGCCCATATAGAATCAACAGGTGCTGCCTGCTTTAACTTTTTCGTGCTCATTTGCTTAACTTTCTATTTAACAAACACAGTATAT
>ENA-ORUW01001693-ORUW01001693.1-human-gut-metagenome-genome-assembly--contig:-NODE-1693-length-14561-cov-4.052530_pt1 | contig 14561 bp, 17 predicted proteins | sample MGYA00242088_ERZ509227 | MGnify/ENA primary metagenome ERZ509227 (study PRJEB26280, sample SAMEA2338816) | human gut metagenome | biome: human gut; feature: human-associated habitat; material: faeces... | reverse complement strand
GCGGGCGGAGACTCCGGCAGAGGCGGGCCGTCCGGCGGGCACTCTGAGTCCGCTTTCTTCAGGTGCCACCGACGGGGGCCGCCTGCCCCTGCCGGCATGTCCGGGACCGTGTGCAGGTCCGTCTCCCCATTCGGATGGGAAATGGCGGAATTCGTGAATTTTTTTCTGGAGGAGTTGCTTTTTTCCAGTTTGATGGTAAGATAAAGTACGGTAAAAATTTTAAACAAAGGACTTGATACCATGACCAAAATTGATATTGTCTCCGGCTTCCTTGGCGCCGGCAAGACCACTCTTATCAAAAAGTTGCTGGCGGAGGCCTTTCCCGGCGAAAAGCTGGTGCTGATCGAGAACGAGTTCGGCGAGATCAGCATTGACGGCGGCTTTCTGAAGGAGTCCGGCGTGCAGATCAGCGAGATGTCCGCCGGGTGCATCTGCTGCTCCCTGGTGGGGGACTTCCACAAGGCGTTGAAGGACGTGCAGGCTCAGTTCCACCCGGACCGCATCCTCATCGAGCCCTCCGGCGTGGGCAAGCTGTCCGACGTGATCGTGGCGGTGCAGAACACCGCCGATGAGACCGACGACATGAAGCTGAACAGCTTCGTCACCGTGGCGGACGCCACCAAGGTGAAGGTCTACATGAAGAACTTCGGCGAGTTCTACAACAACCAGATCGAGGCCGCCGGCACCATCATCCTCTCCCGGACCCAGAAGATGAGCCAGGAGAAGCTGGAGGCCGCCGTGGCCATGCTGCGGGAGAAGAACGCCGACGCCGCCATCCTCACCACCCCCTGGGACCAGCTGGACGGCAAGACCATCCTGGCGGCCATTGAAAAGGTGTCCCTGGCGGACGAGCTGCTGGGGAAGATGCGCGCCGAGCACGCCGCCGATGAGGCGGAGCACGAGCATGCGCATCACCACCATGACCACGAGCATGCGCATGAGGAGCACGAACACCATCACGATCATGACCATCACGACCACGAGGAGCATGACCACCATCACGATCACGATGAACACGCGCATCACCATGACCACGACCACGAGTGCGACGATCCCAACTGCTCCTGCCACCACCATCACCACCACGCCGACGAGGTGTTCACCTCCTGGGGCAAAGAGACCCCCAAGGTGTTTGCCCAGGCGGACATTGAGCGGATCCTCACGGCCCTGGACTCCGGCGACTACGGCAAGATCCTGCGGGCCAAGGGCATCGTGAACGGCGAGGGCGGCAAGTGGATCGAGTTCGACTTCGTCCCCGAGGAGCATGAGGTCCGGGCAGGCCATCCCGACTACACCGGCCGGCTGTGTGTCATCGGCGCCGAGCTGCAGGAGGACAAGCTCTCCCAGCTCTTCGGTCTGTGAACTCTTTTCTTGAAAGACTGTAACCACACTTGATATTGCTGCACAAAATCAAGTGGAGTCCGTCCCCGAAGTAGGGAAAAGAGCCAAAAGAGCTTCAGCGCGCCGCGGTGGCCGGTGTGAGGGACTGTCAGAGTCGAAAGTCAGATTTCCTGCTGTCCGGGCGCCCGTTCCGCGTATTTTACCCGAAAGGAAATGCACATTATAATGGCAGACATTCCTGTTTATCTGGTGGCCGGCTTTCTGGATGCCGGCAAGACCAATTTCATCAACGGCATCCTGGAGGACGGCTTCGCCCGCCAGGATCCCACCCTGCTGCTCTGCTGCGAAGAGGGCGAGGAGGAGTACGAGAAAAACGCTTTGGACAACGTGACGGTCATCACCATTGAGGACGAGGAGGACCTGAAGTGCTCCTACCTGAAGGAGCTGGAGAAAGAGTACCACCCCAAACAGGTGCTGATCGAGTACAACGGCATGTGGCAGATGGAGCGGCTGTACCGGGAGGTTCTGCCCGCCAACTGGGTGCTGTACCAGATCATGACCTTCGTCTACGCCCCCACCTTTGAGATGTACGCCAAGAATATGGGCCAGCTGATGATGGAGAAAATCACCAACGCGGACATGCTGGTGTTCAACCGCTGTACGCCGGAGCTGCGGGACGCCCTGCGGAAGCGGAACCTTCGGATGGTGAACCGTCGGGCTGACATTTACCTGGAGATGGAGGACGGCACCAGCGAGGACTACCTCACCGGCGACGAGTGCCCCTTCGACCTGAGCCAGGACCTGATCGACGTGCCGGACGACGACTTCGGTGTGTGGTATGTGGACGTGATGGATCACCCGGACCGCTGGGCGGGCAAGATGGTCCACATGAAGCTTATCATGTGCCACTCCAAGAAGTACCCGGGCATCCACTGCCCCGGCCGCTTTGTCATGACCTGCTGTGAGAACGACATCCAGTTCATGGGTCTCATCGCCAAGGGCATGAACCTGAACCAGTACCAGAACCGGGACTGGGTGGAGGTCACCGGCCGGATGGCGGTGGAGAAGCACGCCGCTTACAAGGGCAAGGGGCCGGTGATGCATGTGATCTCCATCGGGCCCTGTGAGAAGCCCCAGCAAGAAGTCGTGACGTTCTAAGGGGGGAGCGGGCTCCCCTCCTAACCACCCCACCACCAGTCTGCGGACTGGTGTGTGCGCCCAAGGCGCACGGATCAACGTATTTTCGGCAGGCGCATGTCCTGCCGAAAATGGATCCGAATTTCTTCGAAATTCGATACGGGGTGTATAACCTTGCTGCAAAAATCCCCTCCGTTGTTGAACGGAGGGGATTTTTGTCTTATGCGAGACCAGGCGCCCAAGGATTCTCATCGGGCAGGCCCCAGCCCGTCTCCCAGCGGCTCACGGCCTTGTCCGTCACGTGGAGCCATTCCGTCAGTTCCCCCTGGCTCCAGTTCTTCTCTTTTCGGCGCCGGGCGATCAGCCCGCCGGTGGCTTTTGCGTCCATGCCATCCGCTCCTTTTCCAGCCATATCATACCACAAAACTGTCTCAAAGGCACTCTACACTTCGCAGGAGCCTTGCTTTTTTCCGGAAAATCCTTATAATGGAGGTATTCTGTGTGTGTGGAAATCCAACCAGAAAGGACCGTCTGCTCTTGAAGCTCCATGACCATTTTCCCAAAGTCCGACTGCCCCTGTGGGCCACGCTTCTGGCCGCTGTGCTGCTGGCGGGCGCCATCACTCTGCTGGCGCTCTGGTGCCAGCCCAATGCCCTGCGGAGCGTCCTGGCCGTCTTCCGGGCGCAGCCGCTGCTGATTATCCTGAACTGCCTGCCGGTGGGGATGCTGCTGCTGGTGTTCACCTGCCTGCTCCGGAACGTGTTCTTCGCCGGGGCGCTGGCGAACTTCGCCGTCTGCGCCCTGTCTATCGCCAACCGCATCAAGATCGAGGTACGGGACGAGCCGGTGTTTCCCCGGGACTTTGCCCTGCTGAAAGAAGCGGGCAGCGCTGTGGGGACTTACGACATCCAGTTCCCGGTGCCGTCCATCGCCGCCGTCGTGGTGTTCTCGCTGGTGCTGGTGGCCCTGGGGCTCTTCGTGGGCAGCCGCCCCTTCCCCATCGCCCGGCTCCGCGGCTGGGTGGGAAGCCTGCTGGGGGCTGCCGCCAGCTTTGCCGTGCTGGCAGGACTGATCCTGACAGTCTATGCCTCCAATGATCTGTACAACTCCTTCCGGGTGTCTAACGCCTACTATATTCCCTCCGTGTTCAACGAGCTGGGGTTCCCCTACTGCTTCTGCCACCAGTTCACCACCTACCCGGTGGACAAGCCTGAGGGCTTCAGCCGGTCGGAGGCGGCCGGCTGGGACCAGGGCGGCGACACCGGTCTGGGGAAGGATGTGAACGTCATTATGGTGATGGATGAGGCCTTCTCCGATATCACGGACAGCGACGCTTTCGCTTTCACAGCGGAGAACGACCCCCTGCCCAACCTCCACGCCCTGCGGGAGGATCCCCACGCCGTCGCCGGCCATGTCGTGGTGCCCGGCTTCGCCGGCGGCACTGCCAACACGGAATTCGACGTGCTGACAGGCATGCAGACCAACGCGCTCGCTGCTGGAACGACCTCCTCCTTCCGGGTGGTAAACCGGAACCTGGACAGCCTCTTCCGGGTGTTTGGCGGCGATGGCTACCACACCTCCTTCTTCCACCCGGGGGACGACTGGTTCTACAACCGGGAGAACGTCTACCGCTGGTTCGGGGCGGAGGAGACCGTATTTGCTGACCAGATGGAGGCGCTTGCATACAAGGGCCGCTGGGTCACGGATGACTACATGGCGGGCCTGATTGAACAGGAATTCGCGGACACTGTGGCCGCCGGCGAGACGCTGTTCCACTACACAACCACCATTCAGAACCACATGTCCTACACCCTGGACAAGTACGGCGAGAGCTATGCCTATCCGGAGGTGCCGCTGAACACGGCGGTGTCCGACGAGGTGGAGACGCTGCTGAGAGTCTACACCGAAGGGGCTCGGGACGCGGACGCCATGCTGGGCCGTCTGGTGGACACTTTCTCCGCCGCGGAGGAGCCGGTGGTGCTGGTGTTCTTCGGAGACCACCTGCCCTATCTGGGCGACAACCAGCTGGCCTACGCGGAGCTGGGCTTCACGGCCCGGGCGGAGTGGGACGCGCTGACCTCCTACGAGACGCCCTATGTGATCTGGGCCAATGACGCCGCCGCGCAGGCCCTGGACTGGGAGGCCGCCGTAGCGTCCCTGGACCTGCCGGAGGATGGGCGGCTCTCCGCTAGCTTCCTGGGGGCCGCAGTGCTGGAGCTCACCGGGCGGACCGGGGAGAGCCCCTGGTTCGACTTTCTGAACCAGCTGCGCCGGGAGCTGCCCGTGGTGCAGAAGCAGGCATATCAGCTGGCAGACGGCACAGTGACGGACCAGCTGACGGAGGAACAGGCGGCGAAGATCGCCAAATGGCGTCAGTGGAGCTACTACAAGCTGATGTATAAGGAGATCGACTGAAAACGGCCCCCGGTGGACAGTGTCCGCCGGGGGCCGTTCTTTTCTTGACAGGTCTGACTGCCCTTGATACAATGGAGAAAAGCCCCATCTTTTGAAAGGATGTGCGCCCCATGAAGTCCTGGTCTCAACGGGAACTGGCGCTGGCTGTGCTGGTGGTCTTTGCCGCACCGGCTATCCCCTATGTCACCTTCCGCTTGCTGGGGGATTTGTCGTCTCTTTTCCTTGGGACAGTTCCTCTCATAGGGACGCTCTTGTCTCTGTTCCTCTACGCTTGTATCTCTGCCCTGGTGACGGGGGGGCCGTTTTTTCTCTGGGCCCGGAGAGGCCGCCGGATCTGGCCCTGGGTCTTGGCTCTGGCGGTCTGCCTGGGTCTATTCCGTCTTTTGTGTATAAACATAAATGCCACTAACAATCTGCTGGCACTTGTTACTGGCTATCACAACAATGAGTCCACCGCTTTCCACCTGCTCTACCTACGGGTATGCTACAGCGGAATGCTGTTTGGGGTGGCCTTGGCGGCCATTGTCGCCTGGTTCCTTCGCAAAATCAACTCCTGACAAGAAAGCCGCCCGGAGCCGTTGGCTCCGGGCGGTTCGGTGTGGAGCTCCCGCCCCTGATGGATCGGGACATTGGCCGGCCCATGGAAAGCTAGGCCGTGTGGAATTCCGGCCCGGAATCCCGTGCTCCTTTGCCTACATCCCCTCCAGCGGTTGCAGCTCCGTTCCTTCCGGGAAGGCCCCGGCATAGGAGACGCCTACCGCATCCAGCAGCTCCAGCCGCATCCGGCAGAAACTCCCGCCGCCGGTGATGCAGAACACGTTTTCCCCCTGCCGCAGCGTCACCGGCCAGTTGCTCCAGATGGCGCCGTATGCCTCCTCCGATGCCCCCTGCAGTTCCCAGGACTCCCCACCGGCCAGACACACCGTCACCGGCTGGTCCTGGGAGGCATAGGTGCAGTTCACCGTGGTCGTGCAATCCTCCTCCACGGCGACATAGAGAAACGCCGCCGGTTCCTGCCGGGTGGTCAGGGAGAATTCTGCCGTGATCGGATCATCGGCAACCGTCAGGGTTTCAAACTGCGGCCCTGCCGGGGTCTCGGCGGTCTCTTTCCGTTCTGTCTCTGGAAACGCCGACAGATCCTCCGGAATGTCTTCCAGGCGGCCGCAAGCCGCCATGAGAAAGCAGCAGATCAGGATCAAAACGCAGTGTTCCTTCTTCATGAAAATACCAGTCCTTTCCTCACGATCTGTTTATCAAACGAAATGGCTGCATCCTTTTCCTCATCTCCCGCAAAAAAGCCAGCGGCTGTGCCGCTGGCTTTCAGACGTTCTCGTTTTTCGGGTGAAAATGCTCCCACACCGCCTGGGCGGCGGCCCGGGGCACCACGGCGGCAAGGGTCTCCACATCCGCCTCCCGGATGGCCTTGATGGTGCCGAAGTGTTTCCGCAGCTCCGCCCGCCGCTTCTCGCCCACACCGGGGATACCGTCCAGGGCGGAGCGGGTGGCGCTTTTGCTGTGGCTCTCGTGGTGGTAGGTGATGGCAAAGCGGTGGGTCTCCTCCTGGATCTGGCCGATGAGGGAAAACACCGCCTGCTGGGTGACGATGCCGATCTCCCGGCCCTCCGGCGTCACCAGGGCCCGGGTTCGGTGGCGGTCGTCCTTCACCATGCCGAAGATGGGCACATCCACGCCGAATTCCCAGGCCACCGTCTGCGCTGCCCGGGCGTGGGTCTCGCCGCCGTCGATCAGAAACACGTCCGGCAGGGGCAGAAACTTCTCGTCCCCATCCGCTGCCCGCTGGAGCCGTCGGCGCAGCACCTCCTGCATGGAGGCGTAGTCATCCGGATGTCCCTCCAAAGACTGGATGCGGAAACGGCGGTAGGCGGACTTCAGCGGCCGGGTGCCGCTGTATACCACCATGGAGGCCACGATGTCGCTCTTTCCCGTGTTGGAGATGTCGAAGGACTCCATCCGCTTCGGAGGCTCCGGCAGATTCAGCATCTTCCCCAGCAGCTCCAGGGTGTAGGCAGTCCGCTCCTCCACGGTGGTGGCTCGCTCTGTCTCCTCCTGGGCGTTCCGCTGGGCCATGGCCCGCAGCTCCGCCTTCTCTCCCCGCTGGGGCACGTGGACCCATACCTTGTGGCCCGCCCGCTTCGTCAGGACCTCCGACAGCTCTTCGCAGTCCTCCGTCTCCATGGGCAGCAGGATCTCGTGGGGCAGGATGGCCCGGGGCAGGTAGTACTGGGCCGTCAGGGCGGAGAGCATCTCGGCCTCCGACTCCTCGTTGGGGGCGGAGAACAGCTCCGTCTCCCGGCCGGCCAGATTTCCCTCCTCCATGTGGAGAATGGCGTAACAGCTCTTGCCGGATCCCCGGTACAGTCCCCAGATGTCCGTATCGGCACAGAGGCCCGCGATCACCGTCTGCTTTTTGCTGAGGGCACCGATGGCGTTAATCCGGTCCCGGAGCAGCGCCGCCTGCTCGAAGTGGAGGGCCTCCGCCTCCGCCTCCATCTCGGCGGTCATGTCCCGGAGCAGCTGCTTGCTCCTCCCCTCCAGCAGCTGCACCGCCTGCTCGATCCGGCGGTTATACGCTTCTGCTGTCATCTCCGGCCGGCAGAATCCGTCGCACCGGCCCATGTGGAAGTTCAGACAGGGGCGCTCTGCCCCGATATCCCGTGGGAATTTCCGGCTGCAGGTAGGCAACCGCAGGGCCACACACACCGCGTCCAGGGCCTGGCGGGTCTCGAACCGACCGCCGAAGGGCCCAAAGTACCGGGCGGAGTCATTGGCCATCTTGTTCACCAGGGAGAAGCGGGGGTATGCCTCTTTGGACAGGCGGACGAAGGGGTACCCCTTGTCGTCCTTCAGCAGGATGTTGTAGCGGGGCATGTGCCGCTTGATAAGGGAGTTCTCCAGCACCAGGGCCTCGAACTCGCTGGTGACGAAGATGGTGTCGAAGCGGTCCACCTGAGACACCATGTTCCGCGTCTTGGCGGTGTGGGAGGCGCTGTCCTGGAAATACTGGCTCACCCGGTTTTTCAGCTTCTTGGCCTTGCCCACGTAGATGACCCTGCCTGTTTTATCCATCATCAGATAGACGCCCGGCGCCAGTGGCAGGTCGTTGGCCTTCTCCCGCAGCTCTTCCTTTGTCACGCCCGCCGCCTCCTCGCATAAAAGATACACGGCCTTGCGCGCCGCAGGGCCGTGTCGTACTTCCTGTATCGAATGTGTTATTCGCCAAAGTTGTCCTTGACCAGTTCCACCAACGCCTCGACAGCCTCTTTCTCATCGGCGCCGTCGGCGATCAACGTAATGGTGGTGCCCTTCACGATGCCCAGGGACAGAACGCCCAGCAGGCTCTTGGCATTGACGCGGCGATCCTCCTTTTCAACCCAGATGCCGCTCTTGAACTCATTTGCTTTCTGGATAAAGAACGTGGCCGGTCTTGCGTGCAGACCTACCTCATTATTTACGGTGATCTCCTGTGTATACATGATCCAGCTCTCCTTTTCTATACCAAGTCAACCAAGTCTGTTCCAACAGCTCCACATGATAACCGATGATTTTTCTGATAACATCATACCCGGTTTTACACAGACAGTCAACGGCGTTTTTCACAAACATTTTAAAATTTCCAGGAAACCGTACACAGTCTTTTCGTCTTTTAGCCTATCTTTCACAATTTTCCGGCAGTTACGCCCTCTTTTTTATCTATTTCTACAAGGGCGGCTGGAAACGCAGACAGGGGACCTCCCAAAAGGAGGTCCCCTGTGGACAGTGGGATCAATAGTTCTCGGCCTTCACCTGGAAGTAGGCCTGGGGGTGCTTGCACACCGGGCACACCGCCGGCGCGCTCTCGGCGATCTCCACATGGCCGCAGTTGCGGCAGAACCACATGACCTTCTCGCCCTTCTTGAAGACCTCGCCCTTCTTCAGGTTGTCCAGCAGCTTTAAGTACCGCTCCTCATGGGTCTTCTCGATCTTGGCCACGCCCTCGAACTGGGCGGCCAGCGCCAGGAAGCCCTCCTCCTCGGCGGTCTTCGCCATCTCGGCGTACATCTTGGTCCATTCCTCGTTCTCGCCTGCAGCGGCAGCCACCAGGTTCTCCTCAGTGCTGCCGATGCCGTCCAGGGCCTTGAACCACAGCTTGGCGTGCTCCTTCTCATTCAGAGCGGTTTCCTGGAAGATGGCCGCGATCTGCTCGTAGCCCTCTTTCTTGGCCTTGCTGGCAAAATAGTCGTACTTGTTCCGGGCCTGGGACTCCCCGGCGAACGCGATCCACAGATTGGCTTCCGTCTTGCTGCCCTTCAGTTCCATGTGTCTGACTCCTTTCAAATTTTACAATTGTCTCTTTTTTCCTCTGGTCTATACTCATGCCGGCCGTCCTGTCCCGCACAGCGCGGGCAGTGTCCGGTGAATATCAGGGTGTGGCCCGTGACCACGCAGCCCTGGGCCGCAGCCAGACGGTCCAGCCTCTCGTCATAGGGCACAGTCTCCAGATCCAGCACAGCCCCGCAGGCGCGGCAGCGGAAATGGGTATGGGGCCGAGTCACCGCGTCAAAGCGGGTCACAGGGCCGTCCAGCTCTGTCAACCGCCCCTCCCGGGCCATCTGCTGGAGATTGCGGTACACGGTCCCCAGGCTCAGCCGGGGCATCTCCGGCTTCAGCTGCTGATAGACCATCTCCGCCGTGGGATGGGCGCGGCTCTCCAGCACAGTCTGGTAGATCCGCTCCCGCTGCTGGGAAAAACGCTGCGGCATAGGCTTTCTTCCTTAAATAGTAATAATTACTATTATTTATATATCATATCCTGCTGGAAAATGCAAGCACTTTTTCAAAATTCGGACAACATTCGACTGTCCGGCGCTGGCGGAAACTTCCGCTGCTAAATCCAGACGCCACGGAGACAATAACACCTGGGTATCGCGAAACAAACGCCCGCGCAAAGGGAGGTCAACCCATGAAAAGACAGTTTACGCTCTTGCTGGCCTCTGTCCTGGTGGTGTTTGCCCTGACCGCCTGCGGCGGCAACGACAAAGACACCAACCAAGATAACAACGGCCAAAACACGGTCGGAGAGGATATCCAGAACGCTGGCGAAGACATCATGGATGCCGGCGAGGACGTCCTGGACCCCGACAACAACAACAATAATAGCAACAAGGACAACGGGACCGGCGATCACAAGAACGACCAGAACACCACCGACAGAGGTGACAGCGCCCTCACCGGCGGCGACACCACCGTGGAGGATGCCGTCACCAAGCAGAACAGCCATCCCGGCGTATCCTACGGACAAATGCTGCGCAATGCCCGGGTCCACGATTCCGACGGGCTTCTGACGGACCATGAAAATGCCGCCAGCGGCCGCACAGCATAAAAACGGACAGAGAAGCGTTTTGCCTGCTTGAACAGGAAGACGGCGCGCAGAAAACACACAGGGCCGCGGCAACAGCTGCGGCCCTGTCTTTTTCCGAAAGGGCTTGGGAAGGTCCTTGCCTTTTCCAGGGAACATGGTACAATAAGGCAAAGCATACATTTCGTGGAAAAGGAGCCGCTATGAGCACTGTGAAAGAACCCCTCCACCCCCTGAGGACAGCCCGGTACCTGTGGCTGGGCATCCTTCTCTGCGCCCTGGTGGGCGGCGCCTGCTTTCTGGGCGGGCGGTGGTCCGCCGGCCGGTCTGAGACAGCGAAAATAGACACGGTCGTCCTGCAGAATCAGCTGTCGGAGATCCGGGAGCTGGCCACGGTCACCTACGCCTACACCAACATGGCCCAGTTCGAGAGCAGCAACGACTTCTACGGGGTGAAAATTCCCTTCACCACCAAGTCCTTCATTCTTACCTACGACGGCACCGTCAAGGCCGGGGTGGACCTGGACGGGGCGGAGGTGTCCGTCAGCGGCACCACGGTCACCATCACACTGCCGGAGGCGGAGATCCTCTCCCACGAGATCGATGAGGACAGCATGGAGGTGTTCGACGAGAAGACCTCCATCTTCAATCCCTTCACAGTGGAGGATTTCACCTCCTTCCAGTCGGATCAGAAGGCAGCCATGGAGGAAAAGGCCCTGTCCCGCGGGCTTCTGGCGGAGGCTCGCGCCAAAGCCGTCTCCAGCGTAGAGCAGCTGTTTGCCGCCGCACTGCCGGACACATACACCGTCACGGTCCAATAAAAAACAGAGGCGGAGCCGCGGCTCCGCCTCTTCTCATGCCAGGATATAGTCTCCCAGGGCCTCCGGCGTGTCCGCCAGATGGTCCGCCCCGGCGTCCTCCAGCTCCTGCCGGCTCCGAAATCCCCAGGTGACGCCGCAGGCCGTCAGGCCGCCGTTGTGGGCCGTTTGCATATCCACGCCGCTGTCTCCCACAAACAACGTCTCCTCCGGGCGCACTGCCAGGTCGGCCAGCAGAGCGTGGATGCCCGCCGGGTCCGGCTTCACCGGCACTCCCTTGACTTGGCCCCGCACCAGATGGAAGACACCGGGAAAGTAGTGTTCCACGATCTCCCGGCAAAAGCCGTCCGCCTTGTTGGAGTAAACCGCCAGGGTCACTCCCCGTCTCCCCAGCCGCTCCAGCAGTGCCGGGATGCCGTCATAGGGCCGTGTCTCGTCCATGTTGTGGGCGCCGTAATAGGCGGAAAACTGGGCGAGAGTATTGGCCAGCAGCAGGGGACTGCGGCTCTTCTCCGGAGAAAACCGCCGCACCAGATTGGGGATTCCATGGCCCACCATGGTCTTGAACTCCTCTGCGGAGTACTCCGGCCAGCCGTTCCGGCGGCAGACCCAGTTTCCGGCATTGGTCAGGTCCTGAATCGTGTCCAGCAGGGTGCCGTCCAGGTCAAAGATCACTGTATGATACATGGCCCGTCTCCTTTGTTCTTCGGTAAGATTGTTTTTATTTTATCAATTTCTCCGCACCGCTACAACTGGCATTCAAACCGAAAGGCGCGGTTTTCACCGCGCCTTTTTTATGAAAGTTTCCCGTCATTTCACAGGGGGCAGGGCTTCCAACCCCTCCCGGTCAGCAGAACACATTCCCGGAAACCCGCCGCTCTTGCCAGCTCCGCCGCCTGGCCGTAGCCGTACACGACCGTTTCCGGGCTGTGGGCGTCGGCGGTGAGGATGATCTGTCCTCCCATGCCCCGCCACTCCCGCAGAAGGAACACCGCCGGATAGGGCGTGTCCCGGTATCCCCGGGAGATGGCGCCGGTGTTGACCTCCAGCAGCGTGGCATCCGGGTCCGTGTGGTGCAGGGCCTCCAGCGCCGCCGTGCGGCAGCGGGGATCGTCCTCGTCAAACAGGGCATTTCCCCGATTCAGCTTGGTCACCAGGTCAATGTGGCCCAGAATGGCGGGTCTTCGGTCCGCCATGGCGGCTACATCCCGGTAGTAGCCCTCTGTCAGGGCCAGCATATCGCCGCCGAACATCTGGTCCCGGCAGGCGATCAGCCGCTCCCGGTCCCAGTCTATGCCATGGTACTTCCCGGTCTTCGGGTCATAGAGGTTGTGGACGGAGCCGATCCAGTAGTCCGCCCAGTCCGGAACCGGCTGTGCGGACCGGCTGTCCTGCTCGATACCCAGCAGGACCTCCATCTGTCCGGCGTATTCCTCCCGGAGGCGTAGCACCTGCTCCCGGTATTCCGCCGGATCGGTTGGCAGGACGTTGCCCGCGTCGTGGGGGATCTCCGTGTGGCTGTGGCCGGAGGCGCCGAAGAAGCGGACCCCTGCCGCATACGCGGCCGCAGCCATCTCCGCCAGGGTTCCCTTCCCGTCGCAGAGAACGGAGTGGGTGTGGACGGAGCAGCATTCCGGTGTCAGATTCATTGCATCCGCTCCTGCTTCACCTTGTGGTCGATGACATGGCGCTTCTCCAACTCCGCCGTCACGTCCTCCAGGGTGATGCCCATCTGGACCATCAGCACCATCACATGGTAGGTCAGGTCGGCGATCTCATAGATGGTCTCCTCCCTGTCCTCCTTGCGGCCGCCGATGATGACCTCGGTGCACTCCTCACCCACCTTCTTCAGGATCTTGTCCAGGCCCTTTTCAAAAAGATAAGTGGTGTAGCTGCCCTCCTTGGGATCGGTCTTCCGCCCTTGGATCAAGCGGTACAGGCCCTCATAGCTGAAAGCCTTCAACTCCTCGGAGAGGTAGACCGGCCGGAAGAAGCAGCTCTCCGCCCCGGTGTGGCAGGCGGGGCCGTCCTTCACCACCTCCACCACCAGGGCGTCCTTGTCACAGTCCGCGGTGATGGACACCACATGCTGGACGTTGCCGGAGGTCTCCCCCTTGCGCCAGAGCTGCTGGCGGCTGCGGGAGAAGAAGCAGGTCCGGCCCTCGTCAATGGTGATGGCCAGGCTCTCTGCGTTCATGTAGGCCAGGGTCAGGACCTCCTTGGTGTAGTGGTCCTGGACGATGGCGGGGATCAGGCCGTTTGCGTCAAATTTCAAATCCATGGTGCTGTCTCCTTTTCTTGGGTATGCCGCCCGTGGGCGGCTGGGACTCCGCTTCCCGTCCGGGACCGGGCGTTCTGTCAGATCCGCATCTCCACGCCTTGCGCCCGCAGATAGTGCTTCAGCTCCTTGATATCCACCTGCCGGGTGTGGAAGATGGACGCCGCCAGCCCCGCATCGATGCCGGGGTGGGTGAAGAGCTGGGCAAAGTCCTCCATTTTCCCGGCGCCGCCGCTGGCGATGATGGGCACGCTCACCCGTGATGCCAGGGCGTCCAGCATCTCCAGGTCAAAGCCCTGCTTGACGCCGTCGGTGTCGATGGAGTTCAACACGATCTCCCCGGCGCCGTCGGCCACGCCCCGGGCGGCCCACTCCATAGCGTCGATGCCGGTGTCCTCCCGGCCGCCCTTGGCGAAGAGGCGGAACTGCCCGTCCACCCGCTTCACGTCCATACTGAGCACCACGCACTGGTCGCCGTACCGCCTGGCCGCCTCCCCGATGAGAGCGGGGTTCCGGACAGCCCCGGAGTTGACCGAAACCTTGTCCGCCCCGCAGGCCAGCACCCGCTCGAAGTCGTCCAGCCCCCGGATGCCGCCCCCCACGGTGAGGGGGATGAAAATGGCGGAGGCCACCTTGGTCAGAATATCGGTAAAGAGCTTCCGCCCCTCATGGGACGCAGTGATGTCGTAGAACACCAGCTCGTCGGCACCGGAGCGGGAGTAGTGCTCCGCCAGAGCCACCGGGTCGGACACGTCCCGGAGCCCCTGAAAATTGACTCCCTTTGCCACCCGTCCGTCCCGTACGTCCAGGCAGGGGATGATACGCTTGGTCACCATGTCACTCCACCTCCCCCAGGGCGCCGCGCAGCGACAGGGCCCCGGTGTAAAGGGCCTTGCCCAGAATCGCGCCGTACAGGCCCAGCGCCTTCAGCCGCCTCAGCTCCTCCAGGGAGGACACGCCGCCGGAGGCGATGAGTTGCAGGGGAAGCCGCTCCGCCAGGGACTGGTACAGCGCCACGTTGGTCCCCCCCAGCATACCGTCCCGGGAGACATCGGTGCAGATGACGGTCCGCACCCCCCAGTCCACCAGGCGCTGGAAGAAGGCCTCCGCCGGCTCTGGGGCGGTCTCCCGCCAGCCTTTGATAGCGATGGCCCCGTCCTTCAGATCCACCCCCACCGCCACCCGATCTCCGAAGCGGTCCAGTGCGGTCCGGAGA
>ENA-ORUW01001678-ORUW01001678.1-human-gut-metagenome-genome-assembly--contig:-NODE-1678-length-14670-cov-11.097708_pt1 | contig 14670 bp, 10 predicted proteins | sample MGYA00242088_ERZ509227 | MGnify/ENA primary metagenome ERZ509227 (study PRJEB26280, sample SAMEA2338816) | human gut metagenome | biome: human gut; feature: human-associated habitat; material: faeces... | reverse complement strand
AAAGATCGAGACTTAAAGATACAAAGACAACGGGTACTTTATCGGGGGCTTACAAAAAGTTCCTGTTCTGAATATAAATTACCTAGATAGTAATGAGATAAAAATAATAACTTATAATTCTCATCAGAGTCAACTAATAAATCTATAACATTTAAGTAATACTCTATTGCTTTCAAGACATTTTTCATTTCTTCATTAGCCCTACCCGCGTAAAAATATGATTGCGCTAATAATTTTCGATCCATATTATCTTTAAAATAGTTTAATGATGTTTTTATAAGTGAATCCGATAATAAAGGACGATAAGTTTTTTCTATAGATTGTGTCAACAACAAACAATATAAAGCATAATCTCTTTGAGACATTTTTTGAGGAGTAGTTATACTTTCCAATATAGAGTATGAACTATCTGGATTTTCCTCTAATAGCTTCATAGCAAACAATAAGTTATCATCATATTTAACTGTTTTATCACATGACATAAAAACACACATGACAATAGTTATCAATATAAAACCTAATAAAATCTTCATTGTGAATAATCAAGTATTTTTTCCTTCCAAAGATACAATTTTATAAACAAGCTATCATAATAATAAACCATTAATTACAATAACATTGAGATTTAGATAAAAAACAAAAAAGAAATCCCTGGAACCGCTGTAGACACTCAGCATTCCAGGGACTCTAACACACAAAAGTTATTATTGAAATTGAAAACAGTTTCTAATTAAAAGCGTAAACCTAAAGTCATCATCACTTTACTACGGCTATTCGTCACATCAGTCTTTTTTAAAGCTCCATCATCAAATGGATAGAAATCTTCCTTATAAGTACTATACATATAAGCTAAGTCTGCGTAAAAAGTCGATCCTCTATAACCGATACCTAATGTATAATTATTATTTGCTTTTGCATTCGCAAAATCCGTATCCGTATTAATTGAATTGTAGCTCAAATCTTTAAAAGCTGTTTTTTTGAATGCTGCTGACATATAATTATAGCCTAAACGAAAAGCAAATTGAGGAATAACTTTCCACTCAGCACCGATACGGAAAGTATTCACACCTTTCAACATTTCTTTTGCTGTAGGATTCTGCCATCCCATTGCTTCTCCATCCGAATAGCTAAAATGCATAGCGGAATAATCCTGATATTCATATTCTGCTCCAATAGCGAAAGATGATCCATAAGTATACCCAAGACTTAGATTATATTTCCATGGTGTACGGAAACGGAAGTCATATCCATAATCAACACCATTCGTAAAATCATAAGAATCTACAACAGCCTCACTTAATTTTTTAGAGTCAAAATCAGGGGTATATGTCACTGCTCTAACATTCGTTTTAATTTTCAAATTATAAAATGTAGGAGTATGAACAGCAACACCAATACGGAATGGAGAGTCTTCAAATGGACGCACGATAGCTCCAAACTTAAAATCCACACCTGAACCATCTATTTTATTCTCAGTAGTCATTTCATAACTTGGAGTACCATAATTCACATTTTCTACGATATATTCCCCATACTCTTCTCCATAAGTAGAAGTCTTTGAATAATTAACATCGTATGCACCAATAGTCAATCCTAAATAAACACGATCACTTATATTAAAAGCAACATTAAAATCATACTGATTGATTCCTCCTTTTTCATGTCCATCATACCATGAATATGGCTGAGGCAAATAACCTATATAACCATCCTTATTTTCATTTAGATTATATAAATACCCATTCCAACCAGTAGCAGCAAGCCAACCAGTCTGACTATCAGTAAACAGATTAATCTTATCATCAGCCAACTTACTGATAAAATCACCATTCTCTTTAATCATAGTGTTTGCTTGATTCGTCATTTGATTAGTCTGAGAAAGAATTGTTCCTCCGGGCCCCAGATTAATCAAACCCTCCATTGTCATATACTTATCAAATGACTTGGAACGAGTATAACTGAATCCAAAATTCACATAACGCAGAGCGGTCTGATTTCCAATTTTAGAAGAAAACACAAATCCAATATTATCAAATGATCCACGAGTCTTATCAACATTAAACTTTGATCCTTCATATTTACTTTCCGAACCAAATGAAGAAAAGCCGAAAGTTCCCATTATATCATTACTACGATATATACCAATACCAGCCGGATTTGTCCCCATAGTAGAAATATCTCCTCCTAATGCGCCCATTGCTCCTCCCATTCCTACAAAACGGGCAGTTCCATTCAAATCCTTCTGCGTAAACTTAGCACCATCGTATATTGTCTGGGCGCTTGCACTTGCCACCATAATAAGAGCAAGTGCAGCTATATTTATTTTCTTTTTCATACGTTTCCTTAAATATTATTTATGCTATAGTTTTATCTTCTACTACCACCTCTAGCTGAACCTCCGCCACCGGAAGAACTTCCACGACTACTGCTACTGCTTCCGCCGCCATATGAAGAACCACTAGAACGAGAAGAACTGCTGCTAGGAGAATAAGAACTGGAACTACTAGAACGACTACTGCTACTAGGAGTATATGTTCGAGAACTACTACTAGAGCGGTTACTGCTGCTAGGAGTATATGTTCGAGAGCTACTAGAGCGACTAGGTGTATAACTACTACTTCCTCTTGAATAAGTTCCGCTACTTCTAGAAGAAGATCCCCTATTATAAGTACCTTCACTTCTTGAAGAAGAGGTACGAGTGCTACTACTACGATTGATTCCTGAAGATGTACTAGTACGAGTACTACTCGGGCGAGTATAAGTATCTCTACGAGAAGAGCTAGTTCTTGTACTTACCCCTGTCCGTGTACTATTCTCTCTGGTTCCTACTACACGTCCCGAAGTTGTTCTATTCGAAGATGTACGAACAGATGAAGAACGAGAAGATTGATATCGGTTAGAAGTATATCTAGTACCACTAGTTGTACGGTTAACACTCCTGTTAGGAGAACGACGGTTGGTGTATAGCATGTCTCTATGACCGCCTCCACCGCCCCAGCCCCAGCTAGGACCACCACCCCAGTGGTGATGATGTCCCCAATAGCCACCGCCGCCATAGAAGCCACCCCAGTAGCCACCATACCAGCCGCCCCATGAACCCGGGTAATATCCCCAGCCATAGTAAGGACGATTCCATCCCCAGCCATAGTTCCATCCCCAACCGTAGGAGTTGTAACGCCAATCCCACCAAAGCGGATTACTAAATGTCGGGAAAGCATAAGCGTACATGCCATCGGTATATACATTCCAGTTCCATGAATTAGGTCCGTAAACTACGTCCCAATAGAGTGGGCTGCTAATGCTGATAGCAAAACGTGGATTACGGAAACGGATAATACGTTCGGCATATTCATAGTCCTCTTGCGAACCATCAAATTCACCGGTTACCCATTCTCCTTCCAAGTCTGGCTGAGCTTTCTCTTTTATATATAAGGTATCGTTTTCCATTACGAATTCATTCTCACGAGCGTCATAACGGCGGTTATATTCATCCACATCCCGTGTTTTTCCCTTGCGGTCCTGAACTACAACGGTAGTGCCCGGTGATGTATAGATGTTGGTCGTGACTTGTCTTTTCGGTTCCTTCTTTTCCGGAGTCGTTTCTTTCTTCTCCTTTTTGTCTTTAGAAGGTACGAAATAAAGGTCGTCATCAACGCTTTGTGCCATCAAGCCTATAGGGAGGCATAAAGCAATTAGCAAGAAATAAACAATCTTTTTCATATCATCTCGGTTTATGTAATTACTTAAACTTATTCACATTACAAAGATAAGGAAGAGATTCGCCACTCTAGGGAGATTTTCCCCAAAGGATAATAGGGAAATCCCTATTTCTAACTATCTTTGCAAAAGATTCACCAAATTAAAAACAACTATGAAGTATTTTGAGTTCACATTCCATACAAGTCCATGCACAGAAACAGTAAATGATGTACTGGCTGCCGTATTAGGCGAAGCCGGATTTGAAAGTTTTGTTGAAAGCGAAGGCGGACTGACTGCATACATACAGCAGGCATTATGTGATGAAGGCACGATAAAGGATGCGATAGCCGACTTCCCGTTGCCTGATACGGAAATCTCCTATACGTACGTTGAAGCGGAAGACAAAGACTGGAACGAAGAATGGGAAAAGAATTTCTTTCAACCGATTGTGATCGACAACCGATGTGTTATCCATAGTACCTTCCATAAAGATGTACCCCAAGCAACTTATGATATCGTTATCAATCCGCAAATGGCTTTCGGCACGGGACATCATGAAACGACAAGCCTCATTATCGGAGAGTTACTGGACAATGAGTTGAAAGATAAATCACTTCTGGATATGGGCTGTGGAACTTCGATCTTAGCAATCCTCGCCCGCATGCGGGGAGCACGCCCATGTACCGCTATCGACATCGACGAATGGTGTGTACGAAACTCCATTGAGAACATTGAATTAAATCACGTAGACGACATCGCCGTTTCACAAGGAGATGCCTCATCGCTTATTGGCAAAGGCCCCTTTGATATCATCATCGCTAATATAAACCGGAATATCTTATTGAACGACATGAAGCAATACATTGCTTGCATGCACCCAGGATCGGAACTTTATATGAGTGGATTTTATGTGGACGATATTCCTTTCATCCGCCGGGAAGCAGAAAAGAATGGACTGACCTTCGTACATCATAAGGAGAAAAACCGCTGGGCAGCAGTGAAGTTCACATATTAAGCATTAATCTTCCTTATCTGTTTCAAGAAGACACAGACCACGTATCTTTAAAAGACAGCATATATTTGTGGTAGAGATAAGATGTACGAGATGCTCATCTCGTACTGTACGGCATGCTCATCTTGTTATACCCCAGATGCACATCCGGTAGCGTACGAGATGAGCATCTGGTACATACCATCCTTTAATGAAAAGAATGGTATGGTATAATATTCCTTCTGTTATGTTACCGGGAAACAGATATAAAGTATTAAGGTTTTGAATCAAACTCATTCTTTACCTGTTCACACCATTCCCTGATTCTCTTTTCCGCTTGCTCGGATTGATTATCCAAATCGACGACCAAACCGCACCACCGATCACCACGCAACGCTCTGGAACGTTCGAAAGTGTATCCTTCGGAAGAAGTAAAACCGACCAATGTAGCCCCGTCTCCTTCAAATACCTCGGCAAGTAACCCGATTCCGTCAGCAAAGTTTTCGGGATAACGTATCTGATCTCCTAACCCGAAGATAGCTACTTTTTTCCCTTTCAAATCCAATGTACGAAGTTCCGGCAATAACTCATCCCAATAGGTAGGAAGTTCTCCGTCAAACCAGGTCGAAGCACCTACTATAAAACAATCGTAAGCTGCAAAATCATTTTGCCATGCCTGCTCAATAGGCACCACTTCTATCCTATCTTTTCCAAATTCTTTCTGAATTTTCTCTGCCACCCAAGTAGTCTTATCAGCTTTGGTGGCATAAAACAAACCAATCTTCTTCATATACTATACCTCCATTTTATTCCATTAATATTCCAATAGCTTTTTAGCTGCCTCATAGATCTTCGCCTCATCCGGCAATATCTCTTTTTCCAGAATCGGATTGAAACCGACAGGAGTAAATGTAGATCCGACACGCTGCACCGGACCATCCAGATAACGGAACATATCCGTTCCGATCATAGCCGCAAGTTCCGCACCGAAACCGGAGAACACCTTGTCTTCGTGAACAACCAATGCTTTGCTAGTCTTTTTCACCGATTCGAAAATCGCCTCCTTATCTAATGGTATCAATGAACGAATATCGATCACTTCGACTTTCCAGCCACTTTCTTTTTCCAGTTGCTCTGCTACATGCAGGCAGAAATGGGTAGTATTACCATAAGTAATAATGCTCAAATCCGTTCCTTCACGACGAATACGTGCCTTTCCGAAAGGAACCTCAAAATCTTCCGGAACAACAGCTGCTGCTTCTACCGAATTATATAGAGCTTTCGGTTCCAAAAACAAGGTAAATCCCTTTGAACGCATACTGGTTCGTAACAATCCGGCTGCATCATCTGCAAAAGAAGGGCAGACAATACGTGCACCCGGCAACGTTGTCAGAGCACCCTCTATATTTTGAGAATGATATAATCCACCACCGATATATCCTCCGGAAGCAAGCCGTAAAGTGATATTCGGAGCAAACTTACCGTTACTGCGCCAATATTCATGAGTACACTCCACATACTGTTCTACGGCAGGCCAGAAGTAGTCTGCAAACTCAGCTCCTTCTATCACTACATGGATTTTAGGGTCAAATCGGCTCATACCATTGGCTGTACCTACAATATAATCTTCGGCAATCGGTGCGCTGAATACACGCGCCTCGCCAAATTCCTGCTGCATGCCTTTGGTCACATTAAAGACCCCGCCTTTTTCTCTGTTAGCCACATCTTGTCCCCAGATAAAGGTATCCGGATTATGGCGGAATTCCGCTTTCAATGTTTCATTAATTGCATTGACCAGGAAAGTCTTCTCTCCTTCTTCCTGATGAGTACCTTCTTTGTATTTTTGCGGCTGATAAGGTTCGGGCATCACAAAATCGTAAATGCTTTTAGGATCAGGTTCAGGGGCAGCCAGCGCCTTGCGGTTGGCAGCAGATAGTTCCTTCTTTGATTCAGCTTCAATTTGCAGCAGTTCCTCTTCCGTCAAGCGCTTATAGCGCAATAACATCCGCCGGAACTTCATTAGCGGATCAGCTTCTTTCACATATTCCAGTTCGTTTTCGTCCCGATAAAGTGTATGTTTATCCGAATTGGAATGAGAACCGATACGAACGCAGTTAGCCTGTACAATCACAGGATTACGGGTACTGATCGCATATTCGCGTGCCTCAGTCATGGCATTCATGGAATCGAACACATCTTTTCCATTGCAGTAGATAATCTTCAGATTCTTGAAACCGGAGAAGTTCTCAGCTACTTTACGATTGGCAGTCTGCTCGGATTTAGGAACAGAGATGCCATATCCGTTATCCTGTATAACGAAAATCACCGGAAGACGTTCCAGACTAGCTCCATTGATAGCCTCGTAAACAAAGCCTTCGGAAGTAGCAGATTCTCCGTGCGAAGTGATTGCTACTCCTTTATGCCCATAATATACCATTGCTCTTGCTACACCTGCCGCATGAAGGTCATGCGTTCCGGTAGCAGAAGATATATTTTCAATATGCCATTCCGGTTTGGCGAAGTGATTCGACATATGACGTCCGCCGCTACCGGGATCGGTTGCTTTCGAAATGCCGTTCAATATAATCTCTTCTGCAGTCATTCCTGCAGAAAGCACGGTCAGCATATCTCTGTAATAAGGGAACAGGAAATCTTCTCCCAATGTGAAAACCTGACCGACAGCCAGTTGGATACCATCATGCCCCGCATAAGGAGCATGGTATGACCAACCCAAAGATTGCAGCTGGTAAGACGGCGCCTTCTCGTCCAAAGCACGCCCTAATGTCATCAGATGGTACCACTTTTTCAGTGTTTCAACATCCGTAGTCTTTATATCATATTTCTTTTTCATAGTTAATGAAGTTCTTAATGAATGAAACAATCTGTTATCAGCCCTTCCAGTTTTCCAGGTAATCGGCTATGAAGTGCAGGAAGTTGCCTCCCAGCATACCGTCAACTACACGATGGTCATAAGACAGGGACAGATACATCTTATGACGGATAGCAATCGTATCACCTTCCGGTGTCTCTATTACGGCAGGCTTCTTCTCAATATATCCCACTCCCAAAATGGCAACCTGGGGCTGATTGATTACCGGCGTACCGAACAAACTCTTGAATGTACCGAAATTAGTAATGGTAAACGTACCTCCGTCAATATCATCCGGCATCAATTTGTTATCACGAGCCTTCAATGCCAGCGAGTCTATAGCTACAGCCAATCCATTCAAGTTCAGATGATCGGCATCGTGTACCACAGGAACTATCAGATTGCCATCATTCAAAGAAACAGCAATACCGATATTGATATGTTTCTTGAAAAGAATATTATATCCGTCAACAGATACATTGACCTGAGGATATGCTGCCAATGCTTTTGCTACAGCTTCTGTTATGACAGGCATATAGGTCAGTTTCACTCCCTCACGACGGAAGAAAGCGTCTTTATTCTTTTCACGCCAGCGTACCAGTTTGGTTACATCTACCTCTACTACATTGGTTACGTGTGGTGAAACCTTCTTGGACATCACCATATGATCCGCAATAATCCGGCGGACACGATCCATTTCTTTCACTTCTACTCCCGGAATATTGGCAGCCGCAGGTGCTTGTTTAGATGGAGCAGACGGTGCAGCAACAGGAGTTTGCACGGAAGCCGCCACAGGAGAAGTTGTCATAGAGCCAGCCCCTCCAGTCGAAGAAGGCATAGAAGCCGTAGGTGCATCACCGGTAGGTATTGCCGCCTTCGATACTTCAGAAATTCCCCTTTTCTTCTTCTCAATATAATCCTTTATATCTTTCTTGCTCAACCGGCCTTCGTATCCTGTGCCTTGTATCGAATCAAGTTCTTCTTTCGGAATATTCGCACTTCGTGCCAATTGAATCACCACAGGAGAATACCAGCGTTCTTCAGCCTTTGCTACCTGAGAAGATACTTTTCCTGCATCAGAAGAAGTATTCTCCTTACTTTCTGGAGTTTCTTTTCCACTTGCAGTTTCTTCATCGGATGCCTCTTCACCTCCCATATCTACAACAGCAACCACTGTACCCACAGCGACTGTATCTCCTTCCTTAAACAGGATTTCCACTACCTTACCGGCTACCGGTGAAGGTATTTCCGCACTGACTTTCGCCGTATTTACCTCGAAGAGAACATCGTCTTCCTGAATGATATCCCCCACTTTCACAGACCAAGAGACAATCGTCCCTTCGGTTATACTCTCGCCCAACTTAGGCATTTTTATTTCGAATCTTGACATAGACAGTAAATTTATTATTCAACCTTGAACTATTAGAACAACCCGCTGAAAAAGAAAGTTTTAAGTTAAAGTATTTTTAACCGGACTCAACGACTGAAGATCCATTCTTCGCAAATATATTTCTCAGTCCGAAGTTTATGGATTGCTTCCAATTCTTTCTCACTGAAAGTATCAGCACATCCCTTCTGACTAAAATATTCGAAAAGTATCGCTTTGAAATGATCAACCGTTTCCATAGGTAAGTAACGACTGATATTTGTGACTTCACTACGGACAGACGGAACAGCATACACAGATGATGCCACACCCGTCTCAATGTTCCTCTCCGGATTCAGTACCTTGTTTAAAGCGGTAAGATTCGTATCATACAACAAAGTACAATGATAAAGCACCCTGTTCTTGTGTACGCACTGGGCACTCCCCGATATTTTCAGACCATCAAGATAGATACCCAGCCGTTCATCTCCTTTTGCCGGCAATCCTATCTGTTTTAAGAAATCCAGTATCCGATGAAGATAAAGACTGAAATCAGGCAAGCGGGACACTGTTTCGATAAAAGTTAAATTGACATTACCCAAATCATGATATACAGCTCCCCCACCCGAAAACCGACGGGCTATTTGAATCTGTTGTTCTTCCGCCCATTCCCGGTTCACTTCCAACTGTACAGATTGGTGTTTTCCCATCACTACAGAAGGAGTGTCCTGCCAAAGCATGAAAACAGAATCTGTTTCCTGCTTCAGCAAATACTCTTCTGCCGCCAGATGAAAATAAATATCTGTAAAAGTGTTATGAAAGCACCTCATGATAAATCTCTCCAACCGTAGGATGGGGAAATACATTCTTCTGAAATTCCTCAACCGTATAGCCCTTCTGAATGGCTATTCCGGCAATCACAATCAATTCCGACGCTGGATTTCCAAGCATATGACAACCGATAATATGATCAGCTTCATCAAGTATCAGCTTACATATTCCATTTACCTGTTCGTTTTCCGCAACAAAACGTCCGGAATAAGCCATTGGTAACTTCGTAACACGATAAGGAATGCCCTGTTTGGTCAGCTCTTCTTCTGTCTTACCTACGCCGGCCACTTCCGGATTGGTGTAGACAACTCCCGGCACACTGTTATAATTCATCCGGTCTTCCACTCCTAAAATATGATTGATTGCCACTTCCGCCTCCCGAATTGCCGTATGCGCCAATAAAGAATAGCCTGTAATATCACCGCACGCATATACTCCGGGATGAGAAGTCTGAAGATATTCGTCTACTTTAACCCCATTCCGATGAAGTTCTATATTCAGCTTATCCAATCCGACATTGGTAATATTTGCTTTACGCCCCACACTGAGCAAGATCTTTTCCGTTTTGATAGTAGAAGCCTTCCCATCTTTCTCTATGACGACTCCTTCAGGTTTCACTTCTATTACTTTTGTATTCAAGTAGAAAGTGACTCCACGTTTTGCATATTCCATACGAAGCATACTGCTGGTTTCCTTATCCATGACTCCCAGTATCTCCGGCATCATCTCGACAACATGCACTTTCACTCCCATACTGTTGAAGAAAGAAGCAAACTCCATTCCTATGACTCCACCACCTATAACAACCAACGTTTCAGGAAGCTCTTTGATCTCCAAAGCCTCTTTTGACGTCCAGTAACTAACTTCCGACAGTCCCGGTATCGGAGGAATAACCGTGTCGGAACCGGTACATACCAGCAGATATTTCACTTCATATCTTTCTCCGTCACAGATGATACGGATCAGCCCGTTTTCTTCTCCTTCTATAAAGGCTTCTTTTTCCACGATCGTCACTCCGTAAGAGTTCACAGTCATCTTTACCCCACCAGTCAGCATTTTCACCGTTTTCTCTTTACGGCTCATTATTTTAGTTAAATCAAACGAAGGAGATTCGGCAGAAATGCCATATTTGGAAGCACTCTTGATGCTATCCAGAATTTTAGCAGAATATAACAACGTTTTAGTAGGAATACATCCTTCATTCAGACACACCCCACCTATTGCCTTTTTTTCAAACAAAACGGCTCTCAGTCCGTTTGCCCCTGCCCTTTCGGCAGCTGTGTAACCAGCAGGGCCACCACCAATAATAGCTATATCAAAGTTCATAATCGTATCTTTTTAGTAATAATACGATTATAACAAATGAGAGAAGAGATTAGTTGTATGACAGATCAATCATCCTACTTGATCGTCAGCTTTTTGAGTTCTTCTAATGTACCGTTGAATACATTGAGGTCTACATCTTCTTTAATACCGGGTACATTTCCGACATCAGTATGTTGCCAGAAATTCCACTTGCCCTGATATTTCACCGAATCGACATAATAGTGAGCGATCCAATAAGGATAAGCATTGAAAATAGAATCGTCCAGATAACGGGTCTTGAACTTATAAGAGGTATAAAGAATGGGCTTCACCCCATAATGGGATTCTATACGATCCAACCAGCGCTTAATGCCTTGCTGCAATTCTTTTTTCTCTTTTCGACCGGTCACTTCCACATCGAGAACCGGAGGCAGGTCGCCGGAATCCAGTTTGACCGTACGTATAAAAAAGTCCGCCTGTTTCAAAGCATCTGTACCGGGAATATAGAAATGATAAGCGCCACGGATAAAGCCATGATTACGCGCATTAGCAAAATTGGTTTGAAAGGTAGTATCGTTATGATCTCCCCCTTCCGTCGCTTTCATAAAAATGAAGTGCAAAGGAGTTGCCGTCTGTTTATTCTGTAAAAGTCTCCCCCAGTCTATTTTTCCTTGATAATGGGAAATATCAATCCCATGAATATCATATCCGGAAGGAATACAAACTCCATATTCCTTTAAACCATTACAAGGTTTCCACCGATAAGCATAAGGACGTATAAAGAAATAATAGAAAACCATAGAGAAACAACCGACAATTGCCACAGCCAATATATTTCGAAGCCAACCAGGCATCGAATAATGCTGCTTCACCGGTGCCTTTTTCGGAGCACGGGAAGGTCTGGAAGAAGAAACCGTCCTCTTTTTTGGGGTAGTGGAAGCAGTTCTTTTCTTTTGGACAGCAGAAATCGGATTATTACGTGACGACATTTACTTTGAGTGATGAATGTAATATAGATAGGCACGGATTACACGGAATACACGGTTTTAAGAAATAGTATAACTAAAACCGCGTCAATCCGCGTAATCCGTGCCTGAAAGAGCTCTTCATTGCAACTGTTTCTTACTACAGTCCGGTGAAGTTTTCTTATTTAGCTTGTTCCAATTGCAAAGTCTTAGTTGCCTGGTCGCAAACTTCTGTAGGACCAAAGTACTGAATCGGACCCGGATATACATAATCCGTTTCAACAGCCCAACGGTCACGCTGTGCAGCGAATGCTTTGAAAGGAGCACCATCCAATTTCACTAATGCTTTCTGGATCACCGGTTTCATTTCACCGTGGCGGCGTTCCATATTCATCATCATGGTGATAGGCACACCACCTGCAATCCATTCGGCAGCAGGAGCAGTTGTGTTGCGTACAGAAGACATATAACCGGTCTTACCGTCAGCAATCAGCATAGAAGCTGTGTATCCCAAAGAATAGCAGTAGTCAGCATCAAAGTTTGACGGAGCAGCGCAACGTCCTTCGTAACCGAAGAAGTGGTGCTGTGCAGCAAACTTACCCACATATTTGCCATCTTCTTTCCAAGCAGCCAATTTGGTAGCTACCATTTCAGACAACAGTTTTTCTGTTTCGATCAGTGATACCTGAACGTTTCCGTGCGGGTCACGATCCAGTGTCAGCTGGCGAGCTACACCTTCCGGCAGACTTGCATAGATAGCAGAGTTTTCCGGAGACAGCTTACGGATGATGTAATCACGTTGATGAGATTTCTTGATCTGAGAGAACTCTTCTGCATTTGCAGCCAGGAAGTCGTTCAATTCAGCGATCAGACGCTTCATAGCCGGAATAAATTCCACCAATCCTTCCGGAATCAATACTGTACCGAAGTTATTTCCCTGTGCAGCACGGTCAGCTACCACTTTAGCGATAGATGTTACTACATCATCCAGAGACATATCTTTTTCTTCCACTTCTTCAGAAACGATACATACGTTAGGCTGTACCTGCAAAGCACATTCCAGTGCGATGTGAGAAGCCGAACGACCCATCAATTTGATAAAGTGCCAGTATTTACGGGCTGAGTTACAGTCACGCTGGATGTTACCGATTACTTCTGCATAAGTCTTACAAGCTGTATCGAAACCGAAAGAAGTTTCAATCATATCGTTCTTCAAGTCACCGTCAATCGTCTTCGGGCAACCGATCACCTGTACACCGTACTTCTTGGCAGCATAGTATTCAGCCAACACACAAGCGTTTGTATTAGAGTCATCACCACCGATGATAACCAGTGCTTTGATGCCCAATTCCTTGATGATCTCAAATCCCTTTTCAAACTGAGCTTCAGTTTCCAGCTTCGTACGTCCCGAACCGATGATATCGAAACCACCTGTGTTACGGTATTCGTCGATGATGTCAGCAGTCAGTTCCATATAGTTGTGGTCTACCAGACCGCCTGGACCCAGGATAAAGCCGTACAGCTTACTTTCAGGATTCAGCTTTTTGATACCGTCGAACAAACCAGAGATTACATTGTGTCCGCCCGGAGCTTGTCCGCCGGAAAGGATTACACCTACGTTCATAGCAGGAAGTTGAACAGCTTCACCCGCTTCGAATGTAATCAACGGCATTCCGTACGTGTTAGGGAATAATGCTTTGATAGCTTCCTGATCGGCTACAGATTGAGTAGCAGCACCTGCTACAGCTTTAACGGCTCCTGTTGCCAATGCTTTCGGAAGTTTGGGCTGATAAGCAGCCCTTGCGATTTGCAATGCACTTTTAGTCATTTTCTTTATTTTTATTTAAAGGTGTTAGTAAGTTTCTTGTCAAACTTGAAAAGCGTTGCAAATTTCGCATTTTTCCTCGAATTATGAAAGAGAAGCCCTCATTTTATTTCGCTGCATAGTTACAGAGGCTATTGCTTCCAGCCACCGCCAAGTGCTTTATACAGTTGTACTACGGTGATCAGTTCATCACGAATAGCGTTACTCAGACCAATTTGTGCGTCAAAATAACCACGCTGAGCATCGAGAACATCCAGATAATTGATCACTCCATTGATATATTGCAACTGCGCCAAATCCATATAACTCTTAGCCGAACGTTCCAGATTGGCACGAAGTGCGTACACCTCTTTTATCTTATTAAAGTTGACAATCGCATTACGTGTCTCCTTGAAAGCCGTCAGGACTGTTTTCTCATAACTATGTATTTCTGCTTCATAGGCCGCTTTTTTGCCTTTCAACGCAGCACGGTTCTTTCCCCAGCCAAAAATAGGAGTCAATAAAGCACCTTCCATAACGGCATAAGGCGATTTTAGAAGTTCTGACAAAGACGTGCTTTCACTACCGAAACCACCCGTCAGTGCCAGACGAGGAAACATATTCGTATAAGCCACACCTACTTTTGCATTGGCAGCGATCAGCTTCTGCTCTGCCTGACGTATATCGGGACGGCGTTCCAGCAAAGTGGAAGGCATCCCTATCGGAAGAGTTTCCGGGAAATTAAACTCCTGAAGCAAACGGGAACGGGCTATGCGATTCGGGTATTCTCCGGCCCGGTTGGAGTGCATGATATACTTTATCCCAGCGACCTTCGTCAAG
>ENA-ORUW01001675-ORUW01001675.1-human-gut-metagenome-genome-assembly--contig:-NODE-1675-length-14679-cov-489.148591_pt1 | contig 14679 bp, 19 predicted proteins | sample MGYA00242088_ERZ509227 | MGnify/ENA primary metagenome ERZ509227 (study PRJEB26280, sample SAMEA2338816) | human gut metagenome | biome: human gut; feature: human-associated habitat; material... | reverse complement strand
GCACAGGGGCAGTCTAGCTGCACAGGGGCAGTCTAGCTGCACAGGGGCAGTCTAGCTGCACAGGGGCAGTCTAGCTGCACAGGGGCAGTCGAAGTTATAACACTATGTGGTGAGGAGCTTCCTAGCGATTATGACATTTCTGATGCTGTTATAATTGATGGCGATATTCATTGTCGTAGTATCAGTTGTAATGGCATTGTTGTTTGTAAAGGTTCTTATACCGTTATAGAGGAAGGGGGTGATTATGGGTCACTCTAACGGTAAAATCACCGCACCTGTAGGGTTGGATAGTGATGTATATCCTACCTTAGGCATCGGTCCTACTAGTAACGGTTATGATTTGGGATATGCTTGTCTTAGCGAAAAAATTAATATGTGGAGTTATATAAAACCCAAAGAAGCGTCTAGCCCTTCATTTGACAACGCTAGTTTACCTGGTATAATTTATGATTCTGTAAATAAGAAATGGCATTTATAACTAATTAAACACTATTTAACTGAATTATTTATGCCATAATTTAATTTATAGTTATATTTGCAATATGAAACGAGCATATAAATATAGACTTAATCCTACTCCTGAGCAGATTGTTTTCTTCAATAAATCTTTCGGGTGTTGTAGGTTTGTGTATAACTATATGCTCGGCAAACGTATAGAAGCGTATCAGCGTGACAAGACGAAGATAGGATGGGTTGAACTGGCTAAGATGCTTACAGAGCTTAAAAAGGAAGATGGAAAGGAATGGCTTTCGGAAGTATCAAACGAGTGTCTGCAACAATCCATAAGAAATATGGACAGCGCGTTCGTGAAGTTCTTCCGTGAAAAGGCAGGCTTCCCAAATTTCAAGGCGAAGCATTACAGCCGACAGTCATACAAGGCTATAAATTCGGTGTCTGTTGACCTTGATAACAATAAGGTAAGACTTCCAAAGATTGGATGGGTTAAATTCTTTCCAAACAGGAAGTTTGACGGTAAAGTATGCTCTGCCACGGTAAGCAAGACGCCAACGGGTAAATATTTCATTTCTGTCCTTGTTGACGATGGAAAGGAAATACCTGTAAAGCCTGCTGTCAGATATGATACGTCTATCGGTATAGATGTCGGTATAAAGGATTTTGCAGTTTGTTCGAACGGTGATGTGTATGCCAATCCCAAATATCTTGAGAAATCGGAAGCAAGGCTAAAGGTGTTGCAAAGAAGATTCTCAAAGACAAAGAAAGGTTCTAACCGAAGAGAATGGGCAAGAAAAATCCTGGCAAGACAGTATGAGAAGGTTTCCAACCAACGCAACAATTTCCTGCATCAAGTCACATCAAAGATTGTCCGTGAAAACCAAACGATAATCATTGAGGATTTGAATGTAAAGGGTATGTTGAAAAACCACCGTCTTGCAAAATCCATATCATCCGTTTCATGGAGCGAGTTTTTCCGACAGCTTGAATACAAGTGCGAATGGTATGGACGCAACCTTATACGTATCGGACGTTTTGAAGCAAGTTCCAAGACGTGTATATGCGGATACGTTAATAGTGAATTGAAACTAAGTGACCGTGAATGGGTTTGCCCGAAATGCGGAAGGCACAATGATCGTGACATTCTCGCTTCGGTGAACATCAAACGGTTCGGACTAATATCACCCTTGGTAGAAGGGGATGAGGACGTGGAGTGGTCGACGGTAGTCGGGGCAGTGAAGCGTCAATATGTACGTGTATAAACGTATATAAATACCTGCAGATTGAACATTACAAATAACACTTCTAGTGATTACGTTGCTTCATCCGGCAGACCATACGCTAGATATAGATGGAGGGCGAAAGATGGATCTTATACAGGTCAATGGTCAGGTAATATATTGATGCCTTCGTGCACAAATATTCCTAAATCATTTACTCGTAATGATGTGGTTGATGCTGGTAATCCACCGTCTTATGGTAATGTTACTCAATGGTATGTTGATTATCAAGTTATTATGTATTGAATACTGGATATAATATACACAAGCAATGGGCATGGAACGGCAGCTTAGGTCTGTCTGTGTGTATTCTGTATTGCTCGTCAATGCAGAACTGGCATGGATTTTTAGACGTTACTGCTGTCCTCCATCCCTTGAAATTTGGAATGTTTTTCCATGAGTTGTAATTTGCTTCATTGAAAATTCCTAGAATCATCTGTTGCTCTATAACATACAACTGGCTTATACCATTTGTGGCATATCCTCTCCCATAGTGTTTCTGTTTGCTTGGCGGAATAAATGATACATTATATGGTGATGATATGTTGTTCCATATCTTCTTTTGAACATCATCTGTTATTTTCTCTATATTGTTCGTTTTTATGGACAGTAATGTATTGGCAAGATATACTTCAACAACAGCGCGGAATCTGTTTGTATTTGTGTTTATTCTCTGCTTTGTTGTTTCTCCACCGTATGTCCTTTCCATGTATTCCTTAATACCGTTGTCCGTCATTGAAATATACTCCCATCCAAGATCATCGTTTAATTCGAGTGACAGTTTATTGCTTTCCAATACATATTGGTATATGTCGTTATATATATCCTCGCGGAACTTTTTGGTCAGTTCCAGCACTTTTTCTTTTTGGCTATCCGGGAGTTTTGATATTGACTTAAACGATTTAGCCCCTGCCAAAAGAAATACGGCTAGAAGGTCTTTAGAAAACTTCTCCGCACGCTCTCTGGTTGACGATTTTATACCGTTTGCAAGTCTTTTTACCTGGAAGTAATAGTCTGCAATCTTAGATGTTTCTTCTTTGTTGATCATTGGCTTCTACTCTTTCTGTTATACCGTTTGCTACCATGTTTATCATCAAACTCTTGAAATCACTTTGGCTGTAAACTTTTTGCCCGATTGATGCTAGAGTTTGAAAGATTACAATTTGATTCTCATACAAAACCTTTTGGTTCTGTATGATAGCGTCAAGTTTCGATAATATTTCTCTTTCGTTGTCCATAGTGCAAAGGTATGTATTAGACTTTAATTTACCATACAAATTAATATAAATCAGAAACCTAGTATTGGATTTTTCCCTCCATTGTTTCTTCTTATAGCTTCTCCTGCTTCTTTTATCTCCTTTTTCTTCTTGATTATACATTCTTTTTCTTCAAGCGTAAAATTCATAGATATACATTTACGCATATAATTACGGAATTGTTTTATTTCATTGGGTGTCATTGTACAAATCATATATTATGTGTTTATGTATGATGTAACAAAAAAGGCAACAGTGAAGATTCACATCTGCCTGCTGCCAAAGTAAAAACATCGTAATGGTTCATTTATTGTTATACAAAGAAACAAAAAATATGGTATTTTTGCAATAATAAAATGTATAAATATTGTTAATTGTTTTGCAATACCTACTTTTTTTGTACATTTGCAATGTATCAATAAATAAAAAGGCATTTATAACCAATTAAACACTATTTAACAAAATTAGTATCACCCTTGGTAGAAGGGGTTGGGGGCGTGGAGTGGTCGGCAGTAGTCGGGACGGTGAAACGTCAATATGTATGTGTATAATTAATCATATATAATTACCTCATGGAACTATTAGTAGAAAGAAAATGGTGTAAGCCTGATTATACTATAGGGCGTTTGTATATTAATGGTGAGTTTTTCAGTAATACGCTTGAAGATCGAATCGTTGACGTGAATAAGAACGGAGTTTTTGATGGGAACGAGAAGAAGGTTTATGGAGAATCTGCCATACCTTACGGTAGATACCAGGTGATATACAACTGGTCCCCAAAATTCGGACGTAATATGCCAAGATTGTTGAATGTTCCTCATTTTGAGGGTATTCTTTTTCACTCTGGGAATACAGCAAAGGATTCTGCCGGGTGTATCCTTGTTGGTAACAATACATCAAAAGGCAGACTTACCGAATCACGTTATACATCTGACAAGTTGAACAAGTTGATTGACGATGCAATAAAGCGTGGCGAACAGGTTTGGGTTACGATAAAGTGATCAATTATACGTTAAAGGAAATATAGGAGCGATATTTTTGTCGCTCCTTGTTTTTTTAGTAATAATAGATTATGTACAGTGCTATACTATTCTCGCCAATTTTCCATCGGACGGTTTTCCGCCAAACAGGTGATTGATGTATGCAAGACCTTTTTGTGTGCATAGAACAACCATCACGACAAAACCTGGGTGATTCTCTCTTGGAATAGGTTTTTCTTTCATCTCGAAATACCCAGCATCAATATATTTCTGTTTTGGTTCGTTCCTGTTAGCAAAGAATACTCCTGCTTCACGAAGTTTTTTGAACAAAGAGTTTCTCCCAAAAGGCAATCCAAGTATCTTTGCCGCCTGTCCTATATCGCACTTGCCTTCCATTGCAAAGGCTTTGTCGGCGAAGTCCGCTTTGGGCTGAATTTTGGCAATCTTGGCATCTTTTTGTTCGATTTGCTTTTTCTGTTGCTCCGATTCAATGCGCAACCGTTCTTTCTCCTTTTCAGAAGCTACCAAAGCTTCCAAGGCTTCAAGATAGGTTTGCGGAGTTTGGATAGCCTTTTTCTCATTTTCGAGATATTCAAGACGGTCTATGATTTTTTCACGTAGAACTGCATCGTAGCCCGAAGCGAGAATAAGACAACCTTTCGGAGTTAGATTAAATAGAGGTCTTTCTTGACCGTTAGCGTCTGTGTATGAGCCCAATCCAAAATTGGATTCGGCTACACCTTGCGATAATAGATTGCGAATATCACGCATAACATGGGCATGTTGTTTACCCGTGACCTCTGCTATTTCAAGGGAGGTCATACCTTTTTGATTTGGAATTAAACTTTCCATACTTACTATTGTTTGGCATTATAATTATAGACAGAAAAACGGCTGCCATTTCCCGTGTCGCCAAACAATAGTAAGATTTTCTCCGAAGAGGAAATATTACGCAGGAAAGACAGCCGTGTATTTTCATACAAGCGATTGGGCATAAAAAAAGCCCAGCTAATATAGTGAGCTATAACCGTGCTCTACGGAGAAAGAATACTTTACTATTGTTTGGCACCACAAAGTTACAACAATTCCTTAAACTACCAAACGAAAACAATATTTTTTTGAAGGCTTTATCGGCGAAGTCGGCTTTCGGCTGGAGCTTGGAATTTTGCTGTTCAAGACACTTAATCTTTTCCTCCGCAATCTCTATACGTTTCTGTAGAATCTGCTGGGAGCGCATCAAGATGTAATCATCATCCTTTAGTAGGGCTTCCCGTCTGTTGAACTCATTGATGAATCTTTCCTTAAACTCTCCGGCTTTTACCCCAGTGTAGCCCATGACAAGGAAACTAAAACCGTCCTTTGTCATTTCATAAGCGGTCTGTTCTCGATTTCTACTATCGATGTAGGTAATAACGCCAAAATTGGCGGCATTAAAACTCGCTGAGCATGAAAGACTTTCAATGTCTCTGACTACTTTACTATGTTCTTTCCCGAACACTTCCGCAACAAGTAACGAAGTAGTCACATCGTTGCCGTTGCTGTTTTGAAATACTAATTCTGCCATAATCTGTGAACATTTAAGATTATAAGAAATTATATGTGGCAACTTTATCAAAAAGAAAGCGGTTGCACTTTACGCTGTTCACAGATGGCGCATTCGCTACGAGAGCAAATACTATAATCTTACGTAAAGGCAACCGCCAATATCCAATAAGGGCATAAAAAAAGCCCATGTATGATATGAGCAACTTAACCGCTTGCTTAACGTAACGAATGCAATCGTCATCTGTGAACGGTACAAAGTTACGCAAACTTTCCATACTACCAAACGAAAACAATATTTTTTTGAAGGCTGCGTCGGCGAAGTCCGCTTTGGGCTGTAGTTTTTCTATTTGTTTCTGCTGCTTTTTATTTTCCAAAGCCAATCGTTCTTTTTCCTCTTCGGCTTGTATAACCATTAATGCAAGCTCCTTTCGGGAAAGTTCATGCTTGTTTTCCTCACATGCGATAAAATATTTTCTAGCTTGCCTTCCCCGTTCGTTGTTCTCAATCATGGATAGCTCTTTTGCCATACTGATTGATAGAGCATATTCGATTCGTTTAGTAGCTCCTATTTCTCGCTCCACAATTTCGGTGAATGATTGAAAATCAACACCTTCAATAAAATCATAAGATTTAATACGATCTTTAATCCCTTTTACTTTCAAGGAAAGAATGCAAATCACGTGCATTAACGGCTCTCTTACCGTTATTATCACTAATAGGAATAAGTTCATTCGTTGTGACGTTCATATTTTAACGAATTGTGATAAAAAGAAACCCTCCGTAGGTGTGAACGTCACAACATACGCAGGGCATAGAAGTCGCAGATTGTTTCCTTTCTGCCACCTTAGAGGGATTCTTAATATCTTGTACAAAATCTGTTCGATTTATTTTGCCAAATATTATTATGTTATGACGTTCACCACAAAGAAAAGCATAATTTTTTATATATCAAAACTTGTGGTGTGATTTTTTTCACATCAATCCAAGTACCATACCGACTGCTCCCCAGAATACATCTCTCCATTCGGGTACTCCTTGTCTAAGCCACTTATCGTAGACGATTTCTTTCCCTACAAGAATAAACAAGGTTAGTGCTATTGCTGTCCATACGGAGAAAAACCATTGCGCCACGCTCACTACAAGTATTCCTGCAATGAGGTGTTCCATTCCGTCAACTCTCAAATTGTTAAGGCATATATAGTCCAATGCCCTTCTGATTTTTCTTAGAAAGTTTGTAAATTTTACCATAGTTTAGCTGTTTTCGTTGTTTTCATTGTTTTCATTATTTTCCTCTATCACCCTAGCTTCCATATCGTTTAATCTCCTGTCTTGTTCGTCCATTCTATCATCTTCGTTATTTGCTGAGAAATCGCTTTCTTCTCTTGCTGTCTGTAATGATATTATTCGGGAGTTTACAAGTTGAACGAGTGTATTGTTCCATTCAGAGAAGTCTATGTATGAGTATGGCTCTATGGTAGCGTTTATTCTTAGAGCGTTATAACCTGTTGCGTCACCTTCCATTACTCCTACGTAGTATTTGAATATATTGGCCATGTCATTTATGGCTGTATTCATCATTTGTGCATCACTTCTCGCCCATTCCATTTCCGGCTCGTAATACATTGCCGTTGTTCCAGTAGGTCTGTCACCTGACGATGATTGCATTGGCGGAACGACACCGCTTCCGTCAAGTATCCCGTTGTATATGTTATCTATTTCGGTGAAAAGTGAGTTTGAAGCGTCCATCTTACCCATGAACTGTGCATCATCTTCTGCTCCTACACGTAAAATGGAAGTTCCTCCCAATCCGTTTCTTTGAATGTTTATTCTTCCGTTTGTCTTGATAAGTAGCATTTGGAATGCCTGTCGTGTGTTGTATTCTCCTATCATGGACATTAAGAACTCGAAATCGTCTATCAAGTCCTGTACTGCCCCCCAAAATGGAAGTTCAAGCCGTAGATATACTACAGGTATAAATCCCAGGTTATGGAATTGATGCAGTTGTATGATATTTCCGTTTTCGTCAATATCCGTTGCTATATCTCCGTTGGAATCAAGCGTGTAAAACTCATCTTTAGTCCATACATCGACAAGTGTGTCTGTATGCTCTTCTCCATCAGCCGAGATATATGTGGTTGTATATTCCCTTGCGAAAGCTATTCTTTCCCCTCTTCTGTTTTTATGTTCATACAGTATATCTCCTTTTGAGTAGCTGAAAGACCTGTATTTTATCTCGTCCTTATCCTTATATATATATATGGCAGCATCTCCTACCTTTCCGGCTTCGCTTATAAGTTCAAACTTGGCTGTTTCCATGAGAGAATCAGTCCAGTATTCCTTGTATGTTGTCAGCTTATCCCTGTTCTGCTGGTTTGACGCGCTTTTCTTTATCTGAAATTTAAGAGGATTGGTACACAGGTGTGATACCCTTTTCTTGTGTATCATCCTTTGAAGAGGAAATGCTCGTCTTTGCAGTACGTAGGGAGTTGATGTCGATTTCTTTTTCCTTTTCTGAGCACCTACATTCGCGCTTTCATCATCCGATGATGTGGAATCCTCGTCTGACGGGATACTGTCTTTCCAGTCGGGTCTGTTATGTATATAATGTCCTGATGTATCCCATTGCGCTAGGAAATCATCCTGTGACATATATTTGTATATCAAAGTGGAGCGTCTTGGCTTTTTCTTTGTTCCTCCACCTCTTCCATCGTCACATCTTGACGGAAGTGCCACTTTGAACGGTTCTTTTCGTAATAAAACGTCTAATTTTAAAATTTCCATAGGTAATTATAAATATTTTAATTCATCCATTATATCGTTAGGTATGTCAATCATTACATCGCATATATCAAAATATGTCCTGTATAAAAATGTTCCTTCTATCAAGTCGGGCGAGCATCCTACAATCTTTTTTGCTTCCTGTTTTTTCAGCAGTCTTAGTTTCCCGTTTTCCCTTTCCACGTCACGTCTTATTGCTCTTCTCTGGTCCATCAGTGCTTCCCGTATTGTTTTGTTCACATACGGTTTTTCGAGAAGTTCCGGGTTTATACTGAATCCGCAATATCCTAGGTTTGTTCCTTTTATACGTGTTACCATCTCATCGGCAAGCTGTGCCCTTAGATCGAAATAGAATCTTACAGGCTGATCATCCTTGCTTTTGTCTAGTCTTTTCGGAACGCCTCTAAGTATTGCCAGGCTTTCGGGAAATGCGTCACGGAATGTAGGTGCTCCAAGACCGTCAAATGCCAGTCTGTTTTCACCGATTCCCCATTTCCGTAGATTGTTTCTTACCCATCGGTTCAAATCCCTAGGCTTTAATGTGTTTGACCATTCTAGGTCTTGTAAGTGATGTCCTATGAAGTGCCCCATTACACAAACGTCACCAAGACCGTATGCTATATCCAGTGTAGCACATTCAAAATAATCGTCAAACACAGGCTGAGATGAGAACATTTCCTCCATTTCGTCACGGGTTATCCACTCGTTTCCCCCTTTTATCAGCTTCCATGAACCTAATGCGTTTATGGATACTTCCTGTGCTGTTCCTCCAAGGTTTTTCTGATAGTCGGGATTGGAAGCCATAAGTATCTTGTTATCTTCCAGACCGGAAGCTATAAAGGTTATGCTCTTGATGTATCTTTTACAGTTTGTTTCGTCAATTTTGGTATTTTTACCGAATCTTGCGATGATATAATCTTTTGCCTGAGCAAATACTTCTTGTGGGCTGTCACCCCATGCTGTTTCATGTATAGTATCTCCATATTGAAAGAAATATCTTACCTTTCCCGATCTTTCTGGAATTGCTATTCCGTCATCGTCCACCCACCATGATACCAGTGCTCTCCAGAAATCGCTGTACGGGTTTGGATTGCACGCGCCTGTAAGACTTGTTCTTAGTCCTGATGATGAACGCAATACCGTTTGAAGGTAGTTTATGATAGGTTCTGTTGCCTGTGAGCACTCGTCTATCGCCACCTTCACAACGTTACCACCCTGTTGTCTGTCCTTAAATTCATTTATGCCTTTTTCTCCCGACAAGCAGGCATCCCCGAAATAATCGTATCGTATTTCACCTCCTGCGTCAAGTCTTGAAAGGCGTTTTGAATCAATATACTCACCATAAGGTTCAACCATCTTTGAAACCACTTTAAGAATACCGTCCGCTTTTTCTGCGGATGTCTTGTCCTTACGGAAAACAAGTGCGGAAAATGACGGGTGGTTGCATGAACTCAGTATATCCATTCCAAGGCATACGGATTTTCCTCCCCCACGATTCCCGTGAAGTATCTTTATTCCTGCCCTGTTCCTTAGAAATGCCTCCTGTGAACCTTTCTGTGGGGCAAGCATATTTACCTTGTACCCCTTGCTTCTTCTGTCCTCTATATATCTTTGGACGAAATCAAGGCTTTTATATGGTATGATTCCCCTTTTGCCATATCGTTTCAGCGATTTGACAACATCTTTAGTCTTTAATCCTCGGTATTTTAAGTCAATTTCTTCCATCGTTTTCTATGTATCCCGCAAATATAATATTTTTTTAAATATTTTTTTGCTTATACACATTTTTTAACTACATTTGCATCGGTAAGAGGTACTTACTGTGCGCAAAGGTCTTGTGCATGAATCACATAAAAAAAAATAAATAGTATATGGATGAAAATGTAAAAGTCATTTTTGAAGGTATCAAGAATGCGTTGGGAGAAAGTAGCTCCGTTATTACAGATCGTACAATCGAACAGACAATTAATGAGTTCTCAGCGTTCGCACCGCAGGAAAATGCGGAAAAGTTCTGGAATGAAAGTGTTGTGAATCATTTAAAGAACACTGTGGCAGGTCAGGTAAGAGCGTTTGCGTCTGATAAGCGCAAAGAGTGGGATACAATCAAGGAACAGGAGATATCCAACTTGAAAAAGGAATGGGAAAAATCACATTCTGCACCACAACCTACACCAGCACCGCAACCGCAACCACAACCTACACCGACACCAGCACCCGAACCGAAACCGTTTGAGTTGCCCGATGATGTCAAGGCTAAACTTGAAGAGTTTGAAAAGTTCAAGAAAGATTTTGAAGCTAAAGAGCAGGAGGAAAAGCAGAAGCAGATTGTAACTGAAAAGCGCAAGAAGCTGTCTGATTTGATTAAACGCCCGGAAGCGGGTATGCCTAACGAGTTGTTGCGCAACATCATTTTTGAGAACATTCAGATTTCGCCCGAAGAGGAAGATACAAGCATTCTTCTGAAAATACAGGGAAAGTACAATGAAACGTGTACTAAATACACAAAGGATGGCATTAATCCTTTTATCTCTGACAAGGGTGGTTCTAGCGATGTAAAGTCATTCATAGATAGAAAGAGAGAAGAAGATAAGGCTAACAAGGAAAACAACATTGTCAGCCGATATTACAGTAAAATTAACAAATAGTTTTTTTAATTATGAAAGCAGGAGTTCTTGCAACAAGTTATAGTAAGATTGGTGGCGCAAGACATATCTTTTCTAATGATACGTCTTTGCACGTACTGTTGGTAGGATGTAACGTTTCAGTAGAACGTATGCCTACAGTTGGGAACAAACTTCCGGCTGGTACCATGATTAAATGTGATTCCTCAAAGCAGAATGGCGGTGACATTCACTATTCATTCAGAATGTACGAGAAATCGGATTCTGGTGCTACGGTAAAAGTTGAAAAAATCATGGGTAATACAGTTGCCAAGGTTGGCATGGTTGTCGGTAAAGCACCTACTACTGCCGCAGGTACTACAACTGGTTATACCATTAACGCTATTGATTCGTCTCATGACGAATATGACATCCTTACATTGTCTGGGGATGCAGATAAATTGGAATTGACCGATATTTTGGTTGAAGTTACACAGGTTGGTGCTAGCGCAAAATTCAAGGTTATTCCTAATGCTATCCTGCCTTATGATGTTGACACCATTCCCGGTGCCACTCTCTATCCTTTCAACGGTGCATGGATGGTGACAAGTGAGATTTTGGAAAAACGCATTCCGCCCGTAGCTTCGGCAATCAAAAAGGCGATGAAGGATGATGAATCATATCCTTGCGTTTTCCGTTACACATTGTATAACTAATTAAATTTTTTCGTTTTATGCAAAGATCGACATTTAGTTTCTATGATTGGCATTTCTCTGGGGAGATGCAGGAACTTATGGATTATGCCAATCAGAAATTTGATAACGAAAACTGGAGAAGCTACGGAGATTGGGATGTTCCTCAGATGAGTAAATCATGGAATGTCATGGTTGACGAATACACACAGGCTACCCGTCCTGTAATGCTGGCTCCTTTGGCTGAAAAGCCTATTATGGACACTACTGGATTTGAATGGTATTCGGGCCGTATTCCGAAGATGGGTCACGCCATTCAGTTTATGGAAACCGATATTCAGGAGTTCTATGAACTTGACATTCCGCAAGGTGCATTGCTTGACAAGATCCGTGAGAAGTGGTTCACAAAGATGGAAGCGTGTATTCAAGGTTTCCATACCGAGTTGAACTGTATGACTTATCAGGCTCTTTCTACAGGTATGCTTAACTATACAGCCAGTGGTACTAACTCAATTCCTGTTCAGATCGACTATCGTGTTCCTGCAAAACATAAGTTGAAAGCGTTAAAACAGAAATGGTTTAGCGATACAGACTGGACACCGAACGAGAACGCTGATCCTATTAAAGACCTTCAAAGAATGTGCAAGATTGCCGACAATGACAGTATGCCATACGATCATTTTGAAATGTCAAAGGATTTGTATGATAATTTCTTGATGCACCCGAAAGTGACAGCAGCAGTACAGGCACGTCTTGTTCCTGCCGCAGCATCTACTACAATCTATCCTATGAACAATCAGGAAATTGTTGATGTGCTGATGAAGGTATTCTCTATTCCTGTAATTATTCCTGTTGATGAGAAATCAAAATGGAACAAACTCGGTGTGATTGAGGAAGCCAAACCGTCTTTTGAAAAGAACACCGTTGTTCTTGTTCAGAGCGGTCAGTTCTTCCGTATCAAGAACTCACCGTCAATGTATTTGCAGGATACCAACCCGGCTGTACGTATTTCTTCTTTGGAAGGCGGACGTATCGCGTTCTTGCATCAGTATTCTTCTGAACCGTATGCTGAGAAGAGTTCAGGTGAGTTGTGGGCATGTCCTGTGATGAAGAATCCGAACAACCTTATCATTATGAAGGTTGACGAACAGTCAACTACGGGATTGTAAAAAGTTGAACCATGAAGGTCATTATTGATATAAATGGCGAAGGCACAGCAAAGGGCGCAGGGGAGTATTTCATTGGAGATACTCTCACGCTCCAAGCTATTCCCGAAGAAAGTGTTGAATTTGGATACTGGCTTATTGCCGACAATGAAACATTGAAGCCGGAGGATAGACTGAAAGTTTCGGATAATCCGTTCACTATTCAAGTTACCCCTCAGATAACAGCAAAGGGTAACATGAAGGTGGAAGCATATTTCTATATGTCTATGCGTGAATATCTGAAAGCACAGATTGACTATGAGTTGAAAAACACATCATATATCAGTGTTGCCCAGAAATGGGGATTTCGTTTGTCTGATGACAGCCGTGAAACGTCTGAGATGAAGAAGGATCTGGCTTATGCTGATTTGTTGCTCATTGTTTGTACTGCCCCTTCAACGATACAGGGAAAGACAAAGAAAGCCGGGAACTGGTCAATTACCGACACAAGCAAGACTATTTCTATCAATGACAAGAAAAGATTGGAGCAACGCGCAAAGGATTTATACGCCAAATGGGGTTTGAATTTGGATGTTGGAACAGATGTTGAAATAACTAGATTAAGATGGTAGTATGGGAAAGAGTATTTTAGGTGAGGATATGTTTCCTGATATGGTGAGAATTTATCAGAACAAGAACAGTTCGGATAAATATCAGACCACCCCGTATTGGGAGATGATATACGAAGGAAGGGCAAACATACAGGAAAAGGATACTGGTTCGGAAACGAATGATGTTGACAAGTCCGAATATGCTGCCTACCTAGAAGATAACGATGTAACCATACCTTCCGGGTGTCTGTTGGATTGGCAGAATTTCAACCATCCGTTTTCGGACAACAGTAATAGCTGGCGTGAGATAAAGAAACCTCCATTTAACAATATGGAATTTGGTACGGTGATATACTTTAACCAAATAGAAAACTAGAATACTATGACAATCAATTGGACGGAAATAATACTTGCTTTGTTGGGTACAAATGGCATAACCCTTCTAACTTCAATGTTAATGTTTAAGCAGAAGAAGGAAAAGATGGAAACTGAAATTGATTCTTCTACCTTGGACAATCTTGAAAAGGGGTTTGCTATTCAGGGTGCTCAGTTGAAGAAGGCGCAAGAGGAAATTTTGAGTTATCAGCAATCTCTCCACAATGCTTATCAGAAGATACAGGAGCTTTACAATGAACTGAATGATATTAAAACAGAACTGAAATGCGCTAAAGATGATCGAGATTTGCTAAAAAAGCAGATTGAGAAACTGAGTAAACCAGTAACAAGAAAGACAAGTACAAAAAATGCAGGCAAATAACAACGATAAAGTATTGAAAGAGTTTGGTAGTAATGTCCAGCTTGCCTTGGATGCTTCTATCATGCAGTTCATGGAGGATATTGCCACGAATGTCATGGATGATATAAAAGACTTGGAGGGCTTTACCAACCAAACTTTCAATCTTGAAGATAGTTATGGATGTGGCATTTACAAAGATGGGGTCCTAAAGAAGATTGTGTGGGCAAATGCAACGAAAGTTGCAAATGAGCCTAGGAAACGTAACAATGTCGAGTATTGGGGGCGTGAACTTGCCGAAAATTTCTTCAACAGTTATAAATCCGATGGTTCTGAAAAATATGAACTGGTTGTCGCTGCTGTCATGTATTATGCCAAGTATGTTGAGAACTATCACCTGTTGAACGTTCTTTCAGATTCTTGGATTAAGACAAAGACAGATTTAAAAGGGGGTAAATATACTGTGGTTTTTAAGAAAATTGCAGCTAATATGTTAAACAAATATTTTAAGTGAAGTTATGGGCTACTTTAATCCTTCAACAATAAATACCACCTTGTACAATATTGTATTGGACAAGAAGATTGCTGACGATGTATATAAGGTGC
>ENA-ORUW01001660-ORUW01001660.1-human-gut-metagenome-genome-assembly--contig:-NODE-1660-length-14778-cov-98.511716_pt1 | contig 14778 bp, 16 predicted proteins | sample MGYA00242088_ERZ509227 | MGnify/ENA primary metagenome ERZ509227 (study PRJEB26280, sample SAMEA2338816) | human gut metagenome | biome: human gut; feature: human-associated habitat; material: faeces... | reverse complement strand
ATATCAAGGAACGGGTAAGGGATAAGAATCCGAAGATTCGAAATCCGGCTGCCCGGCTTCCGAAAGAGCTGGTTCGCCAGACGGTACTGGAGGCAAAAGAAAAGCCAAGGGAACTACATGAGAAAAGCAGTGGGCAGTCAGACTCCCCAACACAGTATGGAACTGAAAAAATAGAATCCGTACAGTACAGTGCGGCGAGTGTGGCGGGAAGAACGGTAGGGAAAATGACATATCAAGGTGGGAAAAAGCTTGCAGGGGTAACCTACCGAAAGATAAAGGAAAGAAAAAGCAGACAGGAAGAAGCAAAAGCCACTGAAGGTGCACTGAGGCAGGGTGCAGAAACCGGAAAGACATTAATTAAGGTGAAACCGGAACAGGCAGCACTTGCCAAGGAGAATGGTAAACGGCAGGTAAAAGCAGCACCGAGAGTGGTAAAAGTATCCGGGCTGTCTCAGGAGAAAATAAAAACACAGGCATCCATGCAGAAATGGCAGGTAGAAAAAGGTGCACAGGCGATGCAGAAAGCAAGAGCAGTCCAGATGGCAAGAAAATCCGCAGTAGCATCAGCAGAAAGTAGCGCAGCAGTCCTTCAGACGACCGGAAAAGGGGCAAAGCTTTCTATGCAGGGGATTACAGCAGCCATACAAAAAGCAACAGCCGCCCTGGGAGAAATGGGAAAATGGTTTGCCACAGGAGGGATGGCATTTCTTGTAGTGTTTATCCTGATTGCCGGAATCATTGCCGGGGCAGCGTTTAGCAGTGGTTCGGAAAGTTCCGAATCCTTAAGTGAGGAAGTGCTTGCGTATACTTCCGTCATCCAGCGCTATGCCTCCCAGTACGGTATCCCGGAATATGTATCTGCGCTTCAGGCTATCATGATGCAGGAATCCGGGGGAAGGGGGACAGACCCGATGCAGTGTTCGGAGAGTCCATACAATACCAGATTTCCACACAGTCCCGGCTCCATTACAGAGCCGGATTATTCCATCGAAGTGGGAGTCAAGACATTCGCAGACTGCATCAGTCAGGCAGGATGCAGCACCCCACAGAATCTGGACAAGCTGAAACTTGCATGGCAGGGATATAACTATGGAAATGGCTACATAGGATGGGCATTACAAAGAGGCGGTTACACCGAAGCCAATGCCCTGCAGTTTTCACAGCAACAGGCAGCTTCGCATGGATGGAGCAGTTACGGAGATCCCCAATACGTTCCCCATGTGATGCGGTATTATTCCGGTGGCAGCCTGTTTGCTGGTTTGTTTGGAAATCAGCAGATCGTATCGGTTGCAATGGGGCAGCTTGGAAACAGTGGCGGTCAGAAGTTCTGGAGCTGGTATGGATTTGACAGCCGGGTAGAATGGTGTGCCTGTTTTGTGAGCTGGTGTGCGGACCAAAGCGGTCTGATAGCAAGTGGGAATGTTCCCAAGTTCTCATTGTGCAGTGACGGAGTGTCCTGGTTTCAGGGAAAGAATAAGTGGCAGAGTGGTGGAACAACTCCGACAGCCGGAATGATCATCTTTTTTGACTGGGATCATGATGGAAACTCGGATCATGTGGGAATCGTAGAGAAATGTGAAGGTGGAAGAGTCTACACAGTGGAAGGAAACTCCAGTGATCAGGTACGACAGAGAAACTATGCGATGGATTATGCCTCCATCATGGGATATGGGGTGATAAATTGATGGAATTGGAGAGATAAAAAATTATACTTGTAATCTGGGGAAAATTGCGACAAAATAAAGAGAAGAACTAGTGAAAAAGAAGGAATCCTCTCATGAATCAACAAGAAATATTTGAATACATCAAAAAGCAATATCCAGCCACCCCGGAGAGAATCACACAAAATGGAAAGCAGATCACAATCTTTAAAAACCAGAGAAATAACATTCCCTATGCTATTTTTTATCAATCAGACGAATCTGTAATGTCAATCATGGAAGTTCAGGCAGAGTCAGATATGATAAGCAATTATATCGAAATGTATCACCTTGCTCCGGCAAAGTACATGAATCAGAAACACTGGCTGGCAGTTCCAATGGATGGAACTGTCAGAGATTCGAAAGTTTTAGATATGCTTGATATGGGCTACGATATCGTTGATGAACAGGAAAAAATGACAGAGAAACAAGAAATGGACAGTCGAATAGAAGAAATAAAGTGGGATGATAAATCGTGATTTAGGAGTGATATAAATGATTAAAGATTTAATGTATATTGAACTAAAAACAGGATATTCTGATGATGGTCCAGCATGGATTGGATATGTGAAAACTTCAAAAACCAAGAAAACCATTTACTTTAATGACCATGCTTTTCAAAAATATAATGGTGGTTATTCTAACTATGTAGATATTGAAAACGGCGATGAATATTGGATTTCTGGCTTGAAAAAGAGAGAGAGCAATCGTCATTGGGCCGGTCATGGGAAAATTATGATTGACCGCAGAGCTGTTAATGAATATCTTACTCTGATTGGAGAGAAAGAATTACCCCTAAATTTGTTTGAAATAATTGACATTGAAGACAGATTTCCAGTTGAAAGAGTAAATAATCTTTTGAACGACAAAGAATAAAATTTCAGTTGTCTTAATTGGATAAATCGTTGTTTGACATTCTAAGTTAATCGCGCCATATGGCTTGATTATAAATACAAAGATAAAAACGCAATGTACATTCAGCAATGTACTAGAGCTGGTAGGTAGCCCAGCCGTCCTATGTAAATAGGGTAAGTAACCTGCCCCTCCGGGTTGTCCATTCTTTGTTCAACAATTATTTTGGGAGGGATTCTTATGGACAAAGTAAATGGAAAACTGACGGTGTATTTTGAAGAACCATTCTGGATAGGCGTATTTGAGCGTATCGAGGACGGTAAGTTGTCTGTAGCAAAAGTAACATTTGGTGCAGAACCAAAAGATTATGAGGTGCAGGAATATATCCAAAAACATTATGCCAGTTTGAAATTCAGTCCGGCTGTTGATGCTGTTGTAAAGGATATAAAGAGAAATCCAAAAAGGATGCAGCGTGAAGCGAGAAGGCAAATGCAGGAAACCGGTATTGGAACAAAATCACAGCAAGTAATTGATAAAGTTACAGATTTACAATCAAGTTATATGCCAGGAATAAATATAAAAGAGGAACTTAAACGTATATTAAATGATATTTATAATCAAGGGGAGGAATGGGTAACGGAAACAAATGAAATAAAAAATTATACCAACCAAATTTTAGATAAAATGCTAAAAACTATTACAAACGAGGAACTAGAAGCTGTATTATGCCTAGAATAGTAGGAGGAAAGAGTATGCTTTTTTTAAGAATTCTTATTGTAGCATTTATTGTAACGGGAATAATGGACTTATTAGCAAAAAAAAGTAGGAAAAAAACAGGAGCATTGAAAAAATTTGTCGTACGAGCTCCACTAGATTTTGCAGGATTGGGAACTATAGTAATGATAATAGTCATTGGTGCCTTGGTTTTTGCTCAAGTAGAAAATCAGGACATCCCATTACCAATTATGGTGATTTTTATATTAGTTGTAATAATTCCGGGTTTTTTACTCATGGTAGCTCCTATAAAAGGGGTATGGGATATCATTGTAGATGGTGATGATATTACTGTGGTGAAAGCATTTATTTTTAAACGTCATTGGAAATTTTCTGATATTAGTTATGGGAAAGTGACTAGAGGAGGAATGAAAATATATGTGGAAGGGGGAAAGAAAAAAGCCTTTTTTGTAGATGGAATGTGTGAGCATTTTTCTAACTTTATGAAACGAATGGAAAAAGAAGGGAAAAATATCATATATCCTGAAGGAATGTAATTGTATACAGATGGAAAAACCGTGCACTATGGCTATGATGAGCAGATACGACTTTCCGAACTAAAAGAGGGAGGCCGGATCATCAGCTATGGGTATGATGCATTGGGCAGACTGTCAGAAATCCAAAAGGACGGACAGATACAGACAGCGTATGGATATGATGCCTTTGGAAACCGTACATGGAAAGAAGAAAATGGCGAAAGGACTTCGTACCAGTACAATATCCTCAACCAGATGGTGAGCGAAAAGCATAGAGAAGTCTGGAAAGAGTACGGCTACAGCAGCTATTGGAGCAGGTGTAGGAGCAGGAATAAATTTAATATCGCAAGGGATAAATATTGCGAGAGGAAAACAGAAAAAATTTAATGTTGGTTCTTTTTTGGAAGTGCTATTGAAGGCGGAATTGTTGCAGGAGTAAGTGCGATTCCGGGTGTAGGAACAGTAGCTGTAGGATTATCGGCTGGAGTTGGAGGAGGAATTAACAGTGTGTTGAAGCAGTATGGAGAAAGTGGGGAAATAGATATAGGACAGGTGGCAGAAGATGCGATGGTTAGTGGTGTTGTTGGTGGGATTGCATATAAATTTACCAGTATACGAAATGCTAAGGCAGGAAAAACACCGACTGCTCAGGAAATATCTGCAAATGCAAAGACAAGAGATGCGAGAAAAAAAGTATTAGATGAAATAAAAGCAAGTGGGAAGACTCCAAGCGGACTCAGACGAAGAGTTGATAGTTCGTATGCCTTAAAACACAAAGAATTATTAAAAAAATACGCTCAATCATCAATAGTTGGAAATAGTAAAGAACTACTTGCTAATCAGCTGGAGTATGAAACTGACATATATGTAATTAAAGGGCATGCAAATATAAAAGGATATATTAAAGATATGTTAAAAGATTTTTTGCCAATAGAAAACAGTGATGATTGGATAATGTCGATATTAAGCAACAATATTAAGGTCGATAAAGATGGTGAAGAAACGTTAGAAATTTGTGGAGTAATGGGATAGGAGACCAGCTATGAATATTAAAGAACTTGTACCAGTAATCAGCATTCTTTTATCCATAAGAATAGCTGAATACGCTATGAAAAAATATAAGGAACAGAAAGACGTTGAGGTAACAAAAAAGCAGAAATCCAGAAAGCAGACAAAAAAATATATAATTACAGCACCCAGCATCTTGAAAGTAGGATTACCATGCGGAATATTTTTTGGTTGTACAACTATTGCTTTTATTTTAAGTCAGATCTTCAAATGGGAATTTGTACAACAGATAGAAAATTGTTATTTTATGTTGATTTGTTTGTTGGTATCTATAGGATTTACAGTATTAGGAATTGTTCTGACATTATATGGATACATATGGAAGATAGAATATGACACACAAGAGATTATCTACCGTTCTGCATTAGGAATTACAAGGAAATATAGAATTGAAGATATTACAAGATGCGTAGGAAAGAGAAGAAATCAATATCGCTTTTATCAGGGGGAGAAAAAGATATTCCAGTATGAAATGGATGCAGAAGGAGATGTTTATGATTTACTAATTATTTTGAAAAAAAGGGGGATAGATGAAGAAGAATTGATTCCATCTACGAAAGAGCACTGCATCGTAGAGCCAATGATTATCCGGAAAATATTGCCTATCATAGGTTTCTGCATTTATACTTTTTTTACAATTGTATTATTTTTGACTCGAGATGGGAAAATTTGGATGTATCTGTTGCTGGGAGTGATAGATTTACTGTTGCTTTATTACAGCGGTGTCTATTGGTATGATCAACTGGAAGTACAAGACAAACTTTATAAGAAAGATTTTCTAAAGAAAATGCGGACAGTTGAATTTAAAGAGATTACAAAGGTTGAGCAACACAAAAGTATAATAGAAAAGGAGTACATAATTATTTATGTAAAAGGAGAAAAACCAATAAAAATAGACAGATATAATGAAAATGTAGAAGTTTTGCTAATGAGATTAAAGGATGAAAAAATATCTGTAATGTGATTGATAAATAATGTGGAAGATTAGGATAAAGAAGAAGCAGTACTTATTCGGATAAAAAAGCGGAAAAGTAACAAAGGTAACGGACTTTGACGGGGAAAGCATCCGAAGGGAATATAATGTCTTAAACCGTCCAAGCAAGGTCATTGATAAAGAGGGAAGGGAAACCCTCCTGACCTATGACAGCATGTGGAACCTTGCCAGAGTGACAACACCGGATGGGGCAAGGACGACCTATCTTTATAACGAAGAGAACCTGCTATCCCGGATCAAGTATGCAGACGGCGCTGTGGTACGCTATACCTATGATGCCAATGGAAACCGGATTGGGGAGGAAGATGAAAACGGGGCAAAGACCACGTTTGTTTATGATGCCCTTGGAAGAGTGGTGGAAGTCAACGGGGAAGAAGGACTCCACTATGCCTATCGGTATGACGGGGAAGGAAATCTCATCGAGGCGGAGGATGCCCTTGGAAATAGGGTATCTATGGAATACGACGGAAACGGAAATCTGATAAAGGAAACCAATCAGCTGGGGGAAAGCCGCAGTTATGCGTATACGCCACTGGGAGATGTGGAGAGCATCACCGATGAGGCAGGGCGGACCACCTGTTACCAGTATCAAAAAGGCGGATTATTAGAAAAAATCCGATACGCAGATGGGACAGAGGAAGCCTTTACTTATGATGCCAACGGAAACCTGGAAACCCATACCCTTGCCACCGGGTTTGTGCTGACTTATGGATATGACAGCATGGACCGTATCGTAGAAATCATGGGAAGTGAAGGGGAGAGGAAATCCTATACCTATGATGCCCTTGGAAACGTGACTTCCATGACCGACGGGGAAGGGAACACGACCTGGTATGCTTATACCTTAAGCGGGCAGCTTGCGAAGGTGACAGATGCCCTTGGAAATGAAACGGAATACCGATATGATGTCTGTGACCGGCTCATTGAGATCCGCCAGTATGGTGCAGAGGGAAGCCTGAAGGGAGATACAGAAGTATCCGGTATGGATGCAGAGTTTTTGGAAGCAGAGAGACAGAATGGAAGGAAACGGTTGTGCCAGATCACCCGTTATACCAGAGACCTGCGGGGACAGGTCACAGAAACTGTCGATGCACTGGGACAGAAGGAAACCTATACCTATGATAAAAAGGGGCAGCTTCTTGGAAAACTGGATAAGGAAGGGTATCTGACCAAGTATGCTTATACAAAACAGGGAGACTTATCCGGTATCCAGTATGCAGACGGAAAGGAAGTGAAACTGTCCTATAATCCGCTCCGGCAGCTGATTGAGATACAGGACTGGCTGGGAAACACAAGGATCACCCCGGATGCACTGGGCAGGGCAGAAAAGGTGCAGTACCCGGACGGAAGGGAAGTATCCTATACCTATGGAAAAGCAGGAGAGAGAAGAAGCATTACATACCCGGATGGAAAGACAGTATTCTACGGATATGATGAGCAGCTCCGTCTTTCGAAACTGAAGGAAGGGGACAGCATCATCACTTATGGATATGATCCGGTGGGAAGATTGTGTGAAAAGCAGTTCCCGAATGGAACAAAGACTACCTACCGTTATGACAGAAAGGATCAGCTGACAGAACTGTTGCATCAAGACCAAGGGGGCATCCTTGACCGATATACTTATCTGTATGACCTTTTGGGACATAAGACCGGAATCACCAAGGAAAGAAGAGGGCTGGAGCGTGAGAGCGGACAGTACCGTTATGGGTATGATGCCCTTGGCAGGCTGTCAGAGATCCAAAAGGACGGAGAGATCCAGACACGGTATGGTTATGATGCCTTTGGAAACCGTACATGGAAAGAAGAAAGCGGGGAACAAACCTCTTATCAGTATAATGCCTTGAACCAGATGGTAAGCGAAAGACAGGGGGAAATCCGCAAAGAGTACGGTTATGATAAGAGAGGAAACTTAACCGCTATTCTTGAAAACGGGGCATGGAAGAAGCAGTATGTCTATGGAGCAATGAACCGTCTGGAAGAAGCGGTGGATGCGGCAGGCAAACAGGCAAGATACCAGTATAACGGACTGGGACACCGGGTAGGAAAGCAGGAGGGTGTCCTTCCAAAAGAAAAACTGGAGAAGCTGGACCCGCAGAGAAGAGTCGGCATGGAGATCGGGAACAGCCGTCAGATTACTTATACCCTGGATTTAACCAGGCAGTACTATAACCTTTTGGAGCGGACAGAAGAAAGTCAAAGCCAGAGGTACTTCTGGGACGGAAATGTGGCAGCGTATGAGGAGAATGGGGAAAGGAACTATTACCTTCAGGATGAGCTGGGAAGTCCGCTTCGGATTGAGGACAGTGCCGGAACAATCAAAGAGAGCTACGGATACGGAGCTTTTGGGGAAGACCTGTATCAGAACCAGGGGAAGATGCAGCCGTTTGGATATACGGGATACCAAAGAGACAGTGTGTCAGGAACCTACTATGCCCAGGCAAGGGAATACCTAGCAGAGAGTGGCAGGTTTGCAGGACAGGATTTGATCGTTGGTTTTACTGAGTATCCAAAAACACTTAACAGATATAATTATTGTTGGAATAATTCCTTAATATATGTGGATTATGATGGGAAATTTCCAACAATAATTGCAGGGGCAATCATTGGTGGTGTTGTTTCTTTTACTTCGTCAATAGTAACACAGGTGATTTTGGATAGAAAGGTAAATTGGAAAGAAACTTTCGTAGATACTGTGGGTGGTGCTATAAAAGGTGGGATTGCAGGAAGCGGTATTGGAATAGTTGGTGGTGTACTTGCTACAGGTGCTACAGGGGCAGCGACTAGTGTTGCAAGTCAAATTTATGCAGACGATAAAAAAATGAATGAGGTTGATTGGAGATCAGTGGTAATAGCTGGAGGTATTGATGCCGTAACTTATGGCACTGGAAAATATAAAATTAAAGGAAAAGGACCTACGGTTCAAGAACAATTGAGAAAAACAAATGATGATGTGTATAATGCAAGATTATATAAGGCAGGATATGGCAAAAAACGACAACATGGAAAGAGCTACCAACGTGCAATAAAAAAGGTGTCCGAACTTAAGAAATTACAGCGTCAATTGGCAAAAAAATGGTTAAATGAAAAAACGACAGACGGTATCAAAGAAATAGAGGGAAATTTTGGGAAAAAATTGCAGGAAAAAATAATTATATTACAACTTCAAATTGCACCAGGAATAAATAATGTTGAACGATGTGAAGCGTAGGAAGTAAAATGAAGATGGAGGAACGTATATGTTTTTGGAAATATTTATACAAATGCTACCGTATTTGGCTGTGTTTGCTGTTTTGGGATATATTGGACGAATTCAACAAAAAAAAGCTAAAGAAAGGGAAGAGGAACAAAAAAAGGGTATTATTAGAACTTGTTATGTACTAAAAACAGAAAAAATACTTACCATATTTTTTATCGTGGCAGTAGTTCTTTTTGGAGGTGCAACTGTATTAAGTGCTCTTCAACAGAAAGATTTATTACCTCCTGTTGGGTTTGGTATTTTTTTTATTATTGCTTTAATAGGAACAGTAAATATGATAATGTGGAAACTTGAGGTGAATGGAGATGAAATTACATGGCGTTCAACATTTGGTAAAAAGAGAACCTTTCATTTTGAAGACATTACATATTGTGAAAGAAAAAAAGGTTCTATTCGAGTGTATGTAAATGGAGAAAAGTTATTTACGATTGATAGCAATATAGACAAAACAGAATTTATGGAAGATATAAAAAGGAGAAGAATACCAGTAAAATCTTATTGGGCAAATCAAAAAAGAAAAAAATAAATAATTATCTAGCAAAGAAATTGTCAGGTATAGTAGATTGAATTACCACATTTTAAAAATTAAATTCCTATCTTATATCAAATATGAGTGGGCTTATTTCAAGAGAAAAATTGCGATATTTAGGTTAATTGGAAGAAACTATACGAAAGGAGAAAAAATAGCATGACAGAATTGAAATCACGAATCCATGACAAAAGCAACGGTCTGGACTATGTTCTTGTGGGCGATTACTATGTGCCGGACTTGAAGCTACCGGAGGAACACCGCCCTATCGGTATGTGGGGCAGACTGCACAGGACATATTTGGAGCAGTACCGCCCTACAAGGTTCTCTGCCCTCTGTTTATCCGGCGAACTGCATACTTACCTTGCTGACCTGGACGAACAGGCAACGGAAAGATGCAGCCTTATCATTGAGCAGATGAAACAAGCCGAGGGTGTGACCGAAACCATGAAAGCAGACAATCAGATGTTGTGGGTACAGTCCATGAACTCTATTCGTAACCGAGCCGAAGAAATCATCAGACAGGAAATGATTTACTGCTGATTTTATCAAGTCCAAAACCAACAAATTTATATCGTAAACGAAGCGACAGGTATTTCCTTATGAAGTGTCTGTCGCTTTTCATTTATCAAACTTTAAGGAGGAAAACACAATGAAGATGAACCGGAATGAAATGGAAGCCCTTTATGCCTTTGGCTGTCCGAACCTGAAAGCAACTGTCGAGCGTTTGCGTATGGTAGCTGCCCTTGCACCCGATCCAGTGGCGAAGAAGCTGTTTTATATGCTTTCCGTTAAGCTGAGTGCTGAAGGTGTTGAAAGGTGGTATCGCTGCTTTTACTGCAAGCTGCGTGTGTTGAAAAACCATAGGGAGGGCTGCTATGGCGAGACTTACGAAGATTGAGAAAGAAACAATCGTTCTCTTTAATGAGGGCGAGGACAAGGCAAATATCTACACCCACAACGCCGGATTGAAAAAGAGGTTGGCTGCTTTTGCTAAGAAGTACCCTGACCTTTGCAGACTGGAAAAATCCAATGTTCAAGGCGGTGTTTCTTATGAGCTGGCAAAGTCCCGTCTGTCTATCCGCTTCCTGCCGCCTTACAGTGAGGAACGCAGACAGAAAGCCAGCGAATATGCGAAAAAGCATGGGCTGAACAGCCAGCAGGGACAATGTGATAATCAGGGCTGATATGCGGTTAAAATGTCAGGTGCAGACCTGATGTTTTGACCGTTGCCTATCGTCTGCAAGGAAAGTATCGGGGACTATGGATTTTGCAGAAATGTGCGTTACAAGGCTTGAACAGGAACTCTGCACACAAAATTTTTTCTTCCATTCTTTAAGTTGATGAAGTATAATAAAATATGAAAAATTGAGGTTTTTAATGCTCGATTTCAAACAATCATTTTTATATATCTGGGACTATGGAGGGCAAAATGAATGATTTTTTACGAATGTGTTTTAATATAATTACACAAATAGGTCCCTATTTAGTTGTACTTCTTCTTTTGAAATATCTTGTAAATCTTCAACAAAAGAGAGCTAAAGAACGAGAGGAAGAACAGAAAAAGGGAATAATTAGAACGCATTATACAATAAAAACAGAGAAATTCCTTGTCGTGGCATTTATCGTAGGTACAATATTTTTTGCTTGTTGTACGGCTATGAGTCTTAGGGAAAAAGAAGATATGTTTGTCATTTGTATATTTGGAATATTTTTTTTAGTAGGCATAAGCGGAATAGTCAATATGGTAATGTGGAAACTGGAAGTGAACGGAGATGAAATCACATGGCGTTCAACTTTTGGCAGAAAGAGAACTTTTCACTTTGAAGACATTACCTATTGCGAGAGAAAGAAAGGTTCTATGCGTGTATATGTAAATGGAGAAAAATTATTTACCATTGATAGTAATATTGACAAAGAAGAATTTATGGAGGATATAGAGAGAAGAAGAATCCCTGTAAAATCTTACTGGGCAAATCAGCATAAGAAAAATCGTAAATGACATAGATTTTATAACAGTACGATGTTAGACAACTGAATATGACCGTTAAGGTCAGGTGAAGAAACCGATGTATTGAGCGTAAAGCGATCATGCGTCGGTTTTTCTTATTTCATGAGCTGACAGAATTCCGACTGTATATCGCCTGTGAGGAAAATATCGGGGACTATGGATTTTGCGAAAATGTGCGTTACAAGGTTTGAACAGGAACTCTGTACACAAAATTTTTTCTTCCATTCTTTAGGCTGATGAAGTATAATAGACAAAAGATAATTTTAGAAGTGAGCTTTTCGGGAGGCAGTATATATGGAAAAAAGTAAGGTGGAATTTGTATATAAAAATATTTCTTCATTAAACAAGATAAGTATAGTGAATAAAAAAATATTTCGTATTTTGCCATATATTTGTGTGCCATCACTTGTTGTAGGGGGAATTGCGGTTTTTCTAAAAGAAATGTTGCCTATAAAAGGAGTGTTGCCTGATTATATTAGACTTGTTTGCTTAGTCATATTTTTCTTAACCTTTTTGATGTGGTTGGTGTCTTTCTTTTTTGAATACATTTTCCTGTTTTTATGGAAATGCCCTGTATGTAAAGGAAAATTTCCATGGTATAAGACTACTTTGGGATATTTAGGAGAAGAAGGAGGTAGTCTTGTAAATAAAGAAGTTAAAGATATTTGTGACCGCAAGAATAAGAAAATATCTTTAATTCAATATGAAAATAGCAATTTAATCATTCCCAAAAAGTGTCCGCATTGTGGTGAAGTTATATGGAAAAAATAATTTTTGTAGATTACCTGTAATCTGCCACAACTGAATATGACCGTTAAGGTCAGATGAAGAAACCAATGTATTGAGCGTAAAGCGATCATGCGTCGGTTTTTCTTATTTCATGAGCTGACAGAATTCCGACTGTATATCGCCTGTGAGGAAAGTATCGGGGACTATGGATTTTGCGGAAATGTGCGTTATAGGTAAGTAAAAAACTACTTGATAGAGCGTGAATTGAATTGTTCATATCGGTATGATATAATTTACTGAAATGAAGCAAGAAGGTGGACTTTTGTATGAAAAAATTTTTGAAAATATTGCTAATCATTGTAGGAATAGTTTTTTTGATTTTTGCAGCGCTGATATGTATTGGACTGTTTGTTGATTATGATGACCATATTGAAAATGGTCGTTATACTTATGTTCCGGAAGATGACAATAAAGACAATGCATATGTCGAATTCAATTTGAGTGATTACGATAAAAAGGATTCTGAACTCATATATTATAGTTCTGTCGAAGAAGCTATTTTGAATTCTCCTTTGAATGCTGAAAATGAAGAATTTTCTGTTCCAGAAGATTTTCTTAATCATGTTGATGAAATATTGCATATATGGAATGGCAAACAGTATGATACTATTTTCTATCGGGCAGGAAGCGATAACGATCCCGTTCAAGGTTTTGTGATGGCACGCTGCAAAAAACAGGTGGAGGAAGCAAGTGTACAATATGCATTTATGAATGCTACACCGGTTACAACTAAAGCGGATAGCATTCTTATATCTGATATTACAGAACTAATTCGTTCATCTTTAAAATTAAGTGATTTTCAACAGGACTTGAATCCAAATTATCCAGATACCAGATTTGTTTTTGGCTATGCACATGATAAGGAAATTTACTCATTAGAAGTAGAAGGTCAAAAGCCAGATGGTGTTATTGAAATCAATGTATATGACAGAACGATGTATCTATGGTATTATGATGATTTAAAGAGCGACAAGAGAGGAAACAATCTAAGTTATTCAGTAGATGTGCCAGAGTAATTTTTCAAATTGGCTAATCTGCCACAACTGAATATGACCGTCAAGGTCAGATGAAGAAACCGATGTATTGAACGTAAAGCGATCATGCGTCGGTTTTTCTTATTTCATGAGCTGACAGAATTCCGACTGTATATCACCCGTGAGGAAAGTATCGGTGACTATGGATTTTGCATAAATGCGCGTTACAAGGCTTGAACAGGAACTCTGCACACAAATTTTTCTTCCATTCGTTAAGTTGATGAAGTATAATGAAAAATAAGATAAAGTTAATTCTTGGAGGTGTTATTCATGTTTGGTTTTAAGAAAAATGAAAAGCCAACGCTCATTATTGAAGCAAAAGATCTAATGGAAATTATCAAGTCTGATTATGATAATGATATGGCTTTTACTCTTATTGAGTTTTCCTATAATGAGAAAAAATATGTGATGGGTTCCTGTGTTTTACCTGCTAACGCAGAGGAATGTAAAGAAAATATATCTTTTATATTTCAAGACAGAGTTTTTGAAAGTTTTGAGGAATTTCAAACTGCTATTATTATAGATAATAAAAACATCTTACAATTAGAAAAACCCCTTGAAATTTTAAGAGCAGGAATTATTGATAATGAGCCTATGCTGAAAACGCCATGGGGAGATAAAAGATTAGCTGATAAAGCTGTTAATAAATAGCGTGTCGCTTTGAAAGGAGTACAAATTTATGGCATTATTGATGTTTAGAACTTTTGGAGTGATTATAGTATCATTTATAGTCTTAATTATGTATGTTTTGCATAGAAAGAAAAATGGGAAGTTTATAAAACGAAAGGCTGTCAATGAAGAAGAAAAAATAAAATATCAAAAATGGGAAAAAATAATCAATGTGATGGCAGTTGTTGGGTTATTGATTCTCGGTATATTTATAACTGTTCCTTGTTGCTTGGATATACCTTATTTACTATCTAACAATTTAGTTGAAGTTACCGGAGAAGTTACACAAGGTGCAATGTCAGGAGAAAACTCTAATAGTGAAAGAAGAATACATATTAGAGATGAGAAAACTGGAGAAGAACATTCATTAAAATATTGGGGAACAGGTAGCGATTTAGGAGATAAGATAACTGTAAGGTATTTACCACACACAGAATATGGGTATGTAGTTGAATAGAATAAAAATAAATATCCTATTTTGTTTTGGGAAATTTGTAGATTACCTGTAATCTGCCACAACTGAATATGACCGTCAAGGTCAGATAAAGAAACCGATGTATTGAGCGTAAAGCGATCATGCGTCGGTTTTTCTTTTTGCAAAATAGTCCGGTGGACTGTTTTGTAAA
>ENA-ORUW01001647-ORUW01001647.1-human-gut-metagenome-genome-assembly--contig:-NODE-1647-length-14858-cov-19.188002_pt1 | contig 14858 bp, 10 predicted proteins | sample MGYA00242088_ERZ509227 | MGnify/ENA primary metagenome ERZ509227 (study PRJEB26280, sample SAMEA2338816) | human gut metagenome | biome: human gut; feature: human-associated habitat; material: faeces... | reverse complement strand
CGTTATTCCCGAAATCATCACGTTATCCAAAGTAAACTCCATATAACATCATGTAGAGATGGAGCGTGCTCCGTCTCCCACCGCCTGATAGTAACTAAAATACCATTGTAAGGGGATGAAACGGGACACGCTCCGTCTCTACAACTAAGGAATATCCTTTCACTCCTCTTGTTAAGGCTACTCGCCAAGTAGCATGAGTATTGAAGGGATGCAAATTTTCAGTAATTCCTTTTTATTTTCACATAAGTGTTTATTTATCAGGGTATTACAAGAATATCTTGGTAAGGCTCTGAATTATCTTCCTCAATGAATATCATGACAAGTAATAGCTCTGATAGAGCTATGGTGCATATACGCAATCGCCGTAGTCAGGAGGCTGTACGCTGGTACGTACTGACGCTTCCTACCGCCATAGGGGGACGTGATAATATCTATTCGTCAAAAGGATTAGATGCCGAGCTTTCCCGTCGTAAACGTTGTGGGGAACCCTTGTTCGAGTACTTTGCCCCCTCGTATGTCGAGGCTCGCAAGGTGGGAGGCAAGATGGTCAATACGAGGAAGCCTCTTTTATACAACTATGTGTTTATCCATGCTTCGGAGAATGAGATTTTCCGTTTGAAACGTATCATGCCCTTATATAATCTTCTTCATTCCGTTTACGGAATAATCCCGAAAAAGTACAATAGTCGAAATGAGTGGCTTTGTATCTTTTGGATTCAGGAGAAAATAGCATCGAACGCAGAGACTCGGTTTGTGGTTGCGCATAATGCCCGATGACATATCGATACACATCCACAATGCCTACCGCCCTTATCGGTTCTATGTTTTGAATGGGCTTGCGAAAGAACGAAAAGTAATAATCTGTCGTTCCCATCATCTGATGATCTTTTTAGATTCGACAAATCGTTTGGCTTCTTCCATTAAGTCATCTTGGGTCTTGTGCGATTTGTTCTTCAACCAATCGTCAATCTCCGATTGCAGGAAAGCCAAAGCCTTATTTATTTTATGTACGGGAATCTGTTTGGTAGAAACCCATCCATAAACTGTCTGTTTGGCTGGATGTGATGGCAGATAAGCACAAAGCTCGTCTATATCCATCCACTTGGGTGAATTACTTGCTTGCTTATGTTGCAAGGCATTTACTTTGGATTGCAGTACTTCTACGGACTCAATCAGGTAGGACAACGCATTTGGCATTTCCTCCAATGAATTTACTTTATAAGCCATTTTCTTCGTATTAAAGTTGATGCCGCAAAAGTATAGGGATGTTTATGAGTGCTAAATAGGTGCTTGAAAGCCACCAATTAACCACTTATTTGCCACCGACGGATTTAATTTTCATTAACCTAAGGATTGGTTGGAAGAGATAATAAATGGGGAAAAAACATTATTGACACTAATAATATCATCCCTGAGAACGCCTATACTACAAGATACCCCTCAAAAAGGCGATGCTTCATGAGGGGTAAACGGTGGTAAGTTTATCGTTGGTATTATATAAGTCGCTGATGCTCAATGGTGTAAATCTCCACCATAACCTATAAGTCCAAATTTCCGATATGTAATGTATTGGCGGCTTTCTCTTTTTGTTCGTTTACGATATGCGTATAAATTTGCGTGGTTTTGACGTTTGTATGTCCCATTAAAGACTTAATGGTGTATATGTCAACACCATTTTCCAACAATAGCGAAGCGTAGCTATGTCGGCCGCAATGGAAAGTGATATGCTTCTTGATGCCGGATGCTTCTATCCAAGCTTTCAAAGGACGGGAAATCCAAGAAGCATCAGTCAATCCTTCAAAAACGAGTGCTTCATCATTACTTAGGCGTTCACCGCATAGTTGAAGGGCTTGTTGAATGACTGGCTTATAATCGGGGCGTTTCGTTTTTTGTTGAACTACGACCGCTTGCCATGTACCTTTGCTTGTCTGTTGAATCTGCTGCCATTTCAATGACTGAATATCGCTATGTCGCAATCCTGTGAGGATAGAGAACAAAAACGCACGTTTCAGAACATCATCTTTGCAAGGAGTATCAACCAACATTTGCACTTCATTCATGGTAAGTGCAACACGAGGTGTCTCTATGTTTGTTATTCCTTTTACTTTTGCGCTGATGTCAACTGTCAGATATTCATCAACGAACGCCTGTTTCAATCCGGCTTTGAGGATGGAGAAATAGGTGGATGCCGTATTCTGTGAGATAGTCCCTTTCTTATTGCCTCCCATCGGGGCACGTAACAGGAACATCTTGATGTCTTCAAGTAGTTTTACGGAAATCGTCTTAAACGGAATTGGGTTACCTTGCGAATAGATTTTCAATAATTCTCCCACACGGGTCCAGTTGACTATGATTGAATTAGAGCTATTGGGATGCCGTTTGCTGATGATGCCATTGAAATACTTGACAAAGTCCTGTTCGCTTCGTTCATTTTGTGCCGCGATTTCGTTTTCCTTATCAGTGTAGAGGACGGCACTGTCATATTCGTGTTGGCGTAACTTACGCACATTGTCGGCATAGATACAAGCCTCTTGGTCTATCGTTGAACGGCATTGGATAATTCCATTCAAATCACGTTTAGGCTTATAGTTGAATGTTCCATCCGGCAAGATTCGTGCTATGGATGACTTATCCCAAATGGGTGTGGATATAGTTCTGTTGATAGATTCCACCACACGGCTTGCCCGTTTAGAACCTCGCTTATACACTGGGTATGACTCTATAATCAGATACCACTCTTCTTTATAATTCGACCTTCTGAGTTTGACGGTCACTTTGGTATTGGGTAATGCTTTCTTCATAACGACTTATACAATTTATCAATTTCAGATTTGGGAACATAAACATAGTTACCGATTTGGCGTGTAGGAATAGAATGACGGCGTATGTGCTTAAACACACTGCTGTCATTGATATGGAACTTCTTTGCGATCTCTCCGATGGTGTAACAATCTTTGGGTTCAAAGGACAATGCCTCCTTTTTTCTCTTTCTACTCCCTGCCTTTGTTTTGAAGTGTTCATCCATATACTGCCGACTAAGGCGTATCAGACGCTGACCAAAATTGTATGACGGTATCAAGCCTTGCCGTATCATACGATAAAGAACGTCTTTACTAATTCCGTAAATCAGCATAGCTTCCTTTACGGTTAGATACCCCTTACTGGATGGTATTCGTCTAATCAGTGCTTGGCGTATCGCTTCTTTCTCTTTTGCGATTTGTCTTTTCTTATACGCCCTCTTGGAACAAGCAGGGCAACAATACTTCGACACTAATGTCGGAGGAGTAAAGATTTTACCGCACTCCTCGCAACTTCTTTGAATGATGTAATTTCCTCTTGGCATATTCTTCTCGTTTTAAATGGTTTATATCAATTTAAGTTGTACCTTATCGCCAAATAAGACGTGTCGCAAACATGTCGCAAATAAGAGATAAAAAGCCCATAGAAAACGCATAGCAACCATGAACCCCATAAACGCACCACTCCAGCCACCCCTTTTAAAGAAGCAGGAGACACATACCGATAAAACTCCTTCCACATAGTAGCCAGGTAAGCTAGGTGATTGGAATGTCCTAAGTACTCCTGTGTAACCTGAAATTCAGCCATCAACGGGGTGTGGGGCATCGCACCAAACAACGGACTGTAAGGTTCTCTCGGCTGGAAGTCAATCGGACCGTTTTTCACCTGCACAATCACATTATCTAAAAACTTTCCATCCAAAGGTTTAAACTCCAGATAAGCCTGTTTGGCTCTGTCGGCATCCGACGGACTGTACACAAACGCACGCCACATCACGATTCCTCCGTAGGGTTTCAGGGCCCTTGCCATCATATTCGCTCCTTCGGCATGCGTACGCCCGTAATCGCACGGACCAGGCTGTCCTTCTGAATTAGCCTTGACCAGAAAACCTCCAAAATCAGGGATAAGACTGTAAATCTCATGTACCTTCTTTTTCCACCACTCTGCCACCTCCTCATTCAACGGGTCGGCTGTAGACAATCCTCCCAACTGCATCGGAGAAGCAAAGTTGACCGAAAGATAGACTTTTATTCCGTACGGCCGGAAAATATCCGCAAGCACGCGTACCTTTTCAAGGTATTCGCTGGAAAGTATTTTAACCGAAGCGTTGACATTGTTAAGTACTGTCCCGTTGATACCAACCGAAGCATTGGCCCGGGCATATTTCTGATAACGTGCCGACACAGTATCTGAAAGTTCGTCCCACTGCCACAAGGACTTACCGGCATATCCACGCTCTATCGTACCATCCAGATTATCCCAATGATTCAGCACACGTACATCGAAGGCCGGTTTTTCCGCAATATCCAGACGGGTACAATCTGCCCCTTCTGCCTGCAAACGTAAAAGATGATAGGCCGCATAAAGCAAACCCTGTTCAGTAGTGGAGCCAAGCACTATCTTTTCATCGGAAGTACGTATGGTGTACCCTTCCCTCCCCAGCTTACGATGAGCTTCATCAGCAAACAGTTGTAGCTCAACCGCCTTTCCACGCCATAAAGAAGCCAGTTCCTCACGAGCTATGGCAATGGTAGGAGAAGAAATTGAACAACAGACAGACGCCTTTTCACAAGACGCCTGTCGCAACCAGAGTTTACTTCCATCTTCCGCAAATAAGGTCAGTCCGAAAGACAAAAGACATATACCCAACAAGTACTTTTTATTCATCCGCACTTCCTTTTATGGTCTGAATCTTACCCTCTTCATCGTATTCCAATTCAACCACTTTTAAACTGCGAAGCCAGGTCTTTCCACCTGAAGGAACACAATCATGATGGAAAAGATACCACTTTCCTTTATATTCTGCAATAGAGTGATGGGTAGTCCATCCTACTACCGGAGTCAGAATTACGCCCTGATATGTAAACGGTCCATAAGGATTGTCGCCTACCGCATAACACAACAGATGAGTATCGCCCGTAGAATAAGAGAAATAATATTTACCTTTATATTTATGCATCCACGAAGCCTCAAAGAAACGATGCGGATCGCCTGCAAACAAAGGTTTGCCATCTTCTCCCAATACGATGACCGGACGGGGTTCTTCTGCAAATTCCAACATATTATCCGATAATTTTACCACACGACTGGGCAAAGCCGGTTCATTATCAGCTGGGAGACACGGACTTTCAATGGCTTTGTTATCACGGTAACGCTGCAACTGTCCTCCCCAGATTCCGCCAAAATACATGTAGTAGCTTCCGTCATCATCGCGGAAAACTGCCGCATCAATACTGTAGCTTCCACGAATCGGATCGGGCTGAGGAATAAACGGACCTTCAGGTTTATCGCTAATGGCTACCCCCATACGGAAAATATCATTCCGGTCTTTCAACGGAAAATACAAGTAATATTTTCCATCCTTGCAGGCAATGTCACAGTCCCACAGCTGGCGTCCGGCCCAAGGAATATCACTTACCTTCAAAGCTACTCCATGATCGACAATTTCACCCTGCATCACGTCATCCGTTGACAATACATGGTAATCATTCATATCAAAATGGTCACCGTTGTCATTTTCAGGAATACCTGATTCACGGTCGTGTGAAGGATAAATATACAAACGTCCGTTAAATACATGTACTGACGGATCTGCCATATAGTCGGCAGGAAACAAATATCTTTCTTCCTTTTTCATTTTTATATTGATTTACGAGACTCTCACTGAAAGCGTCTCCTGTTAAACGTTATTTCTGTGCAATAGCTGTCGTATCCGACTGCTCATCTATCATTTTCTGTATAAATTCCTTAGGTTGATAGTTCCGGTCAAAAAGCAACGGATAGTCTCTTCTTCCACGAATCGGGAAATCATTCTTCCACGAATCACTATCTGTAACTCCCCATGCCGTTACACGCGTCACAATATCGGCATGTTTTTCAAAAAGCTGGAAGAACTGCTGCATTCTTTTATTCCATGCCTGGCTGACAGAATCAGGAAGTTCCTGCGGATAAGGATTCAATGTTTTCTTAAACGCAACCGTATCCGAGATGTTGGCACTGCGAAGTGCAGTAGGCAGCGCACTCATATCCCATTCTGTAATCATCACCTTGACACCGGCAGAAGCAAAAGCAAGCATACTTTCTTCAAATTTCTGGATGTCGGGATAATCCATTCCCATGTGTCCTTGCATACCTACAGCATCAATACGCAATCCTTTTTCCTTCAATGAACGGACAAGCTTCACAACTCCTTCCCGACGACCCTGCACGTCCATACCATAATCATTATAATAAAGTTCGGCATCCGGGTCAGCCTCGTGCGCATACTGGAAGGCCAGTGGAATAAACTCTTCTCCCAAGATTTCATAAAATTTACTTTTGCGATAGGAGCCATCTTCCACAATAGCTTCATTAACCACATCCCAGCCTTTTACTTTTCCTTTGTATCGTCCTACAACGGTCTGAATATGCGTTTTCATACGCTGTTTCAACTTTTCAGGAGAAACATTCTGACCTTTTTCATCTACGCAGAACCAGTCCGGAAGCTGAGAATGCCACACCAAGCAATGTCCTATCACCGTCATTCCATTATCTACTCCGAACTGCACAAAGCGGTCGGCATCCTTAAAATGAAACTCTCCCTCTTTAGGCTGAATCTCCTCACACTTCATGCAGTTTTCTGCCACAATGGAATTAAAATGCTGTTTCACAATCTTCACTGCTGAAGTATCAGCACCAGACGACTGACGTACATTCAGAGCTACTCCCATTAAAAACTTGTCTCCTACAACCTCTTTCAAAGATTTCTCTGATATAACCGTATCAGAAACCTTACTCCCGCACCCCATAACAAACAGGCTGCACAGCATCCATGATGCAATGTGTTTGTTCTTCATATATTCTTTCCTTGATTAATAGTCACTTTTACTTCTTCGGGCAGTTAATTCTGCCTGCATTTTCTCATTGTATTCTTTACTGATAGGATAGAAACATAATGCCACCACACCGACAAAAAAGAATGCGGCTGGAATCAGACTTGATGAAAGAATGATGCCATGAACAGCTGTATCACTTTGAGCTATATCCGTTCCAGAAACATAACCAAATCCCGACAGCAAGAAGCCCAATACAGCTCCTCCAATACCTAATCCGGCTTTCAGGGCAAACACCACTCCTGAAAAGATAAATCCCGTCGCACGACGGTAATTGATATATTCCGAATGGTCAGCCACATCGGCAATCATAGCCCAAAGCAAAGGAACTGTAGGTGCATAGGCCAAGCTCTTCAAGAAGTTCAATACGAACATCATTTCAATCTCGTATTTTGAAGGGAAATAGAACAAAGCAGTGAAAATAGCCGTCAGCGCAAGACAGACGATAAACGTACGCTTCTTGCCATATTTGTTGGCTAAAAATTCTGATAAACAAATTACGCCGAAAAACTGAACCAAGGCTCCCACCATATTAAATACGCCAAAACCCACTTCGTATGCTTTGTCCGGAGAAGTTACAATCAACCCGAAAGCATCAAGTATATGATACCCGACTGAAGTTCCACCGTCAGTAGCTACCAATCCTATATTATCCAGGAAAGTAAACAAAGCTGCTTTATCCACATAGTTTTCAAAATAATAGTTCATGGCACTTCCCCACATAGCCAGTGTGATAAACACAAAAAGAGTCAAGACAAACATGGCACGCCAGGGTACACTGCTTAATACATCTTTTATATCCTGACGGGTATCATTTTTCTGATTGGCAGGCGGAGTAATACGTTCTTTTGCCGAGAAAAATACAATTACCAAAAACAAGAAACCTACGACAGCAAACAAGGATATGGTACAGAGCCAGCCATGTGCCTTGTCACTACCTTCTGAAAACTTGCTGACCAACGGTAAGGTAAGCCCTTGTACCACAAACTGTGCAATCGTAGAAAAAATAAAACGCACAGAGGTAATACTGGTACGTTCTTTAATATCTGACGACATAACTCCTCCCAATGAAGAATAAGGTGTATTATTAAAAGAATACATCGTCATCAACAAGGTGTATGAAATGGTTGCATACAATGCTACCAGTCCTTTTTCTTCAATGCCCGGATTGTAAAAGGCCAGTACATAGAACACCATGAAAGGAAGTGCTGTCCATAATACCCATGGACGATATTTTCCCCATTTCGTCTGAGTCCGGTCAGACAAAATACCGACAGTGGGATCTACAAACGCATCTACAATACGTGCTACCAACATTACGGTTCCTGCAATTGCTCCTTCCAGCCCAAACACATCCGTATAGAATTTGGTCTGGTAAATCATCATCATCTGGAATACCAGATTTGCGGAACAGTCTCCTAATCCATAGCCCACCTTTTCGGCCATGGATACTTTCTGATTCTGAATCTTACTCATATCTGTTTATTATTTTTCATTCTGTATTACTGCTTCCACCAGACGGGTAGCAGCTGTTTTTTTATCCAAAGGGTGAATGTCATTCCATTCTCCCGTATCACTATTCTTTATCAGTGTAACGTGTGCATTCTCACGGGCCGTTTTCGCCTGCTGATTTCTCAACTCAGCCCATGCTGCTCTTCCCGGATCATCCGGTGCCAGGAAATCAGCTAATTCAATGATATAGAAAGGAAGAGTTTCATCTTTGAAAAGTGTTCTCCAGTCGGCTATCAATGCACCGAGCAAAGACGAATATTCGCTCCAACGTCCCACATTTGACTCTCCCTGGTACCACACCACTCCTTTGAACGTATAATGACGTAATGGATAAATCATACCATTATACAAGCCAACAGGAGTGTAGTGAAAGGCTGTAGAAGAAGGAGAAGGGGGCATCACCGTACCTATTTTGTGCTTCCATCCCCCTTCCAGATTTACTTCTTTCCCGTCACAAATCAACTTATAAGGCTTTTCCTTTACAAAAGAAGGACGTCCTCCATAACTAAACAACCGTACAGTAAGTTGATTTTTTCCCTTCTTCAGCAACTTGGAAGGTACTTTATAAATACGAGGAGGATACTGATAGGAAACAGTGCCGACGAAATGTCCGTTTACAAACACAGAGTCTGCATCCACAATGCACCCTAAACGTAAAACGGCTTCTTTTCCACTCCAGTCCTCTGGTACAAAAAAGTTCTTCCTGAACCAATGCACTCCGTTCAAAGGACGACCATTACGAATGGCCCAGTTATCTGAAAACATATCTACCTTTTCCCAATCCGAATCATCATAATCCTCCGCATACCAGGGTGTCACACCATGAAGTCCTGCATCAGACTTATACAATACTTTATTCCATGCCTGTTGATGCAGCCTTTCAGTTTCTGTTATCCGAGAAACTAATTCTGTATCCTCATACAAGGCCTTCTGATGTACATACTCCGGAAAGTTTTGCAATCCTTTTTCACTAACCCAAGCTTCCACCGGAGTTCCTCCCCAACTTGCATTAATAATACCTACCGGCACATTAGTCTTTTCTTCCAGCAACCGGGAAAAGAAATAACATATCGCAGAAAAATCTTTTACATTTTCGGTCGTCATCGGACGCCAGGTTACAGGACGAATATCTTCTTTCTGTTGAGAAAAATCATACGAATAAGGAACTTTCACATATCGAACAGAGGTATTTTCATATCCTTCTATCTCGTCTGCATATTTATCCATTACTCGATTAACCGGAAGTTCCATATTAGACTGACCTGAACATAAAAAGACATCTCCTACGAGAATATCATTTAAAACAATGTCGTTAATTGTCATAGAGTAAGGTCCTCCGGCTTTCATAGCAGGCAGTGTTACAGCCCATTTCCCATTCTCATCCGCCGTTACCTTATATTGTTTCTTATGAAACTTTACACAAACCTTCTCAGACGGATCAGCCTTACCCCATATTGTTAACGGAGCATTTCGCTGCAACACCATACCGTCTGATACCAGCACCGGTAAAACCACCTTTGCAAAAGCTCCAAAATCACAAGAAGCAAGCAAGGCTAAGCCTAATAAAAAACGTTTAATAATAAAATGTGTTTTCATATACTTTTCATTGTATTTTTCATTGATTTTTCACTGTAACAAAAATAGGGAAAGGTTATTAATACGTATGTCCGACAGGATACCAAGCTTACATCTATGGTTACATTTCATTTTCTATTGTAACAAAAAGCATATGTATATGTTACACCATCTCTACAATAAGGGTATTAACGTCCACATACACTGCTTATTTTAAGCACCGCCCTATACCAGAAACTCTATAAAAAGTATCTATTTAATTCCTTTACTTTTCATTGAGAAATGAAAAAAAAGAATTTACTTTGCATCACTAACAATACGTACATTTTAACAAACTTATCCATTAGGGAAATAACCAAGTGTAAACTTATGATACAGATAATGAAAAACAAAACCTTTATTTTAATCATCTTTCTGTGTTTTCTACCTCTTTTTTGTAAAGGACAGTTTTGTAAGTTATATTCAACTCATGGAGATATATCCAGCAGTATGATTAACCATATATACCAAGATTCCAAAGGATATATATGGGTGTCTACAGAAGATGGATTAAACAAATACGATGGCGCCAAATTTGTTAATTACAAAAATCATTTCAATGATTCTACTTCATTGCTTGGGAATCATGTATACAGAACATTTCAGGACGCCAAAGGCAATTTGTACGTACTTTCAATCAAAGGACTTCAGATTTACAATTATAAATCAGATTCTTTCATTACAATTAATAAATCCAACTCAAGTTATGAATACAACAATAAAAGTATTGCACAGCTCAGCGACGGCAGCATATTAATAGGAACAAGTGGGTATGGCATCAAAGAACTATCTTTTAACGATAGTGGAAATTTTCAAGTTAAAGATTGGAATACATCTTTAATTGGACATACTATCAATGATATCATGGAAGACCATAAGGGGAATATATGGATTTGTACGGAATACCATGGAGTGGTCAGAATTGACAAAAATAAAAAAATTCATCACTATACTCTTGGAAAGCCTTATGGAAATCAATTTATCAATTGTTGTACAGAAGACTCAAATGGCAATATATATGCAGGAACCAGCGGACGAGGAGTATTTATATACAATCAAGAAGATGACACCTTTCATCAAATATTTCATTCCAGTTTCCCCATTAAAGTATTTAAGCAGAATAATAATCTCATGCTGATTGGTATTGATGGAGAAGGAATTGTAGCTTATGACATTTCAAAAAAATCCATAGCCAACACGGATTTTTACATAGACAACATAAACATCAAGAAAAGCAAAGTACATTCTTTGCTGACAGACAGCAGCAATAATCTTTGGATTGGTATCTACCAGAAAGGAGTAGCATTTATTCCTTCACAAGCGAATATGTTTAACTACATCGGAAACTTCTCATCTATCCGAAATTACATAGGAAGCAATTGTATTACAGCTTTGTGCGAAACCACAGATAAGGGTAAACTAATTGTAGGTACAGACAATGATGGTATTTATTTATTAGACAAAAACTACAACTTTATTCAACATCTAACTCAAGATAAAAACCCGGATGTTCCTCCTACCGTCATGTGCCTTTTTGAAGACTCCAATAAAAAGGTATGGATAGGTTCATACCTTAGTGGAATATCTTTATTCGATTCGCAAACAAACAAACTTTCAAAAACTTCACTGCGAAATAATGAAGGGAATGAAATAACAAAAGTATATAGATTCGTAGAAGACCCTCATAAAAGATTGTGGATAGGCACAATGGGAACAGGGCTTTATTATGTAGATTTACCAGCTTCATCGGCTTCTTATAGTGACCTGAAAGTACATCAGGCTCTATCAGAGAAAGAAATCAATCAATGGATTAATACTTTATTGTATATTCCAAACGGACGATTGTATATAGGTACTTATGATGGTATTAAATGCATAGATACTGAGAAACTCAAAGTCGTAGGTAAGGAAAAAGTGCTCATAGGCTTAAGTATAAATACCATTGCACAAGGGCCAGACGACCATATATGGGCAGGAACCCCGGAAGGAATTTATGTAATGGATTATAATTTGAACATAATTGAGAAATTTACAACTCACAATGGACTCCCCAATAATCTGATCTCATCAATCATTGTGGATAAAAACAAGGATATATGGGTAAGTACAAGTCAGGGAATTGCCAAATATAATTCACACAACAAATCGTTTATTCCTTTCTTTGCATCAGACGGATTATACAATAATGAATTTTCAAGAAATGCCTATTGCATATCTCCCGACGGAAAAATTCTGTTTGGAGGAACCAATGGTATTGTCTTTTTTAACCCGAATGACATCGAAACACAGAAGTTTCAAAGCAATATAAGAATTACCGGTTTCTATCTGCATGATAAAGCAGTCAACGAAATGACTCAATCCGGAAGTTATCATGTGATAGATAATGATATATTTCATACCAAAGAAATCAATCTGTCCCACTATGACAATTCGTTTTATATAGAATTTGCTACAGACAATTTCATTTCCCCACAAAACTATTTATATTCCATGAATAATGGAACATGGAACTCTTTGCCCAAAGGAAGCTCCCGTGTTTCCTTCAGTAATCTTCCTGTAGGAAAATACGAATTTAAAGTAAAAGCAATCAATGGCACTTCTGAATCTAAAATAAAGACAATAGTCATTAATATACATCCTGCATGGTACAACTCCGGTCTGGCATGGGTTATCTATATCTTAATCATCATTAGTATAATAGCCATCTTTATACATCAGGCTAAAGAAAAATACAGAGTAAGACAGGAGATGCTAAAGCACAAACACTTGGAAGAGATTAATGAAAGTAAATTACAGTTCTTCATTAATATTTCTCACGAAATCAGAACTCCGATATCTTTAATTATCAGCCCATTACAGAAATTAATATCTACAGATAATGACAGCGAAAGACAAAAAAGCTATTCATTGATAGAACGTAATGCGCAAAGAATTCTAAACCTGATCAACCAATTAATGGACATCAGAAAGATAGATAAGAACCAAATGAAGCTAAGTTTCACAGAAGTGGATTTAATCAGCTTTATCAATGACATAAAAAATACATTTGCATATCAAGCAGCTGCTAAAGGAGCTAAATTAAACATTATAACCCAAATGGAGAGCCTGAAAGTTTGGCTGGATCCTAATAACTTTGACAAAGTAATCTTTAATTTACTCTCAAACTCCTTCAAACATATCCAGAATGAAGGAGAAATCAACATATATATCAACTCCGTCAATAACTCTTCAAATGTTTATCCATTGAATAACTATGCAGAAATCATTATTGAAGACAATGGAACCGGCATAAAGGAAAGTGAGATGGAACGTATTTTTGAAAGATTCTATCAAATAAGCGATGACCGGTCACGAAGCAAAGGAACCGGAATCGGACTTCATCTATCTATGTCGCTCATAAAGATGCATCATGGTACTATCACGGTCAAGAACAATGAAAACAAGTCCGGATGTAGTTTTACCATCCATATTCCATTGGGATGTAGCCATCTGTCAACCGAAGAACTTTATCAGAATAGTAATAAGAATATTTCAGAGCAACCATCCATTGAAGATCAGCCTCTGCAACATATTCCGGCTTCTATTGAAGAAAACGAAAATAGCGAAGACGGCACTAAAAAAGTAATCAGGAAAAAGCATTCTATATTAATTGTAGAAGATGAAGATGAGATACGAAATTATCTGCTCACTGAATTAGGAAGTCATTTCCGTGTGTTAAGTTGTAGCAACGGGAAGGAAGCACTCGACCTTATTATGCACCACATGCCTGATTTGGTTCTAAGTGACATCATGATGCCGGAAGTAAACGGTATCACGTTGCTTCGTAAATTAAAGCAGAATATCAAAACCAATCATATCCCGGTAATCCTTCTTACCGCCAAAAACAGTGAAAAGGATTATATCGAAGGACTTTCCCTAGGGGCAGACGCCTATATAGCCAAACCTTTCAACCTGGATATTTTAATAACAACTATTGAAAACCTGATTAAAAACAGAGAAATATTACGCAATAACTTTAGCGGAAAACAAGAACAAAACGACAATATTGAAGTGGCACAACCTCAGTCTGCAGATGAAAAGCTGATGCAAAAGGTTCTAAAAGTAATCAATAAGAACCTGAATAATCCAGATTTAAATGCAGAAATGATTGCAGCCGAAGTGGGTATAAGTCGTGTACACCTATACAGAAAACTAAAAGAACTGACCAACCAGTCTACCCGGGATTTTATCAGGAATATCAGACTGAAACAAGCAGAAATCCTGCTGAAATCTGAAAAGAATTACAGTATGTCTGAAATAGCCCAACTGGTAGGTTTCAACAATACAACTTACTTCTCCAATGCATTCAAAGAATTGTACGGAGTATCCCCCAGTAAATATACGGAACGCTGTAAAGAAAAAGAAGAGGAGAAGAAAGATGAAATCAGCCGCGCCCGCAAAAACGTCCCCTGCGGCGAAAGCTTGAAATATTGTGAAGAATGCGGAGAAGAAATTCCCGAAGCCAGAAGAAAGGCCATGCCCGGCGTCCGCTTGTGTATCAGCTGTCAGGAAGAGGCCGACAAACAAAATCGGGCGGTCAGCCTTTACAACCGCCGGGGCAGCAAAGACAGCCAGCTCAAATAATTGTTGCCTTATTTCAGAAAAGCGGATAATTTTAAGAAAAATATTTATTCTTAAAATTATTGTCTTATGAAAACGGAAGAAAAATTTGTCGTTATGGATGCATTGGAACTTTCGGTTCCCGAAATTGAGCAGTATTTGCAGCAAATGCAAAAAAATTGCCCTTTGCCTCTTTTGTGCATGGATGCCGCTGAAAATATGTCAATAAGCAGACAGGCGGAC
>ENA-ORUW01001644-ORUW01001644.1-human-gut-metagenome-genome-assembly--contig:-NODE-1644-length-14886-cov-4.683501_pt1 | contig 14886 bp, 17 predicted proteins | sample MGYA00242088_ERZ509227 | MGnify/ENA primary metagenome ERZ509227 (study PRJEB26280, sample SAMEA2338816) | human gut metagenome | biome: human gut; feature: human-associated habitat; material: faeces... | reverse complement strand
CTTCCGATCTGGGCAGGATGGCCGAATAATCCAAAGAGTTGATTATAAATTTCAGACAATCGCTGATATATTGTCGGATTTGCGCGATTTACTAATCGAAAAATACGACATAGAAACCGCCGACAAAGTAATAAAAAGCTGGCGTATCGACGATTTGAAACACATTGACACTAAAGATAAGGTGGAAGTTGCAGCGTTTTGTGAGGCTATGACTGCACCTTATGACAAGGAGCAGACAATGACAAAAGAGACTACAGAACAACAGACCCCGCCGGCAACACCGGCAGAAGCACCAAAAACTGCCGACAATCCGGTTTCTGATGAAGTCCAAAAAGTAATTGACGCCAAAAACGAGGAAATCAACGACTTAAAGGCGAAGTTAGAAACTGAACAGGCGGAAAAACGCAAAACCGAATATTCCCAGTTTGCCGAACAATTAATAACAAACGGCAACATTTCACCGTCAGAAAAAAATACGGTGATTGATTTAATGGAGGTTTGCGGCAAATCCGGAACTTACGATTTTGCAGAAGGCGACGAAAAATCGGTTTTAAACCGCTTTAAAAGTCTTTTAAAAACCTGCAAACACGTAGAATTTGCAGAAATCGCAAAACAGGAGGGCGCAGAGCCTTTCCAAAAACCAACTATTGATTTTTCAGACGGCGCGGCAATTGCAACTGCAATTGAACTTAAACGCGCTGAATACCAGAAACAAGGTATCGAAAAATCAGAAGTCCAAATCCTCAACGAATTAAAGAAAGGACAACAGGCATAATGAATATATTTAGAAAAACTTACACCGCGGCAGTTGATATTCCGGCATACAGTCTCGTAAAATTCGGCACTGATGACAATATTGTAACGCTTGCTACATCTGCAGCTGATGATGTAATCGGCGTGAGCGGTGATGTTGATGTAACCGCCGGCAATCTTATTGATATTGCACATTTAGGCGTAGAAAAAGTAAAATGCGGCGGCGCTATTACCCGCGGGCAGGCCTTTTATGCCGGCACAAACGGGCAGGCGGTAACGGCAGAAAGCGGCAATATTGCAGGTTATGTATTGCGTTCAGCTTCAAAAGACGATGTTGTACTTGCAGTGATTAACAGAGCTGTAATGCCGGCGGCGACCACACCTGCAGGCGGAGCTGATTAAAATAACCTCCCGTAAAAAAGTTTAGAAAAATAATGAAAGGACAAATATAAAATGTCAAAAGGTACAAATATCCCATACGAGGTAAACCCCGAATTAACCGGTATTTCATTAGCATATCGCAATACAGATTATATTGCAGATAAGGTATTGCCCAGAGTTGCCGTAACGCAAAAGGCATTTCAATACAGACTATATTCTGAAAAATCATTTTTAACAGTTCCGGAATCCGAAATCGGCAGAACTGGAATGCCGAATAAGATGTCACTTCAATCAAAACTTGAACTGGCAAGCCTTGTGAGCCAATCGCTTGAAGCAGAAGTTCCGCAGGAAGATGTTGAGGAAGTTCAAGCCTCAGGAGCGGATGAAGACCCGATACAGGACAATACACTTCTTGTTACTGACGGATTGGCGCTTTCCCGCGAAGTAAGATGCGCAAAACTTTTGTCAGACTCTTCAAACTACGGCAAAAATGTTATGACGCTGTCAGGTACAGACCAGTTGACGGACAAGACCTCATCTGTAATTGATTTATGGAAAGATATCAAAAAAGGAATGTTAATGCCGCCGACCCATGCAGTCGTAAGTGACACATATTCTTTGTATTTGCAGACACACCCTGAATTTATCGGAATGTTTAAGGGCGACAATGCAAATAATAAAGGTATGGTTCCGCTTGAATTTATAGCGCAGCAGCTCGGATTAAAAGAAATTTTTGTCGGCAGAGCGAAAGTTAATGCCGCAAACGAAGGACAAGAGCCGAAAATTGAAGATGTATGGGGAAGAGATTTGCTTTTCATTCACCAAAACCCGCTTGCAAAACCTAAACATGGCATGACATTCGGCTTTACAGCACAAAAAGGACAACGTCAAGTCCAAACTTTCTATGATGGCAGACCCGGTTCGCACGGCGTGAATTACATCAAAGCAGTAGAAGATGTAAAAGAACTTATAGCAGCACCTAGCTGCGGCTTCTTGATTAAGGACGCTTTTAAAGATGTCTTTGCCGGAGGTTAGGCTATGGAAAAGCTCTATATTGCAAAAAGTTTGATAAAACATAACGGCAGGCGCTATCCTGCAGGGGCTGAAATCCTTTTGGATGACAATTCAGCCAAAAGATTAATTGACCTGAAATCAGTTCAACCAACAGAAAAACCAACCATAAGCGATAATACACCAACTCGACTGGCCGGAGACGGTGAGAGTCCGGTTCAGGCTGACCCGAAGGCTAATCCTGAAGAACAAACAAACCCTCCGGCCTTTTCCTCCCCTGCTCCGCCAATGGCGGGAGCGGGCACGGAGTCTCACCCACAAAACGGAGTTTCAGACGCTCCGTCCGTCCGCAAATCCGGTTATGCTGAAATGACAAATGCTCAACAACTTGAGTATTTGTCAGCCCTCAGCGACGAGGAATTTAAAGCCAGCTATGACGAGCTTTTTGAAATTAGTAAATCAAAATCAAAGGCTTATGCGGGGCAGCGTTTAAAACAACTCAACAGTGACAACGAAACACAGGAATAATTGAACAATGTCATACTGCACAATCGAAGATGCAAAAAATGTTCTGTCTGAAAGAGAACTAATAAATTTAACCAATGATAATCCCTCCCTTTCTTCTTGCATTGATGAAGACCGTTTTGAGGCTGTCAGTATTGTAACTGACAGTCTGATAAACGGCTACTTACGCGGGCGTTATGAGCTTCCGTTGAAGACAACACCAGAGTTTTTAAAGCAAATTGCACAGGATATATGCGCATACAGACTTTATTCTAGGCGTCCTTGTGAAATTCCGGAACACATAGTAAAAAACTATGAATATGCAATTAACAATCTCAAAGAGATTAAAAAGGGCAATTTGAGTCTGGAAGATAACTCTGAAAATCCGGAGTCTGAAATTGCACCTCCAAAATCAGCATTTAGAACAAATAAAACTATGAGGGACAGAATTTTTAATAATCAGGTAATGGCGGATTTTCGGTAGAGTGAGGGCAAAGCCCGAAACTCGTCACATCCGCAGCTCCGAAACGAGCGGCAGCAGGCAAAGCCTGCGAGTGAGTGACAGGAGCAGGACAGCCGAATAATCCGGAAAGGAAATTTAATGCTGGATGTCATTGAAGAACAGATAAAAGAGAAATTAAAATCCGTTGAACTATTCAAAGGTTTTGATATTGACAGTGAGCCGGAAGACTTTTCAAGTTATCCGTTTACCTCCGAATTAGGCTGTCTGCTTGTATCTTATGATAATACAACATATTCTGACCCCCAGACCTTGAACACAATAACACAGGAAGCGACTTACACATTTTATGTAATCGCCGGATTACGTTATTTCAAAACAAATACATTAAAAGAGAGTTATCCGGTTTTGGATGCGATAAAAAAAACATTGACGGGATTACGGATAAGCAGCGGGCGGCTTTATCCTACAAAATGCCAGTATATCGGCAAATTAGCCCGTACGCACTATTACCGTTATTCGTTTGAAATAAAGCTGAAAAGTATAGAAGCAACCAAGCCTGATAACGTTCTTAATCTGTTTACCTAATTCAAGACCCCTAAAACTAATTAAAGAAAGGCACCTATGAGCATATACACATACCACGGCAGTATGTCTGCAGATACAATCAACAAAACTGACTACATCTTTGTCGACGGAGCGGAATATACCTTGCCTGACGACAATGACAAAGTAAAACGAATGTTACGACAGGGGGCTTTGACTCTAAAATCAAAAGTTGAAGTTTCATCTGTCTTAAAGAAAGGAGCTAAAAAGTAATGGCAAACGACTATTTAAACGGTATAGAAACCCAGAGAGAAAAGACCGGCACGCCTGCAGTTCAAGGTGTAGATACCGCAATAATCGGCTTGGTCGGTACAGCTCCGATATTTGACGTTTCTGCAGAAAACCAAAAAGTTAATGAAATAGTACAGGCAACGCGAAGCAACTGGACAAAATTTTTCGGCAGCAACCGCAGTAATTATACAATTCCGGCCGCGCTTGAAATTATTTTCAAATTAAGCAATCCGAAAGTTTTTGTAATCAATGTTTTTGACCCTGCAAAGCATAAAGCGAGTGTATCAAGCTCGTTGCAATTCAAAAACGGCTCAATAATATTGAAAGAATGCGGCATAACCAATTTAACGGTAACAAAAGAGGAAACTCCTGCCGTACTTGATACAGATTATACATTCGACGGTACAGCCATAAAAATAAAAAGCGGCGGAAGCTTATCTGCAGATGATAATGTCACTGTGGCGTATGATTACGCAGACCCGTCAAAGGTAACGACTGCAGATATTATCGGGGCAGTTGATGAGGACGGCAACAAAACCGGAATTCAAAAACTTCTTGATTGCAAATCTGTTTACGGTTATAAAGCAAAAATTCTTATTGCACCGGTATTCAGTGCAACAAAAGCCGTTGATACAGAACTTCAAACACTTGTAAAAAGATTAAAAGCCTTTGCCTATATTGACCCGCCGAAAGGAACAAGCCTTGATGCGGCAATTAAAGGGCGCAACGAAAACGGCGAAATCAATTTTAATATAAACGATATCCGCGCAGAACTAGCCTGTCCATGGCTGAAATATTACAACTCGTTTGAGGATAAATCGGACTTATATCCACCGTCTGCATTTATGGCAGGTTTGCGCGCCGAAACTGACCGCACAAAAGGTGTTCACTGGTCAACCTCAAATCAGCAGCTTACAGGCGTTGAGGGGCTTGAATTCCCTGTGTATTTTGAGCTTGACGACTCTTCAAGCGATACAAACCTTTTGAATGCACAGGGCATAACAACTTTTAGAAATGACAAAGGCGTTATTTATACATGGGGAAACCGTAACTCTTCATTCCCGACAAATACTGATATAGACAGCTTTTCATGTGTTGCAAGAACTGCTGATTATATTGAAGAAAGCGTTCAGGAAAGCTCTGTTCGGTTTATGGCGGGGCCGATAACTCCGGCTTTAAAAGACAGAATTCTTGCCATGGTTAAGAACTGGTTCAAAAAGCTGAAATTAGACGGTGTAATAATTGACGGTAATGTCTGGTATGATGAGGAATTAAATCCGGCGTCAGAATTGGCAGCGGGTCGGCTTATTTTGTCTTATGAATTCCTGCCGCCTGCACCTTTGGAACGCTTAACTTACAAATCACAAATCAACATTGACCTTTACAGCTTAGGAGGTACAAACTAATGTCAAAACAATATATTTTAACAGACGCAACCCTTTTTATTGATGGTGTCGGCACTTTCGGCAAAGCAACCTCCGTAGAAGTCCCTGCAATAAAACCCATAAAAACTGACCACAACCCGATTGACGGAGTCGGAACGCAGAAACTTCCGACCGGAAAGTTTGAAATTGATACCTTTAAAACGACTTTAAACTGTTTTTATCCGGATGTTTTCAGCGCAGTTGCAAATCCTTTTAACGCTGTTTTAATACAGGTTTACGGAAACTTAATGGGATTTAGTGACGGTTCGCAGGACGGAAACGAGCAGGCATTATTGACAATGAAATGTTCGGCTGCCGAGTATAAGGCACTTTGCGACAAAAAAGAGCAGGATGCGCCGAGCTGGGATTTAACATTTGACCCGTCAAGTATAAATCTTGTATTCAACAACAAAGAACTTATAAATCTTGACCTTGACAACAATGATGTAAGCATCGGCGGGGTCGATTTGAGAGCAGATATCCTGAAAAACTTAGGCATACGTTAGCAGAATACTTCAATCTGAAAGGAGGGTAAAACTATGTACCGGTTTCCGGATTTTCGGTAGAGTGAGGGCAAAGCCCGAAACTCGCAACATCCAAAGCCCCGAAATGAGCATGAAACCCCGACAGGGGATTTCAGCGAATGGCAGGGGCAGGATGGCCGAATAATCCTATGTTGTTTGGTAAACACAGGAGTAAAAGTTAAATCCGGTTAAAATCCTTCTATTATTAAAATTTAAAGATGAATTTAGTTAGTTTTATTTATTAGAGAAAAAGCGCTCTTACGTGGACTTTAGCTCTTTAAGAGCGCTTTTTAAGAAAAGCGGATTTTGCGTAGTGCGCCGTGTCACAAAGTGACCCAGCACTAAGTATCGCCGAAATAGTGAGCGGAAGTTTTGCGGAAAGCAAAACTAAGCGAACGGCTTGAAGGCGTGGAGCAAATCCAAGACAGGAGCAGGACACACCGAAAATCCAAGAGAGGAGAAAAAAATGACAGAAGAAACAGAAAACAAAGCAGCAGAAACAAGCACATCAACTCTTACACTTTCAAATGGTACAAAAGTTACTATTAATGAGCCTACAACCCCGCAAATTCTGAAAGCCAGAAATTTTGCAGTAAAGGATAAAGATGCCGGAAAAACATATTTATACCTGATTGCCGAATGCTGTAAATTTGACGGAAAAATAGTTCCCGCGCCGGAAATTATGAAATTACGCCCTCGCGATTATCTAGCAATTGAAAATGTTGTCCGTGATTTCCTCGGCGAAAATGATGAGGACGACGAAAAAAACGGCTAATAAGCGCCCGTGATGTAATCACAATTGCTTACATCACAGGCTGGCAGCTAACTGAAATTTTAAAATTATCCCCTGCAGATGTCATTTTTTGGGCGGAAGAATGCACTGCATTTTACGCGGATTTTCGGGAGGGCGCCGGTGAGCGGAGCGAACCCAGCCCGTAAGAGCTAAAAATATGTAAACTGCGGCTTAAATCCGCAAGGATTTAATAGCAGTTGAAATATTTAACCCACCCGAATAATCCAAGACGCGGATTTGCGGTAGAACGAGTAAAAAAGACAGGTACCCCGACAATGGCTAATAATATGCGTTTATCCCTAGTATTGAGTGCGAAAGACCGGTTAAGTTCGGTCGTTCGCACCTCTGTACTGAAATCCGAAAAAGCCTTTGACCGTTTCCAGCGTAAAATTGATAATGTATCAAAAGGCTTTACGGATGTCGGAAGACGCGCGACTGTAATGGGCGCGGCAGCTATGGCCGCGGGCGGTTTAATGTTAAAATCCGCCGCTGACTTTGAAACAAGTATGACAAGCGTTTCAACACTTATTGACACAAATGTTGAAAATTTGTCATTAATGAATAAGCGTGTCTTAGAAATCGGCAAACGTACGCCGGTAGCCTTAGACCAGTTGACATCAGCATTATATGATATTCGTTCTGCTGGAATAAGCGCCGCCGACCAGTTTAGTGTTCTGGAAAAATCCGCGCAATTAGGTGTTGCAGGTTTAGGTACAACAAAAGAAGCGGTTGACCTTGTAACTTCATCAATTAACGCGTTCAAGCTTACCGGTGAAGAACAAAACAAATTATATGACAATATTTTCAAAACCGTAAAAACCGGTAAAACAACAATTTCACAACTGGCGCAGGGTTTCGGTTCTGTCGCCGGAACTGTAGCGGCGGCGGGGATAAAAATAGATGATTACCTTGCCTCGGTTGCGGCGTTAACGACAACCGGCCAGCCGGCGGCGCAGGCTCATACGCAGATGAAAGCGGCAATTGCAGGCTTAACCCGCGGAACAAAAGAACAGCAGGCCATATTCAGGACTTTACACGCAAAGGATTTTAACGACCTGATTAAAAAATCCGGCAGTGTTGTGAATGCGTTTTCCGGTATCAATCGCGTTGTAAAAGGCAACAAGTCAAAATTGATTGAGCTGTTAGGTTCTGTTGAAGCTTACAACGCAGTTTTGAGTTTGACAGGCAACCAGAACAAAGCTTATGCGGATACGATAAATTCAATGCGATACGGTACGGATGCATTTGCAGAAGCTTATCAAAAGCAGTTATTGACAATCAATTCACAGCTTCAGCGCGGCAGAAATTTGCTTCAAAAAATCGGAATTGATTTAGGCACATATTTAATCCCGCCATTTTCAAAATTTTTAGATTGTGTAGAGCGGGTAATGAACGGCTTTGACGCGTTGCCGGACGGGGCAAAACGGTTTATTGCACTGGGTACGGTAGCGGCAGGCGCTGGGCTTTTGATGTTCGGCGGGTTGAGTATAGGTATCGGCGCGGCAGTCAAAGGTTTTGGTAACTTTTTAAAAGCATACAGAGGCGTCGCGTTATTTATGAAACGCCACCGTTTCACGGCGGAAGTAAAGGCAATTCGCACATTGACAATGGCTGTCCGCGGTTTTGGTCTGGCTCTTGCCGGTACTCCGGTTGGTTGGATAGTTGCAGGTGTTGCTGCTATTGCTGTTGCAGGCTTACTTATTTATAAATACTGGAAACCTATTAAAGCCTTTTTTATCGGGATTTGGGACGGAATGAAAGAGGTGCTTGCCCCTACTTTCAGAGAAATTCAAAACGCATTAAAGCCGTTGCAACCGGTGTTTAATGCAGTAGGTAACGCCTGCAGGCAGTTTGGTAAATGGATTGTTAACCTGATAAAACCTGTTGACACAGCAGGAACACGGGCTCACGATTTAGGCGTAAATGTCGGTCGTTTTATCGGGGCGTTTATTAAAGGCGGTTTTGCAGTCGGAAAATTTTTATGGAAACTTAATCCTTTAGTTGCAGTAACAATGGCAATTAACAAAAACTTTAACAAAATCTGTGCGTCTGTAGACAAGGCAAAAAACAGCTTGTTATCTTTCTTTAAGGTAAAAGACAAAGGCGGCAAAGTTGATATTACAAACGGCACCAATCCCCGGATTATTCGGGGTGTCGAAAAAGCGCGGTTTTCCGACACCACACGGGCTGGGTTCGCTAACGCTCACACGGCGCCCTACCGAAAATCCGGCAAGGTTGACGGCTCACACGCCGGCGGGCTGGATTATGTCCCGTATGATGGTTATATCGCAGAACTTCACAAAGGTGAAAGAATTCTAACAGCAGGCGAAAACCGCCGGCTTTCCTTAGGAGTTGTCAGAGAGTCCGATGAAAGCAGACAGTTAAGATATTTTTCGCCAACGCCCGAGCCGTCTGAACAGTATGTTTTCAATCCGGTTATTTATGCTTCAAACGCTGATATAAAAGAGCTTGAAGCAATGATTGAGCGTAAACAGCGTGAATTTTATAACAAAATTAAAACCGAGAGACGCAGAAGAGAGGTAAGACAATATGCCTGATTTTACAATAAAACCCGTTTCAACAAATCCCGTGACTTCTCAGGTTGCATCATACGTTAACAATTTTATAGATGCAAAGAAAAATCAGTTAAAAAACGCGTACAACGATTTTATGGGCATAACCGAATTTATCGGCGAAACAAATGTTTTTGATATTCTCAACTGTGTTGAAGAAATCGAAACAAGCAGCGAGTACGGCTATACACAGCAAAAAGGTATCGGACAAAAGCCGAAACTGGTTTATACAGGTGAAGGCTTAAAGCGATACAGCCTGAATATTAAATTAAACTATAAGTTCTGCAGGCCGGATTACATAATCGAACAATTAAAAGCGGAAGCGGCTCTGCATACTCCGTTCAGCTACTTTCAGGGTGATGAATATATCGGCGAATATGTAATAACAAATGTTTCGGAAAAGAAAACCGACATATATAAAAGTGTAACCTTAAACGCCGAGGTTACGGTTGATATTCTGGAATGCCCGTCAGATGAGGACGAAGAATTTGAACAGCAGACAAAAACAAATCCCCGCCGATGCGGTTTCAGTAACCGATACCGCGATAAAAACGCCGGTAGATGTAGCAAAAGATGTTGGAGGCGACGTTTTTTCACGCCTGACAGAAAAAGCAGTTGATAAGGCGCTAAGAACAGCCGGCAGTTACATAAACGGGGGTATAAATGGCCTCTTATAACAAATACAAAATTCATGTTGCGCAGGTTCAGGAGCGCTGGGACGATTTAGCTTATAAATATTACGGCGATTGTTTCAAATACAAGCCGATAATCGAGGCAAACCCCGATGTAGCAATAAGCCCGTTTTTACCTGCCGGCGTAAATATAATAATACCTTTCAGTGAAAACATAACAAAAATTGAAGATGAGGACGAACTTCCGATATGGAAACAATAAAACCTGTAAAAACCCCGAAAGTTATTATTTTATATAATAACAGCGATATAACCAAAAATATAAGCCCGTATATTCAAAGTGTCACATATACCGACTATGAAAAAGACCAGTCTGACGAGCTTTCAATTACCCTGAATGATTATGACGGTTACTTTCAGAATGACTGGCGGCCGGTAAAAGGTGATAAAATAACAGCTCAAATCGGTTACGAGGGTGAAAAACTTCTTGCTTGCGGCACATTTACGGTAGATGAGCCGGAGCTTAATATTGAAACCGACGGCGATACTTTTACAATCCGTGCGCTTGCGGCATCCATTAACCAGAAGACCCGCGAAAAAAATGTTATCGGGTATCGTGACAAAACACTTGTGGATATAGCAAAACAAATCGCTAAAAAACATGGTTATACCGTTGTTGGCTCCGCGGGCTTTATCAAAATACCTTATGCGGCGCAATATAACGAAACCGACCTTGCATTTTTGAAACGTTTAGCCGCAAGTTACGGGTATATTTTCAAGCTTACAGATACGGTTATAACGTTCATTCCGGTTGAGGATTTGGAAAACTCTAAAAGTATTCTTTCAATTTCCAGAAAAGATATTGAACGAGCTACTTTGCGTGACTCCGCAACAAAAACATACACCGCCTGCAGCGCGAAATACTTAAACCCGAAAACCGGAAAACTTGTAACTTATACGGCAAGAAGCAGCAAAACCGGCCTTAAGAATGAAACAATGCATTTAGACGGCAAATATGCAACAAAAGCGCAGGCAAAAGCGGCGGCGGAAGCGGCATTAAGACGCGGTTCAAAAGCTGTAACGGGCAATATAGATTTTAAATCCGGTCAAATCAAGGCTATTGCGGGAGTAAATCTTGAAGCGGATTTTAGTAATTCATTCAGCGGCAAATATCATGTAACCCAATCAACACATACAGTAACGCCGGAGGATTACAAAACAAGCGTGGAGGTAGAGCGGAGCCTTTAGGCTCTGGCAGAGATATTGGGAAGTAAAGGTAAAATCAACAAAGAGGTCAAAAAAATGCTTAAATTCGGACATATAGTAAAATTAGGTGATTGCGGACGCGTTATCGTAGAATTTGACGAAAACGGCGCGGAAACCGACGAAATTCCGGTAATTGTTTCAAATTCCTGTAAAGACGAAAGCGCAGACCCGATTGACATCGGGGCGTTTGTTGCAGTTCTTCTTGACGACGCAAACCCCGAAACGGCGGTATGTCTGGGCGCAGTGCGAACAGCCCCGCGCAAAAGCATTAATAAAAAATATCATCAATTTGAAGACGGCACGAATTTGGAATATGACCGCGAAACCCACACTTTAACGGCAGATGTAAAAGGCGAAATTAAGGCAAGCGCAGAAAATACAACCTTAGACAGCCCGTTGAACGTAACTGAAAATATAACATCGTTACAAGATGTTTCGGACAAAAACGGTACAATGCAGGCAATCCGTGACTTTATCAATAATCACGTCCACACAAACGGTAATAACGGCAGTAATACAGGAAAACCAACAACACAGATATGACTCAAGAAAATATTTATAAACTGAATACAAAACACTGGCAGCATAAACTCGGTACAATCGGCGAGCTTGCAACCGATGCAGATGACGTTCTGCAATGCTACGAAGTTATTTTTAGAACACCGATAGGCTCATGCGTTCTTAATCCTAATTTGGGCTGGGACTCTCTTGAGTATCTCGGCAAGCCCTTAAACCTTGTAGAGAGCAAAATGCGTCCGGCATTAATGCGGGCTTTAACTCAACAGGAGCCCCGCGCATCCGTTGACCTTATAAATTTTTCTTATGGTTCTGCAGAAGATTTTGCAAACGGTCATTTAACCGTTGAAATTACTTACACAATAAAGCTTACAGGCGAAACCCGCAAAGGAGTAATAACCTTATGACAACAACCTTCCCCGAAGATTTTCAAATTCTGGACATAAACCCCGAACAGGATGAAAAAGACGCAGTCGCGCTGTTTGAAAAGGAAACGGAAAAAACACTTTACCCCGCGCAGAGCGAAAGAATTTCAATCAGTGTTTTTACAAAGATTTTTACCCTTTTTAAAATACAGGTTAACGAGGCTTTTAAAAATCTTTTGTTACCTTACGCAAAAGGGATTTTTCTGGATATTATCGGCGCGCTTTTAGGCTGTCCGAGATTAAAACCGTCTCAGGCGGTGTGTATTCTTTTAATTACGCTTTATGAGGCTTTATCAGTCGATAAAATCATTCCTGCAGGAACTGAAATCGAAACAAAAGACGGCGAATATATTTTTACGACCGATGAAGACGTAACCATAAAAGCAGGCGAACTTACCGCGCAGGTCGGAATAACCTCGGTAAAAGCCGGCAGTGCTTTAAACTATAAAAAGGATGAGATTACAAATATTATCCAAAACCTTGAATATGTTGAAAGTGTAACCAACATAACAGACGCCGAGGGCGGGAGTGATGAAGAGGAAGACGACGCATACCGCGAACGCCTTTATATCGCGGCGGAAAAATCATCAACCGCAGGCCCTGAACTTGCATACAAATATTATGCGATGTCTGCTGACAAGACAATAACAGATGTTCAGGTTGAATGCAAGCAGGAAAACGCAAGTATAACTTATAATGAGCAGACCTATACGGAAGTTGGCGGGGTGATAGATAATGATGTAATTTACGCCCAAATAGACTACACCACCGGAATATTTTCAGTAACTTTAAAGGAACAATCAATAACTTTGGAAGTAAAAATCCCACCATGTGCAAGAGTAAATATTTATGCGTTAACCGAAACCGGCACGCCTTCTGAAAATATTAAACAAAAAATTTATAACGAAGTTAGTGCTGAAGACCGCAGACCGTTAAGCGATTTGGTGGTTGTATCAGGCTCGGAAGAGCAGACATATAAAATAAAAGCGGTTGTTTTCCTTAAAAAAGACGCTATTTCTGATGATGTCAAAAAGGATATTTTCACCGCCCTGACTGAATACATAATGGCAAAACGAAAACTTTTAAAGCAGGAAATCTTACCGTCCGATATCACAACGCTTATAAAAAAAATTTCAGGCGTCTATGATGTGGAACTTGAAAGCCCCGTAAAACTTCCGGCATCAATAAATGTTTATTATGTTGGAACGATTGATGAAGTTATATTCATACGTACGGATTTTGTGTAGTGCGCAAGTTAGAGAGGATGCAATAATGACATCATTATTCCCGAAAGTATTACAGGATAAAAGCAATCTGGCATTAGAAAAGGTTATGAATGAAGTTTTTACATTTGACCTGAAACCCTTAATGTTTCTCTTTATCGACCAATGCGATGAAAGACTTTTAAAAATCCTTGCAAAATCCTTCCATGTAATGGGTGATGAAGGCTGGGATTATGCCGGAACACTGACAGAAAAACGCAATCTTATAAAAAACGCAATTTTAATCCACCGTTATAAAGGAACTAAAGCGGCGTTAAAACGTGTTTTAAACGTCCTTAACGTGACCGGTGAAATAAAAGAATGGTTTGAATACGAGGGCAGGCCGATGTATTTCAAAGTCTTGCTGGAGGTTTTTGACAAGCCTTTGACGTCGGAAACGGAATTAAAGTTAATCAAACTAATCAATGAGTTTAAAAATGTCCGCTCAAAACTTGAAACCATAGAAATTTATTTGACACAGCGGGCAAAAATGCACACATATTGCCACATAACAAGCGGCTTAACAGTAAGCATTGGAGTAATTAATAAAGGAGACTAAATGACAGATACCTCAACCCCGGAATTTTACGGAATTTTGACTAATGCCGGCGAACAGCTTCAATTTGAATGCCTTGACATACCGGACAAAACCTTTGAAATGCTTGAAATGGCAGTCGGTGACGGAAACGGAAGTTATTACGAGCCGGAGAAAACTCAAACAAAATTAAAAAATGAGTGCTACAGGCACGCTATCACCCGCAGAATGACCGATGAAGAAAATCGCGTAAAATCGGTTATATTAGATATTCCCGAAGAGATAACCGGTTTTACTATACGTGAAGTCGGAGTATTCGGCGCAAACGGCGAACTGCTCATAATCGGCAAATACCCTGAAACTCCAAAACTGGATACCTCAAGCGGCGCTATTGCCCAGTTAGCAATAAAAGTCGATTTGTCGCAGGTTAATGAGCTTATTTTGCCCGTTCTTATTGACCCCAGCGTAAACACTGCATCGGTAGAATATGTTGAAAAATACTTTCAAAAACTGGAAGAAAAAGGCCAGCCGTCTGGCTATGCTTCGCTTGACAGCGACGGGCTTGTTCCGAAAGAACAATTGCCGGTTACGGATTACGTCAAAGGCTGTGTGAATTCGGGCTCTGTAGATATAAACGGCGAGCCTGATTTAATGACCTACACGGCCGGTACGGTAAATGTCAAAGTCCCGTTCGTTTATACAACCTATAGCGGCAAAACATACGAATGCAAAACCGATTTAAGCGTAGTATTAGATGAAACACTAGAAGGTACAGTCAGAATATTTGTTGACCGCACAGCAGAAGACGAATTCTGTCTGAAAGCTTTCGCAAACAATATTTACACACAGAAAGCCCCGCCGTCAGACCCGCAGGAAAACGATATCTGGCGAGATATTTCAACCGCCCCCGAAACCCAGAAAATATACAAAAACAGCCAATGGCAAAATGACAATATGGTTGAAATAGGCACTGTGACTGGTTTTCAGACC
>ENA-ORUW01001632-ORUW01001632.1-human-gut-metagenome-genome-assembly--contig:-NODE-1632-length-14949-cov-6.453001_pt1 | contig 14949 bp, 13 predicted proteins | sample MGYA00242088_ERZ509227 | MGnify/ENA primary metagenome ERZ509227 (study PRJEB26280, sample SAMEA2338816) | human gut metagenome | biome: human gut; feature: human-associated habitat; material: faeces... | reverse complement strand
GGATATTATTACGGAGACTGGGCGGCAGATGCATATTATAATGATTATTTTGGTAAATATTACGTGGACCTTTATGCGGTGTGGGGAAAAAGAAAATTTATCACTATAAAGATAGGTTCAGGTATGCATGGCGGGACATTTGTTAAAAGGCGTGAAGATGATAAAGACTGGTATAATAATATAGGAAAAGTTACAATAAATGAATGGATGGCATTAAGTGAGGAGGAGAAGGATGCAAAAAGTGTCATCAAGTATTTGATAAAAAGTGATGGAAGTGTAGAACGCAAAAAATAGATATGTGAAAATTACTAAAGGGCAGAGCCGCATTTTACGGTTTCTGCCCTTATTTGAATTATGATGAAATATTTTATTAGTCATCCATTGGTTTGATTTTTAGTAAAACAGATTCAATTCTTGTTGAAGAAGCTTTCTCGATTATAAATTCAAGGTTGTCCATAATAAAATGGTCTCCGCGCTTTGGAAAACGGTCGAGCTTTTCAACTATGAAGCCTCCGATTGAATCATTGTCTTCAGATTCAAGAGAAGTGCCAATCTGTTCGTTGATATCGTAAATTTTGTAAGCACCGTCAATTCTGTAAATATTTGTTGTAAGCTTTACGAATGGTTCGGTTTCGTCAATGTCATATTCATCACGTATTTCACCTACAATTTCTTCAAGTAAATCTTCTGTTGTAATCATACCTACAGTTGAGCCATATTCATCAAGAACAATAGCAATACTTTGTGAAGACTGCTGCATTTCTTTGAATAACTCAGATGTATTTTTGTGTTCATAAGTGAAGAAAGGTTTTCTCATTATTTCTCTTATATTAAATTTATCATTAACAGGCGTAAGAACTAAATCTTTAATATTTAAGATTCCTATTACATTATCAGCCTCTCGTTCATAAATTGGAATACGTGTGTATTTTGTTTCTCTGAAAAGAGATATTATATGTTCATAGTCGCTGTCAGCGTCAGCAATAGTCATATCTATTCTTGGAATCATTACATCTTTTGCTTCAGAATCGCCAAAGTTGAAAAGATTGGTTATGATTTGTTTTTCATCTGTTTCTATGATTCCATCTTCATGGCTTACTTTAACAAAAGTACGAAGCTCAGCCTCGGTTATTTTAGTTTTTGAATTCTTTGAATTAACACCCATAATTTTTAATACTATACCTGCGAGGAAGTCTATTATGATAATGACAGGGGTAAGAATATACATAAGTGCGTTTATAATAGGTGCATACATAAGCGCAAGTCGCTCAGAATGTACAGTGGCAGCAGTCTTGGGAGAAATTTCACCAAAAATAAGTACCAGTATTGTCAACAAACCTGTTGTAACACCTGTGAAATTATTGCCAAAAATCTTTATTGTAAGTGCGGTGGCAAGCGCTGAAGCAGAAATATTTACTATATTATTACCGATAAGAATTGCACTTAACATTTTACCTGAATTTTCGTTTATTTTGGCAACTGTAACAGCCCTTTTGTTACCCTCGTCAATTAAAGAACGAATTTTGATTTTATTTACCGTAGTAAATGCTGTTTCTGCTGAAGAGAAAAAAGCTGATAAAGCCAACAGAATAACTATACATATCAGCTGGATGATACTGTCCGTATCCAAAAAAAATCAACTCCTTTATTATAAATAATTTAAACTCTTTAATCTTACAAGAAGCAGCGATTTGTGTCAAGTAAACGAATATAAAATGAATATAAAATAAATAACAGGTTAAGTATAATAAAGTGCAAGTCATATAATTATAAAAGTATACATAATATGAAAAGAACAGAAAATGTAACAGAAACTTATATTATAAAGAACAGAAAATGTTTCTGGGGTGGAGGATATTATGGCTTCAAAATTATTAAATGCTGCAAAGATTTTGACGATTTCGTATTTGATAACAGGAGTGATGCTTCTTATTTTGTCGTTTGGATTGTATAAATTCGGTTTTTCAAACTGGCAGATAACGGTCGGAATAATAATAACATATGCTTTGTCGACGTTTGTGGGCGGGTACATATTTGCAAGAAAAGAGAAAAGAAAAAGACTTATCTGCGGAACATTATTCGGTCTTGTGTATTTTTTTATACTTTTTACAGCTTCATTATTTATGAATAAGGGAATTTCTTCAGATATTCCTGGCGTTATAAAGGCGTTCGTATCATGTGTACTTGCAGGAGCATTAGGAGGATTTGTCTCTCCTGTTGAAAATTGAAAAATTTTAAAAAATAAAAAGGAAATCTGTTTCATGTGCAGAATATTTATATTGTGAGTACTTTACAAAAGCGCAGACAGGAGTATGTATGAATATAAGACAGGAACAGGAAAAGCACGAGCATGAGTATTTAAACCGATATGCAAGCTTTAGTGATGAGTCAAGAGGACGTGATAATTATGAGCCTCAGTGTGATATGCGTACCATTTATCAAAGAGATCGTGACAGGATATTGCACTGTAAGGCATTCAGGCGTTTAAAGCATAAGACACAGGTATTTTTGGCACCTACCGGTGACCATTACAGAACAAGGCTTACGCATACATTGGAGGTGGCTCAGATTGCAAGGAGTATATCGCGTGCTTTAAGGCTCAATGAAGATCTGACCGAAGCCATAGCATTGGGACATGATTTGGGGCATACGCCATTTGGCCATGCAGGTGAGAGAACACTTAATGAATTGTCGCCGTTCGGTTTCAGTCATTATGAGCAGAGTATAAGAGTTGTTGAGTTCCTTGAAAAGGATGGCGTAGGGCTTAATCTTACTTGGGAAGTAAGAGACGGGATACGAAACCACAGAACAGTCGGAAAGCCTGCAACTCTTGAGGGTAAGGTTGTAAGATTGTCAGATAAAATAGCATATATAAATCATGATATAGATGATGCAATAAGAGCAAAAATATTCAGTGAAAGAGATATACCTAAGGTTTATTCGGAAATTCTTGGAAATTCAACAAAAACGAGGCTTAATACTCTTATAAAGGATATAATTGAAAACAGTTATGGTAAAGATGATATTTGCATGTCTGAGCTTGTCGGACAGGCAATGCAGAGTTTAAGGCAGTTTATGTTTGGAAGCTTATACAATAATCCTGCTGCAAAAAGTGAAGAAGTAAAGGCATATAAGCTGATCACGGAGCTATACAATTATTATATAAAGAATCTGGAAGCACTTCCGGACAATTACAAAAGATTTATTTATGAATATGACGAAGCTCCTGAGCGTGTAGTATGTGATTATATTGCCGGAATGAGTGACCAGTATTCTGTTGCAAAATTTGAGGAAATTTATGTACCAAAATCATGGAAGGTGTAGATAGATGTATTCGAGCGAAGTGATTGAAGAGGTTGTATCCCGCAACGATATAGTAGATGTAATTTCGGGGTATATTAAATTAAAAAAGAGCGGAAGTTCATATACAGGACTTTGTCCTTTTCATAATGAGAAATCCCCGTCATTTTCCGTATCGCAAAGCAGGCAGTTGTATCATTGCTTTGGCTGCGGAGTTGGTGGTAATGTCATAACATTTGTTATGGAATATGAAAATTTTACATTTGTGGAAGCTGTAAAGTTTTTGGCTGACCGTGCGGGAATTTCTCTGCCGCAGACAGCATATTCTGATGAGGAAAGAACACAGAGAGATCTAAAAACGAAGCTGTTGGAGATAAATAAGATAGCTGCTACATATTATTATCACAGATTAAAATCTCCGGATGGCAAGCTTGGTTTAAATTATCTGTTAAAAAGAGGACTCAGCTTAGAACTTATAAATAAATTTGGACTTGGATATTCCGGACAGTCCGGAGGTTTATATAAATATTTAAAAGACAAGGGCTATGATGATGATATTTTAAAGGAGACAGGTCTGTTTACATATGAGCGCGGAGTATATGATAAATTTTTTAATAGAGTAATGTTTCCTATTATGGATATTAATAATAAAGTGATAGGTTTCGGTGGACGTGTTATGGGTGATGCAAAACCAAAATATTTAAATTCGCCCGAAACAAAGCTTTTTGATAAAAGCAGAAATTTATATGGACTTAACATTGCGAGAACTTCAAGAAAGTCAAACCTGATTATTTGTGAGGGTTATATGGACGTTATATCACTTCATCAGGCGGGATTTAATCAGGCAGTTGCCTCACTGGGAACTGCGCTCACTCCAGGACAGGCAAGACTGATGAAAAGATATACAAATAATGTACTTATTACGTATGATAGTGATGAGGCCGGTACAAAGGCAGCATTAAGGGCAATTCCTATATTAAAGGAGGCAGGTCTTTCAACAAAGGTTATCAATATGAGTCCGTATAAGGACCCTGATGAATTTATAAAGGCGTTGGGGGCAGATGCGTTTCAGGAAAGAATAGATAAGGCAGAGAACAGCTTTATGTATGAAATTTCCGTGATTGAGAAAAAATATGACAGAAAGGACCCGGAGGGTTCAACGGAATTTGAGAAAGAAGCTGCAGGAAAGCTTGCTTCTTTTTCTCAGAAGCTGGAGCGCGATAATTATCTTAAAGCAGTATGTCAAAGGTTTAATATTAATGAAGACGGAATGCGTCAGTTGGTAGCGTCAATAGGAAGTAAGGAAGGAATCATAAAAAGACCTGTGTCTGAAATAAAAAGCGACAGACCAAAAAAGAAAAAAGAAAGCGGTGTAAGGCAGGCTGAAAAAATTCTTTTGACGTGGATGATTGATGATGATGAGATTTTTGAAAAGGTAAAAAAATATATAGAACCTAAGGATTTCGTGGATCCGTTGCTTAATAGCGTTGCTGAAAAGCTTTATGAGCAATTTGAGAACGGAAATGTAAATCCGGCATCAATAATAAATGATTATGAGACAGAGGCGGAGCACAGCGAGGTGGCAGCTTTGTTCAGTGCAGATTTAAGCGGTGATTTAAGCAAAAGCGAGCGTGAAAAGGCATTGAATGATACTGTTGTAAAGGTAAAAGGTAACAGTATTAATCACGCTTTGGATAATACAACTGATGCTAAGCTTATGCAGGAGTTATTGGTAAAGCAGATGAAACTAAACAGTATTCATATTAATCTTTATAAGTAAAAACAATTAGATAAGAAAAGAAAGCGGAAGGATGGACAAACATGACTAAGAAAAAAGTAGATGCAGTAGAGGAAATGGAAGAATTAAAGGTATCTGCAGAGGAAGAAGATTTTGAAGATGTGTCAGATGACCCTGAAAAAGCAAGAGAGATGGCTGAAAAATTTGTGGAAAAGTGTAAAGGACTTTTACAGATTGCCAAAAAGAAAAAAGGTGTTTTAGAGTATCAGGAAATAATGAATTATTTTCAGGATACTGATTTTGATGCAGAAAAAATGGAAAAGGTATTTGAATATCTTGAAAACAGTAATGTAGATGTGAAAATGGCAGATGATGCTGACGATGATGATGAGATAATTCTTGATGAGGAAGATGAAATTGATATTGAAAAGATTGATTTATCAGTTCCTGACGGAGTAGGTCTTGAAGATCCTGTAAGAATGTATTTAAAGGAAATAGGTAAGGTTCCGTTACTCTCAGCAGAAGAAGAAATTGAGTATGCAAAGAGAATGGAGCTTGGCGACGACGAGGCGAAGAAACGTCTTGCGGAGGCTAATTTAAGACTTGTTGTAAGTATTGCTAAAAGATATGTAGGACGAGGAATGCTTTTCCTTGATCTTATTCAGGAGGGTAATTTAGGTCTTATAAAGGCTGTTGAAAAGTTTGATTACAGAAAAGGATATAAGTTCAGTACTTATGCTACATGGTGGATAAGACAGGCTATTACAAGAGCAATTGCGGATCAGGCAAGAACTATAAGAATACCAGTTCATATGGTGGAGACAATCAATAAGCTTGTCAGAGTTTCAAGACAGCTTCTTCAGGAACTGGGAAGAGAACCGTCACCGGAAGAGATTGCAGAGGCTATGGAAATACCGGTAGAAAGAGTAAGAGAGATACAAAAAATATCTCAGGAACCTGTTTCTTTAGAGACACCAATAGGTGAGGAGGAGGACAGCCATTTAGGAGATTTCATACAGGATGATAATGTTCCGGTACCGGCAGAAGCAGCGGCTTCAACACTTCTTAAAGAACAGCTTGTTGAGGTTCTTGGTACACTTACAGATAGAGAGCAGAAAGTTTTAAGACTTCGTTTCGGTATGGACGATGGACGAGCAAGAACTCTTGAGGAAGTCGGAAAGGAATTTAATGTTACAAGAGAGCGTATAAGACAGATTGAGGCAAAGGCATTAAGAAAATTGAGACATCCGAGCAGAAGCCGAAAGCTTAAGGATTATCTTGACTAATGAGGTTATGATGGATAGTTACAGATTATCAGAACGCTTAAAGAAAGTAGCTGAATGGATAGAAAGAGGCAATGTTGTAGCTGATATAGGTACCGACCATGGTTATCTTCCGATATATATTGTAAAGCAAAATATTTCAGATAAGGTTATAGCAATGGACGTAAGAAAGGGGCCTTTAAATAAAGCATATGAGAATGTACAGGCATCAGGAACAGGTGGATGTATAGACATAAGGCTTTCTGACGGTCTTGCGCGTCTTAATGAAAATGAAGCTTCTACTATAACCATATGCGGTATGGGTGGCCCGCTTATACAGTCCATACTTGAAAAAGGAAAAGATAAATATAATCAAAATACACAGATCATTGTCTCTCCTCAATCAGAGATAAGAGAGTTTAGAAAATTTCTTTACACAAATGGTTTTGAGATTAAGAGGCAGACAATGCTTAAAGAGGACAGGCAGTTTTATCTTATAATTGACTGCCGGAAAACTGCGCATCAAAATACAAATTCATGTGAATGGGGAAATAATGTTATTTTTAAGGAAATATCGTTAAGATATGGTAAAAGCCTGTTGGAAGAAAGAAATAAATGTCTTTATGATTACCTTAAAAAAGAGCAGAAAATTGCAGAAAATGTGTATAATACCGTCAGTAAATTAAAAACTGATGATAATGCGGTTTTGCATAGGATTAATCAGCTGAAATTTGATATGGAATGTATTGAACAGGCGCTTACATATTATAAATAAACGCATATTTATATGCGAAAGGGGGTTTTTGATTGAAAACATTAGTACAGTTGGTGAATGAAGAACAGAAGAATTATAATAACAGAATAATTCTTGCAAAAGTTAATAACAGGCTTAAAGAGATAAGAGATGTTGATGTTGATGGCTGTGATGTTGAGTTTATTACAACGGATATGCCTGTTGGAAATGAAACTTATAAAAGAAGTGTTGTACTTCTTATGCTTACAGCGTTTCACAGTGTTGCGCCTGATGAAAGTCTTGAAAAGGTTGTAGTGGAATATTCCATAAGCAAGGGATTATATTGTACGGTAAAAGGTAATTTGAAGGTTACACAGGAACTTCTTAACAAAGTAAAAGATAAGATGAACCGGCTTGTTGAGGCTGATTTACCAATTCAGAAGCGTGTGATGAAAACAAGAGATGCAATGGATTTATTTGAGTCTTACGGAATGTATGATAAGACAAAGCTTTTTAAATTCAGACGAAGCTCATATGTGAATGTGTATAGTCTTGACGGATATGAGGATTATTATTATGGATATATGGCGTCATCTACAGGAATACTGAAGACATATGATTTATTTGTGTATGATGACGGATTTGTTCTGCAGCTTCCTGTAAGACAAAAACCTGAGCAGGTGCCTGAATTTGCACCGCCGGCAAAGCTGTTTAACGTTATGAAAGAGTCAACGCAATGGGCAGAAATGCTTGATGTAAGTACTGTCGGAGCTTTAAATGAACATGTGGCAAATGACGATATAGGGTCGTTTATACTGGTTCAGGAAGCACTGCAGGAGCAGAAAATATTTGAAATAGTTAAAATGATACAGGCACGTCCTGAAACAAAGTTTGTTATGATTGCAGGACCATCGTCTTCCGGAAAAACAACATTTTCACACAGGCTTTCAATACAGCTTAGTGCAAACGGATATAAGCCTCATCCGATTGCTGTCGATGATTATTTTGTGGAGAGAGATCAGACACCTGTTGATGAAAACGGTAATTTTAATTTTGAGGATTTGCATGCGATAGACATAGATTTGTTTAACAGACATATGAATGAACTTCTAAGCGGCAAAGAAATCGAAATGCCAAAGTTTAATTTTAAGACAGGCAGAAAAGAGTATAATGGAAATATGCTTAAGCTTGGAGAGGAAGATATTCTTGTAATAGAAGGAATTCATTGCTTAAATGATGAGCTTTCATATTCTCTTCCGCTTGAGAGCAAATTTAAGATATATATAAGTGCTCTTACACAGCTTAATGTTGACGAACATAACAGAGTGTCAACAACGGACGGACGTCTTATAAGGAGAATGGTAAGAGATGCAAGAACAAGAGGAGCATCGGCAAAGAAGACGTTGTCAATGTGGGAATCTGTAAGGAGAGGGGAAGAAAAAAATATATTCCCATTTCAGGAACAGGCAGATGTTATGTTTAACTCAGCACTTGCATATGAGCTTTCTGTTTTAAAACCATATGTTGAGCCATTGCTTTTCTCAATAGGCGAGGAGGAACCGGAATATCTTGAGGCAAAAAGATTATTGAAATTTTTGGAATACTTTCTGTCATGTCCGACAGAAAATATTCCTATTAACTCAATATTAAGAGAATTTGTTGGCGGAGGATGCTTTAAAGTTTAAAAAAATCTGTTAAAAATTCATGGTTAAAATGTCCTGCGGTAGTCGCCTGCGTCGTTGAAAAGCTTTTCAATGTATGCGGCCTCTGCTGCGGGATTTTTTTTGCTTCCGGCTATGACGTCCTTTATTTCGGACAACTGCCTGATATATATGTCAAGCATTTCACATATTGCATCGTTATTTGAACTGCATATCTGTGACCACATTTCAGGAGATGAGGCGGCTATTCTTGTTGTATCCTTAAAACCGCCTGCAGCAAGTTTGTGCATATATTTATTGGAATCATCATTATCCATTACGACCTTTGAGAGAGCAGCAGATAAAAGGTGAGGAAGATGACTTATGGCAGCTACAACGTGGTCATGTGTCCTGTAATCCATGACAATAGGAATTGATTTCATGTCAAGGATAAGCTGTCTATATAAGCTTAACTGTTCATCAGTCGTTTCATCGGTTGGAGTTATAACATACTTTGCATTGTGCATAAGCTCAGCCTTTGAATTGGTATATCCTGAACGCTCTGAGCCGGCCATAGGATGTCCTCCTATAAAACAATCTGTCATATTTATTTTTTGTGCGGCCTCATGTATTGCAGTTTTTACACTGCCTACATCAGTTATTATGCAGCCATTCTTTTTTACAGGTTTAAGCTGTTCAAGGTAGTCAATAATGGTCACAACAGGTGTGCACAAAAATATAAAGTCACATTCAGAAAAAGAAGAATTGATATTTTCACATACAATATCAATTACACCATCCTTTTGTGCATCGTATACAGATGAAAGTGAGCGACTGGTAGCTGTAATTATGTATTCCGGATGAGCATTTTTTATGGCTTTTGCCATTGAACCTGCAATTAATCCAAAACCTATGAAACCTATATTTAAAATATTGTTTATATTTTTTGTCATAAAATAAAGCCTTTCTTTTTAAATAATTGTTTTGTAAATCAGTTAACTTAGTGTAACTTTATGCACTTTTGTTTGATACAATTACTACTTTAACACGTTAAAGCGAAAAAATAAACTGCGAGTTGGATTGTATTAAAAAAAATACAATATTTACATGTGTAAATATGATAAAATGAGCGTTAATGAGTAGAAGCAGGCACAGCTTGTATTTACATATTTTAAGGAGGAGTTTAGCTATGGCTACAGCATACAATCATAAAGTGGTTGAAAAAAAATGGCGTGGTAACTGGGAGGCACATCCTATTAATGTTAACGACGGTAAGAAACCCAAATATTACTGTCTTGATATGTTTCCGTATCCGTCAGGAAGCGGTCTTCATGTAGGTCATTGGAGAGGCTATGTAATAAGTGATGTATGGAGCAGATATAAGATGCTTCACGGATATTATGTAATTCATCCTATGGGCTGGGATGCGTTTGGTCTGCCTGCCGAAAATTATGCTATTAAGATGGGAGTTCATCCTAAGAAGTCAACAGCAGAAAATGTTGCTAATATAAAAAGACAGATTCAGGAAATTGCAGCTGTGTATGACTGGGATATGGAGGTTAACACTACAGATCCTGAATTTTATAAATGGACACAGTGGATTTTTGTTAAAATGTTTAAGGCAGGTCTTGCTTATGAGAAGGAGATGCCTATTAACTGGTGTCCTTCATGTAAGACAGGTCTTTCTAACGAAGAGGTTGTAAATGGCTGCTGCGAGCGCTGCGGTGCACAGGTTACAAAGAAGAACTTAAAGCAGTGGATGTTAAAGATAACAGAGTACGGTGATAGACTCTTAGATGACCTTGACAAGCTTGACTGGCCTGAAAAGGTTAAGAAAATGCAGTCTGACTGGATAGGACGTTCTTATGGCGCAGAAGTTGATTTTAAGGTAGACGGTAAAGATGAATCAATTACGGTATATACAACAAGACCTGATACACTTCACGGAGCTACATTTATGGTGCTTGCTCCTGAACATGCAATGGCAGCAGAGCTTGCTACAGATGAGACAAGAAAGGCTGTAGAGGATTATATTTACAGAGCTTCTACACGTTCTAATATAGACAGAATGCAGGATAAGGAAAAGACAGGTGTATTTACCGGTTCTTATGCAATAAATCCTTTAAATGGAAAGAAAGTTCCAATCTGGCTTTCTGATTATGTACTTGCTGATTATGGTACAGGTGCGATTATGTGTGTGCCTGCCCATGATGACAGAGACTTTGAATTTGCAAAGAAATTTAATATTCCTATTGTTCAGGTTATTGCAAAGGACGGTAAGGAAATTGAAAATATGGAAGAGGCATATACAGAGGCAAGCGGTGTAATGATAAATTCAGGTGACTGGAACGGCATGGAATCAGCTCTTCTTAAGAAAGAAGCCCCTGAATTAATCGAGAAAATGGGATTTGGACGCAAGAAGAAAAATTATAAGCTGCGTGACTGGGTATTTTCACGTCAGCGTTACTGGGGAGAACCAATTCCTATTATACATTGTCCTGACTGTGGTTGTGTGCCGGTACCTGAAGATCAGCTTCCATTGCTGCTTCCGGAGGTCGAAAAATATGAACCTACAGGAACAGGTGAATCGCCTCTTGCAGGAATTGAGGATTGGGTTAACACTACATGTCCTTGCTGCGGAAAGCCTGCTAAGAGAGAGACTAACACAATGCCGCAGTGGGCAGGCTCATCATGGTATTTCTTAAGATATGTTGACAGTAAGAATAAAGAGGAGCTTGTAAGCAAGGAAAAAGCGCATAAATATCTGCCTGTTGATATGTATATCGGAGGCGTTGAACATGCTGTGCTTCACTTGCTTTATTCGAGATTTTATACAAAGTTCCTGTATGATATCGGCGTAGTTGATTTTGATGAACCGTTTAAGAAGCTCTTTAACCAGGGTATGATAGGTAAAGACGGTGCGAAGATGAGTAAGTCAAAGGGTAATGTTGTGTCACCTGATGAGCTTGTAAATGATTACGGATGCGATTCATTAAGAATGTACGAATTGTTTGTAGGACCGCCTGAGCTTGATGCAGAGTGGGATGACAGAGGAATTGACGGTGTACGTCGTTTTATTTCACGTTTCTGGAATCTTGTATGCGAAAATGCTGATAAGAAGTTTGAAGTTACAGACGAGATGCTTAAGTTAAGACATAAGATGATTTATGATATAACTACAAGACTTGAGAACTTCAATTTAAATACTGTTGTCAGCGGCTTTATGGAGTATACAAATAAGCTTGTTGATTTGACTAAAAAGCAGGGCGGTATCGATAAGGAAACTATGGATACGATAGTTACGCTTCTTGCACCGTTTGCGCCTCATGCTGCTGAGGAACTGTGGGAAATCCTTGGACATACGGAGAGTGTATTTGAAAATAACAAATGGCCTGAGTATGATGAGGAAGCAATGAAAGATAATGAAATCGAGATTGCAATTCAGCTTAACGGTAAGATACGAGGCAAAATTGTTATTCCTGCAGATGCAGATAAGGAGACAGCGCTTGCTGCCGCAAAAGCAGAGCTTGGCGATAAGCTTCCTGCAAACATAATAAAAGAAATTTATGTTCCGGGAAGAATTGTAAATATTGTGGCTAAATAAGTTGAAAGCATTGTTGAATATTCTTAAAATGATCAGGGTGTCAAAATCCTATAAATGGCGTAGGTAGTGAAAAAGCTATCTGCGTCATTTTTTGTTTTTTGCTGCTTGCAGCAATCTGTTACTAATATGGTGCGTCAAAGACGCATTCTAATCACAAGTTTGAGAAGCAAATCTTGTAATTGCTGCTTGCAGCAATTTGTGAAAATGTGCTATTCTAAATGTAACAAATAAATTGTAAGGTTTGAGGATTTATATGAAAATAATTGAGATAAAAGAAAGAAATCAGGTATTGATACAAAGCTTATCAGAGGGCAGGGAAATCCTTATCCGTTATTGTATATGAAAAGAGATTAAGAGGGCTTTTGGAGAAGAAAAGCAGATATGATTACAAAGCAAGACTTTACGCAAGAGTTTGGGGAGGTCTACAAACAACAAATGGAATATTACAGTGCATGTACATCTATTCGAGCCTGGTACAGGGACGGGAAAGAAATTGAATTTGGAATTGTAGAACCGTCATGGATTTCAATGCCATTAGATGCCGGAACTTATAAAGTATTATCAGATGGATATAAAATTGTAGTAGACAAGAAGTCGTATTTTGAAAGCTTGAAATTATAAAATTAGAAGTTGACAGGGAATGGTGGATAAATGATTTACGAGTTTTTACCATGGAAATTAGATGTTGATGCAGAAGCAACTAAATTATTTTATGAAACAAATGACTTTTCAAAAGACAAAAGTGTTAATGAAGAGTTTATTGAAAGTCTGACAGAAGAACAGAAGAATTTCTTTAATTCATTAGGTGTTAATCTATTTAAGATTGAGGTTGAGAAGACTATTTACGATATTCCTGAAGATGAAGATACACCTGCTTCAAAGATAAAAAGAATTGTTATTAATTTTCTTATAAAAGGAAAAATTTTAGCATTACCTCAATATCAAAAAGAAATTTATAGTGATGAAGAAGTATTTGGGAAAGATTTTCCGGCTTCCATTAGTGTATTATCTTATAATGATGATGACTATCTGAAAACGTTTGATAATGGAATTGGCTTAGGAATTGTCTTTAAACATCCTTGTTTCCATTATGATGATGAGAAATTTAAAAAATGGGATTGCGGATATATTTTAGGATCAATCTTAATTATGAAGGATATTTGAAATTTATTTTAACAAATATGAATTTGAGGAAGAAAAAATGATTATTAGAAAGTATCAGACATCAGATTGCAAAGAACTGATAGACCTATTTTATAATACAGTTCACAATGTTAATGCAAAAGATTATACAAAAGAACAGTTAAATGTATGGGCGACAGGGCAAGTAGATTTAGAAAAGTGGAATGAATCACTTCAAGAACATTTCAGCGTTGTTGCGGTTGATGATGAAATCATTGTGGGTTTTGGGGACATAGATAAAACAGGCTATATTGACCGTTTATTCGTTCACGCTGATTATCAAGGAAAAAGCATTGCAACTGCTATTTGTAATCAACTGGAGCAAGCTGTTAAAGGAAATATTATTACTCACGCTTCTATTACAGCAAAACCTTTCTTTGAGAAAAGAGGTTATAAGCTTGTAAAGGAACAACAGGTAGAACGACAAGGAAATTTTCTTACAAATTATGTGATGATAAAGGAACGATAAATTTCAGTTTGTAAGGATGGGGGGTATCAATGCTATGAGAGGCACAAGTTAGAAATAATTATTTCATAGTATGTTAGAGGAAGAAGGGATGTGAACTATGGGAAAACTTAATGTTGATGGTACAGAGATCCAGGTATTACAGATTGAAGAAGATGATTATATTTCTTTAACTGATATGGTCCGAAAAATTGATAATGGTCCAGCATTGATTGAAAAATGGCTTAGGAACAAAAATACAATAGAATTTCTTGGTATTTGGGAAGAAATGTATAACGAAGATTTTGATATTAATGCATATGATGAAATAATGCAGGAGGCCGGACTTAATCGTTTTATTATGTCTGTAAAACAGTGGGTAACAAGAACAAACTCTAAAGGTATTGTGGCTAAAGCCGGCAGATATGGTGGAACATATGCTTATAAGGATATAGCTTTTGAATTTGCAAGCTGGGTATCTCCGCAATTCAAACTTTATTTGATTAAAGAGTTTGAACGATTAAAAAAAGAAGAACAGGCTTTATTGGGATGGAGCGCAAAAAGAGAACTTGCAAAAATCAATTACCGTATACATACAGATGCTATAAAAACAAATCTGATTCCGACAGAGCTTACAACACAACAAACATCCGTTATATATGCATCGGAGGCAGATGTATTAAATGTGGCTTTGTTTGGAATTACAGCAAAGCAATGGCGTGAGAGTCACCCTGACAAAAAGGGAAATATAAGGGATTATGCGAGTATTACTGAATTAATTTGTCTGTCGAATATGGAAAATATCAATGCAGTATTAATTGAGGATGGATTAAGTCAGAAAGAGCGATTGATAAAGTTGAATAAGATTGTCGTACCCCTAGGTTTAACCTAGGGGTATTTTTAAATTGAATTTTCAGAAATTAGTGATAAAATAGAGAAGAATAAGGCTTAAAAGGAGGAATCTTATGACTTCACTATCAACAGATTTCACAGATAAACTATTTGCAGACTATGAGGCCAATGCCAAATACAGTGCTATCGAAAA
>ENA-ORUW01001616-ORUW01001616.1-human-gut-metagenome-genome-assembly--contig:-NODE-1616-length-15031-cov-9.282786_pt1 | contig 15031 bp, 10 predicted proteins | sample MGYA00242088_ERZ509227 | MGnify/ENA primary metagenome ERZ509227 (study PRJEB26280, sample SAMEA2338816) | human gut metagenome | biome: human gut; feature: human-associated habitat; material: faeces... | reverse complement strand
AGCTTCCCGATTTATGAATTCATCAACCGCCTGCCTTCGACCAGGGCACTAGGGGATGAAAATACGGTCGAAATGACTCCCTGGGTACTCGTGTTCAGAGGGAGTGGCACAGGGGCTATTTTTGTAGAAGCTGTGCAGGCCTTCGAGTTTGCAGGAAAGCGATATGTCCTTTTAACTAAGCGGACTGATGGAAGTAAGTACCAGTTGCTGATATTAGCTAATCCGATGGCTCAGTTTTATTACGGAAATGCTTCTACGGGATATGTTTTCAATGAGTCACAACTTACTGAGAAGTTGATTGAGGGAACAACTACCCTGGCTACTGCATGTACGAACTTGCTGACGGAGCCGGCAAGTACTTCTCCTGCCCGCATCCCGTTCAGCGGTGTGGGTGAGACGATACCGATGAGTTATTTGCTGGAAGTAGATAAGGTGGATAATACAACGAAGATAGAAAAGAGTGACGGGAGTTCGTTGATGCTTCTTCGGGCGGTTGCCAAAATCGTGGTTGTTAATGAAGCATCGAACTTTGAACTGGAAGGAGTGTCTGCTGTGGCAAACGTTCCGCGACAGGGGCAGTTGCATAACCTTATCCCTGCTTCTATTATGGGCAATGCTGGTAATTTGACGAATTATCAATACGATGCTTCATGCTCGTTGCCTTTGGTGTCAGCAGAAACGATAACCAATAAACAAAGTACCGAAAACAGTCCTATTTATATCTATGAAACCAATACCCAGACTTATAGTACATATCTGATCATTCAGGGAATTTATGAAACCAAAAGCTATTATTACAAAATGGCGATAGTAGATAAGGATCTGAACTATATGAATATATATCGGAATCATGCGTATACTTTTACAATAAAGAAAGTGCATGGACGGGGGTATGATACCGTAGCGGATGCAAAGCTTTCTAAACCGTCGAATACGGATCTGGATTTTGAAATTACAGTGGACGACAGTAATTCTTATGAGATTATAGCTAACAATGATTATTATCTGGGTGTGAGTAATTCTGTCTTTATAGCTTATTCTCCGGATGATGCGAGTACTTATGAGGCTTTTAAAGTGATAACGGATTGTGAAAAGGCTTTTCCGGATGCGCGTACAATAACCGACAATATGGCCGAAGCTGATAATTCGTTTGCGCTAAGCAGTCCCGCTGACGGAAAATTGCCTATAGTAGCAAGCACTTCTCCACGTGTCACTCCGGTCAGTGTATTGATACAAAGCTGGCTGATGTATAGTGAAGTGGGGCAGAGTTTTGAGGGAAGAGATAAAGTGAATGCATATATAACATTAAAACTTGGAAATTTGGAAAAACAGGTTCATATCAGACGAAGAGCGGCTATTGATGCCGGCGGTACCATACTTAAATACATGCCTGCCAATAGTTATCCGTTTCCGACGACTGGTGAGGTGGATTATCATTGCCTTACCGGGGAGGTGGAAGATGGTACTGACAATCCTAAGGAATGGATAAAATTACTGCCATCTTCGATGGTGGACAGAAATGATACGGATAAAATCATAGTGGAAGACGGGCATATCTATATTAAAATAATGCCTAATACGGCTTCAACAACGAGAAACGGTATCGTGTATCTGACAACAATTATGCCCGGTAGTTTATATACAGGTGAAAGTACGGTGAAGCGTATCAAAATTGATATCACTCAAAAGGGTAATTAATAAACGTAAGATAAATGAAGAAAGTTAGTATACTCATAGTATTGGTGCTCGGATGTTTTATCGAGAGTAAAGCTCAGAAAGTTGCGCTTAAAAGCAACCTTCTATATGACGCTACGACTACCATGAATCTCGGACTGGAATTCGGACTGGCACGTAAGTGGACGCTGGACGTTCCGGTGAGCTATAATCCCTGGAAGCCGGACAACGGAAGACGTCTGCGCCATTGGGGAATACAGCCGGAAGTCCGCTACTGGTTTTGTGAGAAGTTCAGACGTACGTTCATCGGAGTGCATGGACATTATGCGGACTTCAATGTCGGTGGGTTCCCGGACTGGTCGTTTATTAGTGAGAATATGCAGAATAGCCGCTATCAGGGATATCTGTATGGCGGGGGTGTTTCCGTCGGTCATTCATGGATTCTGAAGAAACGCTGGAGCATCGAAGCATCGGTAGGAGTGGGGTATGCACATATTGTATATGACAAATATCCGTGCAGGGCGTGTGGTACCAAACTGAAAGACAGCAGTAAAAACTATTTCGGTCCCACCAAAGCGAGTGTGTCACTTATTTACGTAATTAAATAAAGTAGAATAGAATGATGAACAGAAGTATACAATTCATCGTGTGTGTATTGGCTATCTTATGTCAGAATATAAATTCGGCAGTTGCCCAGACACGCTCTTATGACGGGGTTATCTCTGTAGTACCGGTACAGTTGGAACAGCGCGGTAAATCGGTTTATATAAATATTGACTTCGTTCTGGAGGATGTAAAGGTCAAATCGGCACACGGAGTGGATTTTATTCCGCAACTGGTTGCTCCTGCACATACTTACAATCTTCCGAAAGTATCCATCAAGGGACATAATGAATACCTGGCGTATGAACGCTGGCTTTCATTGATGAGTGCGAAGGAGAAGGATAGCTACGAAAAACCTTATGTGGTGGAAAAGGGTAGCAAGAAAAGAAATGATACGATTCGATACAGATATATATTGCCTTACGAATTGTGGATGGACGATGCCCGGGTGGACGTACAGCGCGACGAATGCGGCTGCGGCGAAATTCAGCTGATGGATGTGGAACCACTTGGGGATATTGAACTGGAACGTATATTAGTACCTTACGTGGTAACACCTTTCTTTGCCTATTTGCAGCCTAAAGCGGAAGAAGTGAAGAGCCGTGATATACAGGCGGAATGTTTCCTCGACTTCGAGGTGAACAAGATTAATATTCGTCCGGAATATATGAATAACCCGAAGGAGCTGGCTAAGATCCGTGCGATGATTGATGAATTGAAGTCTGATCCTAGTATCAAGGTAAACAAATTGGATATTGTAGGCTATGCTTCACCTGAAGGATCATTGGCAAATAACAAACGTCTGTCCGAAGGACGTGCGATGGCGCTACGTGATTATCTGGCATCCAGATACGATTTCTCGAGAAATCAGTATTATATCATCTTTGGTGGTGAAAACTGGGATGGACTGGTGAAGGCGCTGGATACGATTGATTTTGAATATAAAGATGAAGCGCTGAATATTATCAATGATATCCCTGTTGAAAAAGGTAGGGAAGCTAAGTTGATGCAGCTTCGTGGCGGAGTACCTTATCGATATATGTTGAAATATATATTCCCAAGTCTTCGTGTGGCTATTTGTAAGGTGAATTATGAGATTAAGAACTTTAATCTGGACGAAGCGAAAGAGATCATAAAGACACGTCCTCAGAATCTGAGCCTGAATGAAATGTTTATGGTTGCCAACAGCTATCCGAAGGGTTCTCAGGAATTCATCGATGTGTTCGAGACTGCGGTCCGGATGTATCCGAAGGATGAGATCGCCAGTATTAATGCTGCCGCTGCTGCTCTTTCGCGTAATGACTTGGTATCTGCGGAACGCTATCTGAATATGGTAAATGTCAATAAGCAGCTGCCTGAGTATAGCAATGCTATGGGTGTATTAATGTTATTAAAAGGAGAGTATGAACATGCGGAAGAATATTTGAAAGCCGCAGCCAAATCGGGTCTGCAAGCTGCCGGACAGAATTTGGAGGAACTGGCTAAGAAAAAAAAGAATGCAGCTGAAATAGAAAAGAAAAAAAGAAAATAGAGATAAATAAACTAGTTACAAACGCTTTTATTAATTTGTAAAAACAATGAAAAAGAAGAATTTTCTTATGTTAGCGCTTGCTGCTGTGGCTTTTGCTGCTTGTAGTAACGAAGATTTGGTGCCGGTAGATAATCCGGGCAACAATAATGACTTGGTAACAGATCCGAATGCAGACGCATGGGTGGCATTAGCTGTAAAGACTCCGGTACAGACCCGTGGATTACATAATCCGAATCAGGAAGCTGCAACAGAGGACGAATCCAAAATTACTAAAGTACGTGCCATATTCTTTACGGCAAATGCGAATGAGGATGCTGCAACTGTAACTGCTGATATCACATTGACTGATGATGAAGCAGGTCTTGATGCCAATGGCATACCTAGTGGGGCTGCAGGCAAGGCTTTTAAAGTTCCTGCAACTTCTAAGCGGATATTGATTATTGCAAATCCATCTCCAAAATTTGAAGCAAAGACTGCTAGTCTGACAGATCAAAAATGGCCTGTTGGAACGACATATGCAACAGTAAATGCTGCCCTTGACGATACTTCGGCTTCTATGACAACTGCTGGTAAATTTATGATGTCTAACGCCAAAGGTTCGTTGGAACCTTCAGATGAAGATGAAGCTTCAGGAACATTTGGTGAACCTGTCGATTTATCTCTTTATGCAACTGAGACAGCAGCTACTAATAATCCAATATCTATCAGAATTGACCGTGTTGTATCAAAAGTTCGTGTATATGTTACTGCTGATTCTGATGCTAAGGCAACTATTTCGGGTGCGGGATGGGTGTTGAATGCTACTAACAAGACATTCTTCCCTGTATCTAAGAGAACGTTGACTTGGAATGAGACTCCTGCTAAAAAACCTTTAGGTGCTCGTGGTACATGTATTACTCCGTTTGACCAGTATAAGATCGGTTCATACAGAGTTGACCCTAACTATAGTACTCAAGCTTTGGCTAACTATAATGCTTATACCAGTACTTCAGCTCCTTCAATTTGGAATGATCCTACAACTACGGTGAATAAAGTTGCTGAATATTGTCTTGAAAATACGCAGACTGCAACTCATAATGTACATGCTTATACTACACATGTACTGTTGAAGGCTAAATTCATTCCGTCTGAATATGGCAGACCTGCGCCAAATGATGGTACTCCATCTACAGCTCAGGAAACAGATCCGAAACTTGTCGGTGACTGGATGTTAATCAATGGTGGCTTCTATACTTTTGCTACATTAATGGAGTGGATTGAGGCAGAATTGAAAGCTAAATATGCTGATAAAGAGCCTACTACCTTCCCGACTGCTCGTACTACTGCGTATAATAGATATTTAGCTGCTGTTGGTGTAGGTGAAATTAGCCTTCCTGCTACAGCTGATGCTGCAGCTATTACCAGTCTTGTTGACGATTTTAAAGCAACAAAAGCTAATGTAGGAAATGTTGCAGCTAAAGACAGAGCTATAACTGTAACAGGTCTTACTTATTATGTAGGTGCTGTAAGTTACTACAAAATTATGATCAAACATGATGATACCAGTGCTGTAACAAATGAATTAGGTGAATTTGGAGTTGTTCGTAACTCTGTTTACGATATCAATGTTAAGAAGTTTAACAATCCAGGATATCCGGCTATTCCGGATCCGGACGAAGGAACGCCGGATGAGAGTGACGAAGGCTGGTTGTCTATTGAAATTATACCTAATCCTTGGACTTGGTATACTCAAGAGGAAATTATGTAATTCGGAATTAGTAATAGAAATAGATTTTTCAAATAAAAGTTGTGGGAGAAACTCTCCCACAACTTTACTCCCAATATTTTCAAAGTTGCCGAAAACTTTTTAAAATTTCGGGATATTACTTTTGATGGAATCAATAAAGTATTCTATCCTCTGAATTAGGAAATAACGAGAAAAGAGATTATTTCTTTTCCTCTATATATAATTGAAAAAAAGGAAAATATGAATCTAAAAAGCCTTATATGTTACGTTGCCTTAGGTATTCTGTTGATGAGTTCCGGGATAGTAGCTTCATGCGACAGCTTTAATGAAGACCTGCCGGAATGCCGCTTGTCAGTGAAGTTCAAGTATGACTATAACATGGAGTTTGCGGATGCGTTTCATGCTCAGGTAGATAAAGTAGAACTTTATGTATTTGATAAGAATGGGAAATATCTGTTTAAACAAGCTGAAGAGGGAAGTGCATTGTCTACCGGCAATTATCTGATGGAAGTTGAACTTCCTGTCGGACAATATCAGTTTATGGCATGGGCCGGTGCACGTGATTCATATGATATCACTTCATTGACACCTGGTGTCTCTACTCTTACGGATTTAAAATTGAAACTAAAACGTGAAGCCTCTCTCATCATCAATAAAAGGATGGAAACGCTCTGGTATGGTGAAGTCATCAATGTCAACTTCGATGGGACCGTCCACCAGACTGAGACGATAAATCTGATCAGAGATACAAAAATCGTACGATTTGGCTTCCAGTCTTATACAGGCAGCTGGACACTGGATATGAATGACTATGACTATGAGATTATAGAATCCAATGGACATCTGGGACATGATAATTCATTACTGGATGATGATGTGTTGAGTTTCCGACCTTACTATATGGAACAGAAGGATCCTGCGACTGCCTATGTAGACATGAATACAATGAGGCTGATGGAAGACCGGAAAACTCGTTTGGTGCTTACTGAAAAAGCATCCGGAAAGAGAGTGTTCGATATAAATCTGATTGATTATCTTGCTATGACCAATGCGGAGGGTAAAAATCTGAGCACACAAGAATATCTGGATCGACAGAGCAACTATCATATAATCTTTTTCTTGTCTGAATCATGGCTTGCTGTACAGATTGTTGTCAATGGATGGGTGCATCGCATTCAGGAAGAGAATCAATAGAATGATCTAAGAATAGTGGGGAACTATTATTAGTGGGACAGGATAAATAGTAATATCCTGAAGGGAGAACAGCCCGGGTCGATAATGATCCGGGCTGTTTGTACTTTAGAGAGTATCGATCACTGTACGTTGCTTTTGCAGGAACTCGATACGCTGGGCTTCTCCACTTTCTGAAATTAGTGTGGAATGTCGTTTCAATGATTGAATCCAGTTCCGCTGTATCTGACAGATTTGCGGACTTTGCGAATCCATCGAATTGATGGAATACACCCGGAGCAAACTGACTTGGTAGTCTTGTTTCTCTATGTAGGTGTAAGTCGCTTCGAAATCAATGTTTGAGAGATAGAAAGAGACTTTTCGCCCCTCACTGAATTCTCCCTTAACAGATAGTGTCTCCATGACTGAAAGCAATTGGTAGAGTTCATCTTTCAGGTGTGCCACGTCGTCTTCCGTAATCAGATTCAGACTTGCGAAATACTTGATCTCTTTGACAAAGGAAAGAAAGATGTTGCTATCCCAGATAAAATAGGTCTTCCGACATTGCTTTACACTTTCACTCAGCTTATTATGCGCTTTCACGATTCTGTCTTCTACCTGCATCTCTGCCAGTGAGTTCGGTGTTTTCATTTGCCCGTTCTGATAAATCCATCGGCAAAGGCGGAACTTAGACATGTATTCGTAAGATGAATAAAGAGTGAAGGGAAGAAGGTTGGAAGCTGTATATACTTCCGTCGTATCGTCTCCTTTCACATAATCGAATATCTGCTGATAACGGCTGATAATCTCATAATAACTTTCTAAAGTGTTGGGCGAATGCAGCAGGTTCATATCAAAAGTAACTCTATTGGAAAGGTGGTTACCTATAATCTGATCAATAGAAATCCCCAGTTTTTTAGACAGAAGGGCTACTTCGTCGATAGTAAAAGCTACTTCACCCCGTAGTCTGCGATAGACGGCTTCTTTACCCATATACAAAATGTCTGCCAGAGAATTGGCAAGATTTTGTCCTTTGGGGATCCGTTCTTTCATTGCAGTAATCAACTCGTTTACAATACCATTTTTCATTGTTTGTTCTCTTTTATATACGTTAATACTTTATGTGATACATTCTATGCAAAATTACGGCATGTAAACGAGAGTTTTGTGTGGGAAAACAGTTCTGAAGAGTAAGAGCTTTTTCTCATTTGATAGAATAGAGATAGAAAAAGAACGTATAATGGAAAAAAGTAGGCAATAAGCTTGTCTACTTTCATGATTTGGAATTATAAAATTCAGTTAGTTTCGATTATCGAAATTAGGAAGAACTCTATAGAGCATCAATGATTTCGCGCTGTTGATTAAAGAATTGGATGCGTTGCATCTCACCACTTTCTGAGATGAGTGTAGAGAATTTCTTTAATGACTGAATCCATTCTTTCAGACTTTGAAACATCTGAACGTCCTGTGTAGTGAGTGAATTAATGGAATAAACACGTATCAGACTAAGTTGTAGTGTACTTGTCTCGAGATAACTGTAAGTCGCCTCGAAGTTGATTTGTGACACATAAATATGCACATCATTACCAAAGTCTGTCTTTCCTTTTATAGCAAGCCTTTCCAACTCATCTGTAAGTATCAGCAATTCTTCTTTCAGATTTTGCTTCATTTCGTCTGAAATGAGATGTATGTCGGAAAAATACTGTATATCATTGATAAGATGAAGAAAAACCATGCTGTCCCAAATGTAATCGGTAGAATGAATATGATGCGAAAGTTTCGCAAAATCTTGCTGGACATTGATTATCTTTTGAGGAATCTCCAGTTCTTCGAAATGTTTGCACTTAATATGTTCATTCTGATACATCCACTTGAAGAAACGGAACTTGGCCAGAAGTTCGTGCTTCAGATATAGTGTCTGCGGAATTACATTGGAGGCTGTACCTAATGAGGCATTCGGATCTTCCCGCAGCGTATGGAATAACTTGACGTGCTTGTTGAGGAAATCATAGTAAGTTTCGAAGGGGTTGCCATGATCTACTACATTGATATCGAACATTGCATTGTTGCTGAAGCTAACTCCGGCAATTCTGTCCAGGGATATCCCCAGTTCTTTTGAAATAATGGCTGCTTCCTGAAATGTAAAGGGGACTTCGCCACGCAGCCTCCGGTAGATAGCTTCCTTACCCATATAAAGGGTATCCATTAATATATTTGCCAATTGTCCTTTTGCAGGGAACTTTTCTTTGGCCGCTTCTATCAGGTTTGTATTAAGTTCATTCATTATCATAATCCTATTGAATTAGTGGTTTGTTTCTATTAATAACACTTGACACAGGAAAGTTGTTTCGGAAACTGAAACTATTTTATTTTTGCTTTTCTTAAAAAATATCCACCTTTAAAATTGTATATTATGAGCAAATCGTTTACATTTGCCTCTATAAACAAGACGGGGAAGTTCTCTTCTCTGAAAAACAATAGTTAAAATTAGAAGATGAAAAGAATATTGGTAAGTGGCGGGGCTGGATTTATAGGCTCGCATCTTTGTACTCGACTTGTAAATGAGGGACACGACGTTATATGTTTGGATAACTTCTTTACAGGTTCTAAGGACAATATAAAGCATTTGATGGGAAATCATCATTTTGAAGTTGTAAGACACGACGTTACTTATCCTTATTCTGCCGAAGTGGATGAAATTTACAATCTGGCTTGTCCGGCGTCACCCATTCATTACCAACATGATCCGATTCAAACTGCCAAAACATCTGTGATGGGGGCTATCAATATGCTCGGACTGGCGATGAGACTGGATGCCAAAATACTGCAAGCCTCCACTAGCGAAGTGTATGGTGATCCAATTATTCATCCTCAGCCGGAAAGCTATTGGGGAAATGTGAATCCGGTAGGTTATCGCTCATGTTATGATGAAGGAAAGAGATGTGCTGAAACCTTGTTTATGGATTACTACCGCCAGAATCAGACTCGCATCAAGATCATTCGTATCTTTAATACTTATGGTCCGAGAATGCTTCCTAATGATGGTCGTGTGGTCTCAAACTTTATCATACAGGCGCTGAATAATGAAGATATCACGATATATGGTGATGGGAAACAGACACGCAGTTTTCAGTATATCGATGACCTGATAGAAGGAATGGTGCGGATGATGGATACGGAAGATGACTTTACGGGTCCGATAAATATTGGAAATCCGAATGAGTTTCCGGTTCTTGAATTGGCGGAAAGAGTGATCCGGATGACTGGCTCTACTTCGAAGATAGTTTTTAAACCTCTGCCGACCGATGATCCGAAACAGCGTCAGCCGGATATAAAACTGGCAAAAGAGAAACTAGGATGGCAGCCTACCGTCGAGCTGGAAGATGGGCTGAAGCGTATGATTGAGTATTTTAAAAATGTCTGATGTAACATAAAAAATAGAATGATATGAATGTGGAAATTAATCCTTCCGAATATAAGGTCCTTATTGTGGACGACGTAATTTCAAATGTCCTTCTGCTGAAGGTGCTTCTGACCAATGAGAAGTTCAATATTGTAACAGCAGGCAATGGAACTCAGGCTTTGGAGCAGGTGAAGAAAGAAAAACCTGATCTTGTGTTGCTGGATGTGATGATGCCGGATATCAGCGGTTTTGAAGTAGCCCAGCAAATGAAGGCCGATGAAGAAATGAGCGAAATTCCAGTGATCTTTCTTACTGCTTTGAATAGTACGGCGGATATCGTGAAAGGATTTCAGGTGGGCGGTAACGATTTTATTTCCAAACCGTTTAATAAAGAGGAACTGATTATTCGTGTAACGCATCAGATCTCGTTGGTGGCAGCCAAACGAATTATCATAGCACAAACAGAAGAGTTGCGCAAGACTATCATAGGACGTGATAAACTCTACTCTGTGATTGCGCATGACCTACGTTCGCCAATGGGGTCTATCAAAATGGTACTGAATATGTTGATTCTGAACCTGCCGAGCGAAACAATCGGCGAGGAGATGTATGAGTTGCTTACAATGGCGAATCAAACTACTGAAGATGTATTTTCATTACTTGATAATCTGCTGAAATGGACGAAAAGCCAGATTGGCAAATTGAAGGTGGTTTATCAGGATATCAATATGGTAGAAGTTGTAGAGGGGGTAAGTGAGATCTTTACAATGGTAGCCGGCTTGAAGAATATTAAGATTGTGCAGGATGTACCTGTTGCAGATGTAGCTGTTCGTGCTGATATTGATATGGTTAAAACGGTAATCCGTAACCTGATTAGTAATGCTATCAAGTTTAGCAATGAGGGGGCGGAAGTGGTGGTATCGTTGGCTGAGGAAGACGGTATGGCAATCGTTAGTGTGAAAGATAGCGGATGCGGCATTGATGAAGAAAATCAGAGGAAGTTGCTTCATACGGATACGCACTTTAGTACCTTCGGTACAAATAATGAAGAAGGTTCAGGACTCGGATTGTTGTTGTGTAAGGACTTTGTTATCAAGAATGGTGGTAAACTCTGGTTTACTTCAAAGAAGGGAGAGGGATCTACATTTAGTTTCTCAATTCCATTACTGGATAAATAGAATATAAAACGGTAATTTATAAATCATGAACGGTGAATGTTTTGTGCTTGTATGCAGCATTCACCGTTCATTTTTTTATTCAATCATTATCATATTTATGCTCATCGTTTGCAGATTGCTTTGAAATCGCAGTAACTACACTTTTTAATATCTTCTGTTTGAGTGAAAGGTTCGTTTTCACTGAAAATCTCTTCTAATAATGTTTGTAATCGCTTGCGGAACTCGTCTTCGAAAAAGGTGAAGTTATTGACCGGTATCTTTGGCTGGCGGGGTTCTCCCATTTCTATAACAGGTGAGTAACTATCGGAAGCTGCCCGGTGAATATAGAGCAGGGCAGGAGCCACTTTCAATGTTTGTTGCCGGCACATAATGGAGGCATACAGGAAAGTTTGGAAGATATAGTTCGGACGTGTTTCCGAAGGGGTGAACAATTGTTCGATATTAGCCGGTGTCTTGGGGGTTCCTCCGGTTTTATAGTCAACAATCCGTAATGTGTTTTCTTTGGCATCCATGCGGTCTATGGTTCCGCCCAAGCGAACTGTGAAGGGACCTAGGTCAGTTTGAATAGTTATCTTTTCGGAAACAGCTTGTTCCATAGCAACCATTTCGAAAGGGGCATATTGGAGGTCATTGCGTAATAGTTGTCGCAGATAGGAGGTGATTACTTTGGAATTAATGAGTTGTACACCGTTATATTCCGGTTTTTCTTCCGGTTTAACCTTGAAAAATTCTTCTTTGAAAGCCTGATCAACGTAACCTTGTAATTTAACATCGTTACGTAATAAGCGTTCAAGATCCTCTTTCTGTATCATTTGCCCATTGGATGTCAGTTCAGTATAGGCTAGTTCGGCAGAGCGGTGAAAGATTGTTCCGAATAACGCGGAGTCAATTTCCGCACTCACTTCTTCCGGTGTTTTTAATCCGGCTATATAGCGGAAGTAGAATCTCAAACGGCAGTCGAGATATGTATTGAGGGCTGAAGGAGAGAGAATGAGGGACTTAGGATTGGTAACGTCATAGATATGGTATAATCGTTCTAATATTTTCTGTGTTTTTGGTATTTCTATTTTTGGGGTACTTTGGGGAGATTGTCCGGCCTCTAAATATTCACGAGTAATCTCATGAGGACCTTCTACTAATAATTGTAGCATGAAACGGGACTCCTCTCCGCGATTCAGGCCGTCGGAAGAGGTATTGTAGAGCAAGGTGATATTTTCTGCCCGCTGTATCAAGCGATAGAAATAGTATGCGTAGACTGCATTTTTGTGCTCAATAGTCGTCATGCCGAAGGCTTTCCGAAGGTTATAGGGAATAAAAGAAGATTCTCCACCGGTTTTAGGAAGTTGTCCTTCATTGAGCGAAAGCATTACAAGATTACGGAAGTCAAGGTTACGTGTTTCAAGTACTCCCATAACTTGCATTCCAATGGCAGGTTCTCCGTGGAAAGGTATGTTGGAACTTGTCAGTACTTTACTGATTAATCTTTTCAGTGTATGGGGCTGTATATTTAATTCTCCACTTTCAATCAAACTATATAAACGATTGATTTTCAAAAAGCTTTGAAAAAGAGATTCACGATATAGTTGGTTGAATATATCGTTGTATTCTCCTTCTTTACGGTATAGGGTAGAGATATCTTTGATAAGTCCGATAAGATAATCACATAGCTCCTTGATACCGTTACGGGGAGTGAAAAGATTAGCTAGAAACTCATCTTGTTTCAATTCCGAGGGAAGCGGATAGAAACGGTTGGTTTTTGTAAGTTCCCGTTCTATTATATCTGCTTTTGTCGATAATTGGCGGGTATATGGATGTTTTAGTATAGCTGATACGGTTTCGTAGGTGAAACGACCGGTATCAAAACGGTAGCCATTGGTTTGTAGTTCCATAGCCGCATTGATAAAACTATAAACCGGAGTTTGTGCCAACGGGAATCCCATTGTGATATTGACATTCTTCACTTCTTCCGGGATAGAATGGAGTACGGGAAGCAACAAGGCTTCATTGCAAAGGACTACGGCATTTTCTTTTTCATTATCGGATGAGAAAGTAGTACGTATCCATTCGGGAAGGAAACGTGCTTGCGCATTCTCAGTAGAAGCGGAGATGTAACGTATCTTCTTCGGTTTCTTTAGGGAGTCAAAGTAGCTGGCAGGCAGTTCGTTCGGGAAATCTTTCAGGTTGCGGTTAATAAATTCTCCGGCCTCATGTTTTTTGATTTGTTGGGTATAGAAGATGTCATAATCCCAATAGAATATTGCTTTATCTGCTTTTTGCAGTTTTCGGAAGAATTCTTTTTCTACTTTATTCAACACATTGAAGCCGACAAATATATATTTGTCGTATTTAAGTTGATCTGTATCAAGTTGTTCGATAACATTGCGATAAAGCATTCCTTCATAAGCAATGCCTAGCTCAGTTAAGTTTTTCCGGTAATGGTGATAGATTGTGCCTAACTTATCCCAAAGAGATATGAATTTCTCTTTGAGTTCCGTGCGGCGCTCAATGGAGAAATTCCGGAAGAATTGTTGAATTGCTTCTTCCTGTTCTTTATCTAGAAATTCGTAGTCATCCATTAGACTTTTTAAGTCTTGCAGATTGCTGAAGAGCTTATCTGCATCCACCAAATTTTTGTCTACATCATCAAAGTCACTGATTAACAGTTCTCCCCAAAAATAGAAGTCATCCAACGGCTCTTCGCTGCGGGTCTCTTCGCGGAATACCTTATACAATTCGCATACCAGACGGATAGGGTCACCGGACTTCAATGGAGAGAGTTGCCGGAACAGTTCGCTGATGCTGACGTAGGCAGGCGACCACAAAGGGCGGTCCGTTTCAGTTGCCAGATATTCGTTGAAGAACAGACTGGCACGTTTGTTGGGGAAAACGATGGCGGTGCGCGAGAGGTCGTTTCCTATTTTGGCGTAAAGGTCGCGGGCGACCAGTTGGAGGAATGTTTCCATGATTTAGTTGATAATTGATAATTAATAGTGGATGGGGAGTGAGTTATACCGGTTCTATGTTGTTCTCCTCTACATACCACAAGTAACCCCGTATATTTTCTGCGACATACCCCATGCGGACCAGCAGTTGCATGTATCCCTGCACCTGCTTGTTGTACTTCTTGTTTGGCTTTCCGAACTTGAAGTCCACCACTACGATTTCTTCGCCACGCATCATCACGCGGTCCGGGCGGCGTGTCCGCAGTTCACCGTTTTCCTGCCAGATGATGTCGCATTCATTGAATAGCTGCCACGTTCCTGAATACCAGTCCTTGACTTGAGGCAGGGAGAAAGCGCGTTGGGTGAGATTGCGTATTTCTTCTTCCGTCTCACTCCGTCCAATCACACCTTCAAAGACGAGCTGGCTGATGGCATTGTCAATGTCTTTTTCCGTTTCGATGGCAGAGAATAGGGTATGCAGCAAACGTCCCCGGTTGATGAAGCGCTGGCTGGACTCTGCTTCGTCCACTCCTGCTATGAAGTCTGCCGAACGGTTGGATTGCCGGAACTCGATGTCGTGGAGCATGCTCTCCATGTGGACGGGCAGTTTGACCGGCTTTTGCGAAAGTCTGTTGACTGGTTGCTGTTCGTAAACCTCAGGTTTACGTTCGCAGTATAGAGGTTTCTGTTCGTAGTATAGAGGTTTAGCTTCGTCGTTAGCAGGGTTGTCTGCGTCATGCTGTGAGACGGGGACGGGGGAAGGGCAAATCTTGCCGTTCTCATATATGGAAGCCTCTTCGTCCC
>ENA-ORUW01001608-ORUW01001608.1-human-gut-metagenome-genome-assembly--contig:-NODE-1608-length-15083-cov-26.178733_pt1 | contig 15083 bp, 8 predicted proteins | sample MGYA00242088_ERZ509227 | MGnify/ENA primary metagenome ERZ509227 (study PRJEB26280, sample SAMEA2338816) | human gut metagenome | biome: human gut; feature: human-associated habitat; material: faeces... | reverse complement strand
ACCCAATCCATGAGAAAACCCATAAGTATTGTTTCTCTCACGGTCTGGGCATTCTGATTATGGCCATCGGCATCCTGACATTTCTGGGGATATTCTCTCCGAAAATCGGACTGGCGGGAGCCGCACTTGTCATTGTCATGACGATGGGTACCCTCTCTTTCCTGGTGACAACCCCTGAGGTGTGGGTGCCCGACTTGGGAAGCGAGGAGCACGGCTTTCCGTTGCTGACGGGGGCAGGGCGCTTGGTCATCAAGGATACGGCCATTCTTGCCGGTGCCATTGTCGTACTGTCTGACAGTGCAAAAAGAGTATTGAACCAATTAAGGAAATAGACGTATGAAACAGTATGATGCCATTATCATCGGATTCGGCAAAGGTGGAAAGACGCTGGCTGCCGAGTTGGCAAAACGGAAGCTGGACGTTGCCGTAGTGGAGCGTTCGGAAAAGATGTACGGAGGGACATGTATCAATATCGGTTGCATTCCCACAAAAACATTGGTGCATGCGGCAAAGCATGCGGACAAAGACGCTTCTTGGGAGGTCAAGAAGGCATACTATCGTCAGTCCATTGCAAGGAAGGAAGAGGTCGTCTCTTTCCTGCGTCAGAAGAATTATCACAATCTGGCCGACAATCCTCATATAACGGTCTATACGGGTATCGGCTCCTTTGCAGGTCCGGATGTGGTGGAAGTTGGGATGGTGGAAGGGACATTACAATTGCAAGCTCCCCGGATATTCATCAATACGGGTGCCGAAACCGTCATTCCACCGATAGAGGGGATACAAGGTAACCCACGGGTATATACCAGCTGTCCGCTTGGCGTTGTAAATACACACTTTACACATGAGGTTTTTATCAGCCTGTTGCGAAGATGTACTAAATCATCATAGTTGTCTATATGGTCAAAGTCTAACGCTGTAATACATGAATACCCTGTCAGTCCATTACTGCTGATTTCAGAAAATGTACCGTTATATGCAACAGCAGGGAGAAATCTGTATTTTAGGTCCTGCAGATCTATTGGATTGGTACTTCTAAAAAAATCAATAATCTGTTTTAATGTGTAATCTCCGTATTTATTGTCATGTAGAATAAGATTACCATTCCTGATAGTACATATAATTTCATCAAGGCTTTTTGTTTTCAATCCATACTTAGTATGATTGATTCTTTTTAAATATGTTATCTTCATTATTATTATGTTTTTTCAGTTATAAAGATTTAGGGCTTTTTGAGAGGGAGTGTTTTTACATATTTGTATTGTCATTTTGATGAGTCATTCGAAGTTTTTGATTTTCCAGTAATACAGGACACTGGAGGAATACAGGATAATGGGACATAAAAAGAAGAAAATCCAACTCTGGCTTCCTCCCTTCAATCTGATAAAGCAAAGGAGTCATCAATGAAACTTTTATCTATACTTGACGTAGAGGTCGGAAAACGAAAGTAGGAGGAAAACTACTTCGTTTTTCTCCTACTTGATTATAACTTATACGCTATTGCGAAAGGTTGTACTTATTTTTCTCCTCTCGTCTTTTATGGATAGCATGACACGGACCCGGTATAGTGCTGGCACGTGCTGGTTCATAGGTCTTCTGGTCCTTGTTATCTCTGATAATCGCCTTAAGGTACGTTTGTTAGTATTGGGTCTTCAGTCCAGGTGGAAACCATGTTAAGGGCTTTGGCTTCGAATGCATTGCCGCTTAATGAAACAAATGTGTCTGTGTTTCCATTTCCATTGCTGAAAATCCAGTTTGCCACTAATCCATCTTTCTCTTCTGTCAGCAATAAGCCATTTTGGTTGGATATTTCGTCTGCATTCAATGCCTTGTCCCAGATGCGAGCATAGGTGATGCTTCCGTTAAGCCAGCGTTTCCCGCCGGACTGCCCTATGTCGAAATTTTCCGTCAGATCAATTCCTTTCAGGTCGTCTAGTTTTCCTGCCTTGTATCCGAATTCTTCTTTTACACCGTTTATATATAAAGCAATCCTTTCGTCTCCAGTCTTACTGCCATCCAATACTACAGCCACGTTATACCATTTATTCTTTTCAATCTTATTTGTACTTTCGTATCGTATGCCACCTTTATCGTCTGCCGCTAGTTGCAAATAACGGTCGTCTTGGTTAGAGCCACCCTTGCGTACATCTACTCGCAGTAGGAATATCTTTTCTATTCCCATAACCGTGTTGATGCGTGCATCGCTGCTTCCGTTGAGGTCATCAATCTTTATGCGTGCTTCGAATGTTATCGAATTTAACGAAGTAAGATTTTGGGCTTTCTCACCATCTATTTCAAACGGCACTTCAAAACTGTTGTTACTTCCAAGGTTTACCACCTTGTCTGCTTCAGAAACTGTTATAGACAAAGTAAGTTCCTGCCCTTCTTGGTCACTCACGGTGAGATCAGTAGTGCCAGCTTTCAGTCCAAGTAAGCTGAAATTGTTATCATCTACTTTTTCAATCCTTACTATCGTATTGTCAGTTGCCTCCATAGTGTAACCACCGTTACCTTTCTCTACGGTAATTACTATTTTATTGTTTACACCTACTTTGGGTGTCAGGTTCGATACGTCTATCGAGACTGGATTGATTTTTACGCTAACTGTAGCCTGTTTTCCTTTGGCATCTGTGAATGTTATAGCAGTTTCCCCTATTTTCAGTCCTCTTATAGTATAGTAAGGCCTTAGTTTGTCTGTATTCTCTACGCTGATAACAGTTTCGTCTTTTACGGCGTATGTAAGTTCATCGTTGCTCGAAAAGTTGCCCATTGTGACAATCAGTTCTTTTTCCTCGTTTACTTCCATTTCGATGGTCTGTTCGTTGAACTCTAGTTCAAACAGTCCAACATTTACGGATATATCTGTTTTTATGCCTTCCGCGTCAGTCACTTCCACAGTGGTCGCTCCATTTTGTATTCCACTTTTGATTGTAATCTGTTCACCGTCTACTGTGGCTGTGGCAACTTGTTCGTTATAGCTTTTTACGGAATATCCCCCGTTGCCAAGCATAACGTTCACGTTTACTTCTTCGTTATGCCCTATGCGTACTACTGGTTTGTCCACAATTACTTCATAAAGATCTTGTTGTACTTCTATGGCATCTTCCTTACCGCATCCAGTGTTTGCAATTAGTATTACGCACAGGAGCGACAATCCTATGTATCTTAAAAATAGTTTCATATTTTTCTTTATTTAAAGTTATACGTATTCAGTAAGGTAAGTTTATAAGAATTAATAATTAAGAGTTCCAAAACTCACCTTACTGTCTCGCTTTACCATCCAGGATTTTGTTCAATGGTAGGTGTCTTTTGCAATTCGCTTTGGCGGATTGGAAATAAGTAGTGTTGTATGGCGAATGTACGTTCTTCTACGCAAAAACGTTCCATTCTGTATTTTACACCATCTATTTCAATCTTTCCGTTATTATCCTGGACAGGGCGCATGCCGTTAATCATTCTTTGGCAGCGCGGCAGCGGTCCGTTGTTTGCAGCCCAATATTTTTGTGTCCTTTCAGAGTTGTCGCTTCCGCTTGATCTCCATATGCTTTCTTTCGATAATTCCTCCCTGCTTGTAGGCTCCAGGTATAGTCGGCATGTCCAAGGGCGTTTCCCTTCGTAGAAAAGTTCTACCCGGCGTTCGCGTTTGATGTATTCGCGCATCAAGTCTTGGTCTGTTTTTACTGTCGGTGGCATTGGCTTCATAAAAGAGCGTGCTCTTACCTCGTTCACCAAGTCGTATGCTTTATCAATGTCTTCACCCAGTTCGTTGCAAGCTTCAGCATATATGTAGATGAACTCCGGAAGGCGCCAGATGGCAGGAGCATTTATACTGAAGTTACCAGATTTGTTCCATGACTCCTGTTGGAATTTTCGCAGGTAATACCCCGTAGTGGTGGCATTGGTTGCTCCTATCTGGTCAGATCCGGTTGCAGTATTCAGCGTTTTCTGTTCGTTGTTATTGTTGCGGTATGGCGCACCATGATAAATGACATCACGATAGAAGCGTGGGTCGCGAGTACCTTTGGCATATGGATTTGCGTCATCATAACCACCCTTACGTGCTTCTGCCGAATATATCGGATAACCGTAATCACCTACTATGTATTCATATTCGTCTACTTGTTCCTGAACTGGTTGTTGACGCGAACTGCCTTCGCGACTTGGCGGATAAATATCCCCTTGCCAAGCCTGGTCTTTGCTTTTAGTCATAAAGAACACGTATTCGTTTGCAAATGCGTCCATATCGTAGAACATGTCCCAAAGGCGTGCATAAACGCGACTGTCGTTTAAGTTCCCTCCGGCAGGATCTTTAAAATCGGTTTCGTCGTGTTCTTCATAAAGGGAATATCGTTTTGTCCCTCCAACTTCAAAGTTCAATACAGCATCAGCTGCATCTTTTGCTTTTCTCCATCTGTCCGCGTCGTAAGCATATTCGCTTTCAAAAACACGGCTCAATGTATATCCGTAGTCGGATGCACCATTCCACAGCGGGGTTGCCGCTATCCAACGCACGTAAGCGATAAGTCCCAGACACGCACCTTGGTCTACCCGTCCGAAGTTTTCGGAAGTCTTTATGTATTTGTTTGGCACCATTTCGAATGCAGTCTGTGCATCTGTCACGATTTTTTCAACAATTGAGTGTACTGACTCTTTTTTGAAGTCCATGTTGTCGCCGGTGTGTATCACCCTGTCGATATACGGGATCTCGCCGTACATTCGTGCTAACAACATGTGGAAATACCCTCGCATAAAGTACATTTCTCCGATGCGTTTTCTCAAATCACCATCCTGTTGCGGGTTGTCGGGTGTGTCATATTTCTCCACGTTTTCTATTATAAGGTTTGTTTTGCGGATTCCTTCATATAGGCTTTCCCAATACTGCCCACAGCTGCCGGGCAGTGAGTTTGGATTCCATGCACCGTTGTTGAAGTTGTTGGTGATGTTTCCCTCCACGTTCGTACCTTCACATTCGTCGGTAATGGCACTGTTGCTGAAATGTTCGAAGAACACCAATGGACGGTCGGCTTTTTTGGCAGCGGCATACACATCCGATACCATGCCGTTCACTTTCTCGTAGCGAGAGAATGCGTCAGCCTCCGTTATTTTATCGTCATCGTCACGGTCAAGATAGTCGCTGCAAGCGGTAAAAACAGACAGCGTTGCGGACAATAAAAATGCGTGTATTAATATATATGATTTTCTCATGTTTGCTTATATTTAGAATGTAACGTCTATACCAAAATTGAAAACTTTCTGTATCGGATACCAGGATGCACCGTCTCCTGATTTTGTTTCAGGGTCAATGTCCACATCTCCCAGCTTGTCGAATGTAAACAAGTTCAAGCCTTGCAGGTAGATGCGGGCTTTTTGTATGTTCAGCTTGTGTAGCCATTTTGGAGATAGATTATAGCCTATTTCCACGTTTTTCACGCGTAGGTACGAAGCATCGTACAGGAAGAGGCTGCTATTGCTGTTCTTGTTATTGTCGTGTGTGCCATAATGCAGGGCCGGATATTTTGCGGTTTCAGCCGTTTCCGGTGTCCAGCGGTCTAGGTGCATTTTCTTTACCTTACCTATCTTGTCTTGGTCGAATTGCGGAAAATCATATACAGCTGCCCCATTTAGCAATATTGAGGTCAGTGTGGCACCTTGCAGCAACACGCTGAAATCGAAGTCCTTATATTGGAATCCGAATGGAATACCGAACATCAGTTCAGGGCTTCGTGGGTTTCCCATTGCGGTACGGTCCTCGTCGTCGATTACTCCGTTGCGATCCAAATCTTTGTAAACGGCATCACCCGGGATAAGTGTTCCCCAAGGCTGATAGCCAATTTCGTTCAATCTGTCTGCTTCTTCCTGGTTTGCCACGAAATGGTCGAATACATAGACGAAGTTCTCATACAGCCGTTTCCCGGTTTCTTTGCGCCAATGGTTTTGGCGTGCCACTTCTGCTTTGTATTTTAGACGGTTGCGTGCGAAAGTCAGGTTAGGACGGATGTAATAACGGAAATCTTTTCCTATTCTGTCGTTCCAACTCAGCTCTATATCCACTCCACGGTTGGTCACAATCCCCAAATTCTGAAACGCCGCATCTTTTCCTACGATATCGGGATATGCCATAATGCCGTCGCTGCTCATATCAGTGATGATATCGAAGCGATATTCGTGGAAAGCGTCAATTGTCAGCGACAGGCGTTGGTTCAATGTAGTGAAATCAATACCCACATTGAGCTTCCTTGCCTTCTCCCATGTTAGGTTCTCATTTGCCAAGTTACCTTCTGCCGTACCTCCTACGTTAGTTCCGAAGTTGTTTCCGAAGTCATATCCGCTACCGCTGCCGTAAAATGCGAGGTAAGGAAAACGGCTACTTACGTTGTCGCTACCAACAAGACCATATGAAACCCTCACTTTCAGGAAGTCTATCCATGATGATGTGTCGTACATGAAAGGCTCTTCCGAGATTACCCATCCCAAGGAACCTGCCGGGAAGAAACCATAACGTTTGCCGGGAGCGAAGTTTTCAGAACCGTTGTAACCGAAGTTGAACTCTAACAGATATTTCTGGTTGTAGTAGTATGCCATGCGTCCAGTAAGACCTTGGCTACGGTAAGTCAATTCGTTGTTCACAGTGCGGTGGCTGCGATTAGCAAGCAACATTGCAGTCACTTCGTGCTTTTCGTAGAAAGTATGGTTATAGTCCAAACGCACTTGATAATAAGACCGTGCGTCTGATGCGTTGTGGCTGAATCCGTTGCTTATGGTCTGGTCTATGTCGTACTTGTTTCCCGTCTTGTATGCTCCGGTGTAATGTCCTCCTTCCATATATACGTCCGAGCCTTCTATCGGCATGAATGTGGCATATTGCGGGTATTCTCTGTAGCCGTCCTTGTAAGTATCCAGTTTGCGATTTATCCAGCGTCCTTCTGAGGCATCATATGAGAACATCACTTCTGCTTTAAGTCCTTCGGTAAGGAACCCCATGTCAAGGTTCATAGCAAAGCTTCCGTTCAGGTAAGTGTTTTTCTCGTTAAGGTAGCCGGTACGGGTCAATTCGCCAAGAAGATTGAAACGATAAACATTGTCACCGTACAGCATTCCGTAAGGGTTCTGCTGGATATACTCCTCGTTTTGCGGATGCGAGTTCTCCTCAACGAGGATTGGAAGATAAGGCGGCTGTGTGGCACAGATTGTCATAAGACGACTTGCCGTTGTTCCAGGAGCATTACGGTCTGTAATGCGAGCACCTAAGTCCAATTTCGTACTCAGATATTTGTTGATATTTATGTCTATGTTAGAACGGAAATTGTAGCGACTGAAGCGTGTCTGTGTATCATACTCGCTCACGTCGGAATACTTATAGTTGCCTCCTTGTGAGAAGTAGTTAGCCAACACATAGTAGCGCGCCCTGTCCGTACCGCCTCTTATTGACAGGCTGATGTCCTCTTGCATTCCCGGCTTGAATGCAAAATCATAGTAGTCCCAGTTGTATCCCAATCCGTCAGAATTGTCTCCCTTTGCCCTGCGGAAGTTGTCTATGGCTTCTTGTGAGAACAGGCTGAGACTGCTGATATCGGCTCCAGTCATTTTGGCGTCGTTCAGTTTTGCCTCGTTGTATAAAATAGCATAATCAGCTGAACCTAAATATTCAGGGAAGCCTATGGGCTGGTTAATGCCGACAGAAGCCTTCAGATTAACCGTTGCCTTTTCCGCTGCTTTACCTCGTTTGGTAGTGATGACAATTACACCGTTTGCTCCACGGATACCGTATGCCGCCGTTGCCGATGCATCTTTCAGGATTGTGAATGTCTCTATTTCGTCGGGGGCGAGATAGCTCATGTCGCGTTCTATACCATCGACTATTACTATTGCACCTTGGTTACCATAAGTGGATTTACCACGTATGAACAGTTCGCTTTGGTCCACTCCCGGTTCACCTCCGGCATACTGGTTTACAATCAAACCCGGCAAACGTCCCGCAAGTGCGTTGTTGATATTTGCTGTTGGGCTTTGTGTCAGGTCTTTTGTAGTAATGGTAGCCACTGAACCCACCATCGTTTCTTTACGTTGCTTTGTATAACCTACCACGACAACTTCCTGAAGGGCTTTGGTATCTTCATTCAACAATATTTTCAGTTCTTTGCCAGTTCCGGGTATAACTTCTTGCGGTTGATAACCCAAATATGAGAATACCAATGGTGCTTCAGCATATGGCAGGCTAATGCTGAATTTACCGTCTATGTCTGTAACGGTTCCCGTATTGGTTGAACCTTTCATTATGACGGACACACCGATAAGAGGGATGTTGGTAGCTTTATCCAAAACTACACCGGTTATTGTAACCTTCTTGCTTTGTGAAATCTCCTTTACAGTTTCGCATTCGGCCATGACCTGTGCCGGAATACCTGCTAATAATGCACAAGAAACAGTCATCAGACATATATTTCTTTTTATATGTATCATTTTTTAAATTTTTGTAGTTTTTTTTAATATTAGTTTGTAGATTTAAGCTTAGTTTGGTTGACCTCATCTTGTAAATTAGTTATGTAAAGGTCAAATTACTAAAAACTAAGATACTTGCAAACTCAAGAAAAATTATTCTGCTCCTGTTGCGAAGTCCGGTCCTATCCAGTTCGCTTTTTCTGTTTCTTTGCCCTGTACCCAGTCTTCATAGCGAGCGCGGATTTCAATAAGTGTAGCTCCAGGTACCTCGGCGTTAAGCGATATTGTCAGTCGGTTCTCGTTGTCGTTTCTATTACCGAACTCAGGTGCTTTTGTCCAGTCGTATTCCCACACGTACCAACCTTCTGGATGTCCGTTTACCCAAAGCACGTCTGAACAGCTGCGCAGTGCGGCTATGAACTTGTTTTTTGTTTTTTCGGGATATGCTTCTCCTGTAGGCTGCTTCAGTAAGTCAAGGAAATAGCGGACGAATATTCCACGGAACAACAGGTTGTCACCGCTGCCGCCTTCACCGCTGAACACAGGATAGTTGGAATCCATCTTATGGTTAACCTGATATGAGGCGAACGAAACGGCATTACGGAGATAATCCTCCACTCCTGTGGCATTGTAAAGTTCTAGAGCCGAAGCCATGAATGTTCCTTGATTGTACGAAAGTGCCACCTTGTCGGGATCTCCTACTGTCCCATCATCATTAATGCCAAGGTTGTCATATACTTGTCCGGTGGATATGTCACATAAGTAGGCTGTCATCCAAGTGTAAACTTCCTTTGCGAAGTTCAGGTAATATTCTGCATCTGCTTCCCATCCTTCCTTGGCTTCTTTCACAGTGAGCTGGTATAATTTCATGGCAAGCAGACATCCAGGACCGTTTGAACACGACATTCGCGAAGCGGGTAGGTCGGTCTTCCACGCAAGTCCTCCTTGTCCTTTATAACCATTTTTCGCACCTTTTATGTGATCCCACATTTTCATAAGAGCGTCGTAATAGTCGGTGTCGCCAGTAAGTTCATATACGCGCAGGCATGCCAATGCCATCCACTCCATGTCATCGTAGAAATTGTTCCAGAAATCTGCTCCTCCATAACCGCAGGTTTTGTTCCACTCATCGAAAGCCGGCAGGAAAGGTTTCATTACATCATTGTATATCTTCGCCTGGATTTCGGCATTGCCTGCATTGCGGATATAATAGTCCGTCACGATGTCCAGTGCATGACCCTGCGACCATCCACCGCTGCCTTGAGAACTTGTCGGTTCACCTGTTTTCGGGGTGTTGGGCTTTTCCCAGTAGATTTCCCCACCAAAGGTGTCGCGTCCGCTTGCATTCTCAAAGAAGTATTTGATGTACGTTTCAGTACTCTTGTTGGCTGCATCCGTCCAATTTACGTCTGATACATATTCGCCTGAAGAATCTCCTTTATAAATATCTTCCAAACTGCCGTCATCGCAGGAAGTTAACAGCATAAATCCTCCGCAAAACGATAGGATTGTTTTTGAAAATGATAGTATATTACTTTTCATAATTATTCGTATTTTTTAGTTTCCGTTTGTTTCAGAAGCCACCCAACGGTGGGTGTAAACGCCAAAATCCGCATTAAAATAAAGGGTGACATCTGTTTTTACCGTTGCTTCATATACACCGCTGCTTGGTTCGCCCCATTGTAGAAGATCGTCGCAGAATCTGAAACTGTAATCCCATCCATCTGTGCCTGTTGCCAATAGATACAGGTTATAATAACTATCGTCAGTATCCATGTTTGGTGTGCCCTCATCTCTTCCTCTGTTCCCCCAACGGTATTCCGTACCGTTTATCATCATCTTGAAACTGTGGCGTGTTTCTCCACTTCCAGCCCAACTTTCTGTCTGTTTGCGTGCGGTGTAGTTCACTATACCCCATTTGCCATATCCAAGGTAGTTAAAGTCTTGCCTATAGTTGCCCGAAATGTTATATAGCCAAACATCGCCTATCTCATCGTACGAGATGCTCTGCTCGCCCATGTTGATGGTTATCCGGTATATGCCTTCTTTATCTACCTGCATCGTATATTTTTCTCCTTCGTTTCGTTCGCGTAATATGCCTCTTTCGTCGGAGTAGTAATAACATTTCTGGCCACCAACATTTGCCATGAAAACGTAAGGCTGATTAGCCTTCAGCCTGACGAAGGTCTGGTAAATGCCATCGTCTTGTCTTAACATTTGCAGAGCCCGCGTTTCGTCACCATTGTCTTCCGTGCCTGCACCGGTTATATAAATCGGTTCGTCTTCCGAAGGTATGTTGTCTATACCGTCCATCATGAAGATTACGAAAAAGCCTTCGAGCGAACTTATCGAATCGTCCAGCCCACAGTAAGCACGTACTTTCCAGCGCAGAGTCCCGTTCGTGTTGCAGCGGAACTTGGCTAGTTTTCCTATTGCGTTAGCTTGGTAGTGTGACAGTGTTAGTTGCGGTTCCAGTCCATTATTGTCGGATAATGAGATCTCTACAGGGTTAGTGAAATCGCCACCTATTGTGTCTATCAAGACCTCGTAGCGATATACCGTATTGCCATGTGCAGTGGTAGGAGTCCATTTCAGTACGATGTCCGTGAGAGACGAACTGGAAAGCACTACGCGTTCACCGCTCGCCATAGCATCAAGAGTATGCACGGGGTCGGGAGCAACGATAGGTTCATAGTCGTTAGGGTCGAACCCGGGATTGCGTTCGTTGTCGCAGGCTGCCAGTCCTGTAAGGAGAAGCAGCATGGCAACTTTGAAAAATCTTTGTGTCTTCATTTTGTTATTGTCTGATTATAATCTGTTTTCAATATGTGTGAGGGCATGCTGTCGATGCAAACTTGTCTGCATTTACAGTAGTTTCAGAAATATTAGCTCCTTGTGTATAAACTTTTGCATCAAGGTCTGTTCCGGCAGAACCATAGTTCTTGAATGTTCCTGTTTTTATGCCATTGCCAGGAATCCAATAACCTAACAAGTTTTCATTTGCACTTGCTTCTTCAGGAGTATAATATTTGCACATGTCCTCTTTGATTTGTTCCTGCGTACGGGCTGTCTTCCACATGCGTGCCTGGGCAACGTTGCAGTATCCTAGACGGAATTCGCTGTTTCCAGAACGTCCAATCATCAATGCCTCGTCTCCTTTTACTTCGGAAAGGTCAAGATATGTATTAGGAGCTACATCAGCATAGGAATTATCGGCAGGCGTTAATTCTTCTTTAACTCCGTTTATATACATCTGGTAAGCGTCTTTTGTACTTTTCTGTGTTCCGTCATACACTATGGCTATATGATACCATTTGCCGTTATTTTGGCGGTCGTTTCCCATTTTTTGCTGGCTACGGAAGCGCGGGTCATTTTTTCCGTCAATTTTAGTGGCTATCTCGAATCTGAGGTCTGTATCTCCATTATTTTCACATCGGAGCAGAAATACACCTTCCAGACCGATAAAAGACTGTAGGGCACGTGAATATGTTGGATAGAACACCATTTCAAAAGTAAGTTGCTGCATTTGGTTATATGGTGAATTTTTAAAAAAATCTTTAGAGCCTATCTTGAAGCAATAATCGCTGCTAAGTTTTGCCGCCATAGAGTTTATTTTCACCGGTAATACCAGTGTCTTCCTCGCATCGTCGGTAATAGTCAGTGTAGTTTCTCCCATCCATTTGGCTTTTATTGTTAACTTCTTTCCATCGATGCTTGCAGATTCTATATATTTCGAGTTGTCTGGCGTTAGACCAGCCAATTGGTAGCCGCCGTTTCCGCGAGATATATTGATTTCCTTGGTACTTTCAAAGCCGTCCAAGGACAGTTCCGTAAGGTTTCCGTCTAATTTTATTTCGTAAGGATTAACTGTGACGGCAATCTCTTCTTTAGAGCCTTTCTGATCTGTCACTATCACTGTCACATCACCTCTTGCTAAAGGCCTCAGAGTGATGAAATTGTCCTCTTCCGTGGCTTCCACGATGGTCGGTGTTGATGTTGGCTCACCTTCACCAGTTTGGAATGTGAAAGTGTAACCACCGTTGCCTTTTTCTATCTCTATGGTCTGTACTTCCGCATCGGGTTCCGCAAATGTCGCTTCGTTTGATTTCAGCGTCAAGTCAACTATATTGACAATTATCAGAATGGCAATTGTCTTTTGTTTTTTATCGGTGATGGTGATTTGTACGGGTTCACCCTGTGGAGTTTCTTCTATGGCTGTTACGGAAAACACCTGGCCAGAGAGTTCGTCTAACTTTATATATCGTTCGGCACCTTCCGGCATCGTAATCTTGTAGTCCCCGTTTCCGGTAAGTATTTCTATCGTTTTCTTTTCTCCGATAAACAACTCAATTCCTTCTTCAGGAATGTCGGTTGTCAAATCCCAAAGTTTTGCTACCTGCACTTTTATCCTTGCAGTCTTTTTACGTCCGTCTATAACTAAGATTGTTGTCTCAGCACGGTTGTTTTCATCGAGGACACTGTTTTCTGTCGCCTTGATTGTCACCTTATCGCCGTCGATTGTCGCCGTAGCCACCGATTCGTCGAAAGTTTTTACAGAGTAGTCTCCGTTTCCGGAAGTGATACTTACGGTGATTTCGTCACCTTGCAGTAATGTCACCGCACTGTTGTCGATGACAAGGTCTGCTGCCGGCTGTACTGTCTCTTGTTCCTCTTCCTTGCCACATGAAGCGATGATGACTGGAAACAGTAAAGCTGTGAATAGCCTTAATGCAAATTTCTTTTTCATTTTCACCAGGTATTAGTTAATAGTTAAATAAAAGTTCATAGTTCGTCTCGGACTTTTTGGCAAAGATAGAATGGCAGGGAGAATAAAGAATAGTTAGTTTGTTATTTTTTTTATCATTGGCACAATTGTTTACTACATTATCACAATGTTTTACTTACTCGAGTTTTGCAACGTGCAAAGTCTGCAAGAATTTAATTGGATTCGTCGGTTTGTTGATGCTAACTTATTCAACCGTCTTGCAAATCCGATGGAAAAAATGTGTGTGTAAAAAAATACGGAATCAAACGCTTCGTCATTTTGATTGGAACGACAAAGCGTTTGATTCCGAACAACGAAGAGTTTTTGTCACGGTTATTTATTCGTTATTATTGTTTTTATTGTCTTCGTTTATCTCTTTGAGTTGCCTCTTCCTAAAATCTTTTGGCGTGCAGCCGTACATTTCGCGAAAGGCTTTAAAAAAGGATACTTTGTTGGAAAAACCTGAATCGAACACTATTTCATCAACCGTTTTGTGCGTCGTTAGTAGTAAATCCTTAGCCACATGCAAACGGCAGAACTTAATCAGGGTGGCAGGACTACCGTTGCCAGTTTCTTCCATTTTACGGTACAGGCTTCTTGAACTCATAGCTAATTTTTCGGCGATGAACTTTGTTGTCAGTTCGCTATTTGTTATATTGTCATTTATGATTTTCAGTACCGATTGCAGGAATTTTTTCGAGTCCCTATGCATGAGCTTTCCTTCTGTTTTTTCGAAAGAACTGATTGGCGAACTGAAATAGCTTTTTAGTCTTTCTTTGCGTTCCATTACTTGCATGACAGATATGCGTAGGAATTCCGTACTGAACGGTTTCGTGATATACATCTCAGCTCCGGAGGAAATAGCTTCCATTTGCTGTTGCATTTCGTAGTGTCCGGAAATGATTATTATAGGTATATGCGAAGTTTCTTTTTGCGACTTTATTCTTTTTACCAGTTCTATTCCGTTTGTATCTGGCATTTTAATATCGCATATAATAACATTTGGAGACATCTTATTCAACACATCTTCAGTCTTGCCTGCATCTTGTAACGTCACCACATTGAAGTCGTTCGAGAAGATTTCTCCAATAAGCCATAAAATCTCTATTTCATCGTCAATAACCAAAATCGTCGGACGCATTTTGTCAAACTCGTAATCAGGCAGTTTAATCATAGGTTGCATATATATTTTTTCAGGAATATATTCCGATGTGATGCGCTTTTCTTTCTGGTTGTCAGGACTGAGAGCTGGTAATGTCAGAGTAAACACAACCCATCCGCCAGGTGAGTTCTCTGCTTTTAGCTCGCCATCCAATAACTGCGCCATGTTATACGAAATGGCTAATCCTAATCCATTACGTGAGAAATTTTTCTTATCCTGATTCTCGAAACTATCCAATATGGTATAGCGATTGAAAAGCCTCTGAAAATCACTGTCTTTAATGTAGCTGCCTTCGTTTGCCACACAAATCTTCAGAAATCCTTCTTTGGTTTCCAAGCTTACTTTTATGCATTTACCCGATGGCGTGTATTTGAATGCATTCGAAATCAAATTAATGACAATTGTATTTAGAAAACCTTTGTCCGTATTCCACGACATGTCTTCGGATATTTTGCTCATAAATCTGATATTCCTTGATTTTGCTATTTCTACGAAGCTTCTTGTTAGGCTTTTCATGAGTAACGATACGTCTAATGTTTCTATTATGAGTTCCCTGTGTCCAGTTTCTATTCTGCGAAACTCTATCAGCTCGTTAATCAAATATTTCAAGCGCTCTGCATTTACTTGTATCATCTGTACATAGTCCGATACAAATTTGTTTAACCTCAAATCCGCAACCTATAGGGTTTAGTGGGATTTTGCTTGCAAAGCGACAAA
>ENA-ORUW01001605-ORUW01001605.1-human-gut-metagenome-genome-assembly--contig:-NODE-1605-length-15090-cov-3.248088_pt1 | contig 15090 bp, 17 predicted proteins | sample MGYA00242088_ERZ509227 | MGnify/ENA primary metagenome ERZ509227 (study PRJEB26280, sample SAMEA2338816) | human gut metagenome | biome: human gut; feature: human-associated habitat; material: faeces... | reverse complement strand
GCAAATTAAAGCAAAGCTCTGAAATTCAAGGATTTCAGAGCTTTTTCTTTTTCTCGCTCCGGCAAAAATGGGGACCCGAAATATCCGGTGCATAAGCAATTTTCGAGTTTCAGCTTTCTCAGACTTACATCACAAGAATAAGAAACTGAGCAGCAATGAATGGGCAGACCGTCCTCCGGATAGGGACAAAACTGGAAGAAGGTATAGGCAGAATCCACGTATGTCCCATGCTTTTTATTATGAAGGTTCATGTAAACCCTCGTCCCACGCACGTGGGCTCGACAGTTCACGCAGGCAAACCGGCGAGCACACATGCGTGGGACGAAGTTTTGTAATAAGGTTTCGGGAATTATGCGCCAAGCTTCTCTGCATTACACACAGGACATGAAGGGAAAAAATGCCCATATACGGGGAGCAAAAGCCATACTTCCGGCACTATAGACAACGGAGTTCGCCCCTTAATCACCATATTTGCACGAAGAAAACGGAAAATAAGCCCGAAATAGACATTAACAAATGTTATTTATTATAAACGAAAAACAGAAAAAAACACGTGGTTAAATTCTTGCTGTCAGATAGTTAAAGCCGAATATGAGAAGAAAAAGTAGTGCTGGCAAAAATGATGATTTTTAAAATCGGGGTCTGACTTACGAACTACAACTGCATGTGTAAAATAGGATATTCTTTACCTTCTCCGTCCAAATCGGACCTTTTGTATACGCTAAAGCCTATATATTTATAAAAACCGACAGCTTGATTATTTTGCTCATTCACATCGACTTTTGTTACTTGCAAATTATCTATGGCATAAGTGATTAATTTTTTTCCTATTCCTATACCTCGATAATTATTGTCAATGAATAACATTTCAAGATTTCCTTTTGCGATTCCCATAAATCCTACTAAGATTCCCTCTTGTTCAAATCCGAATAGAGTGACATGTTGAAAATATACTGGAAGTTGTTCCTTATAGTATAGAAAATCTTCCTCTTTAAGAAAATCATGTGTATTTAATACTGAACTTTCCCAGATTTCCATCAAACGTGGATGATCTGTAACTTTAATTTTTTTAATCATAATTGTAATTACTATTTAAAGCTACAAAGTTCGGAACTTTTACATTTAAAGCACTGAATCTAAGTTAAAAAATACGTTTACGGATTCTGCTTAGTGCTTGTGGTGTGATACCCAAATAAGAAGCTATATCTTTTAGCGGTATATAGTTTAGTGTAATGCCATATTCTTCAATCATCTGTAGATAATACTGTTCAGGGGAATATTTAATCAAGTCGATATTTCTTTTCAAGAGTTTATTCAGCAATATAGCATTCAAATCTTCAAATACAGTTTTTACCTTAGGTATAGCGGTGTATAGTTCATTTTCTTGTTTCTTGTCTATTCGGTAAATAACGCTATCTACAATTGTTTGCACATTAAACGCAGACTTTGTTTGTAATGTAAAAGATATGTTCGACATTGAGAACGTACCCTCTTTACAAAACCAAAAGATTTGTTCTTCTCCTTTATGATTTAATAGCCAACAACGTAATATTCCATCAAAAACGAAATAACTATACCTCTCTATTTCTCCTTCCTTGACCAAAAATGTACCTTTACTAATCAATATTCGTTCAAAATATTGGTCAAATAACTTAGATTCCTTCAAATTGAAAGTACTGGTGCTATAATTAAATCCTTTAAGTAGTTTTTCTAAAAGCATAGTCTAAATGTAATAATTCGTAATATACTTACTCATTTGATATATTCACTGTTACTCCTGTTCTCCTTAATTTAATTTCTCATATTCAGTGAAATATATTTTCGACTACAAACTTACGAAAAAAACGAAAGTTTTTATGTACGTTTATGATGGAGTTATTTAAGTAATGAAAGAACACGGAAAACAAAGGTAATTAGCTTGTTGTTAAATTGTTATTCTTTTGAAGATGTATTATTTCAAGTCGTTGTATTATAATAAGGTAAATAGTGTTATGATAGTAGTGGCAAACGTTTTGCAAGGCGAAAGATAAGCCGCTTGTCAATTCCCGGAGCTTTTGCTGAACTAACCTTACTTCGTTTTTGTTTTATTACCAGAAAGATGAATTGATAAGATAAAAAATAGGGGAATTATGTCAGCATTTTACAAATTTCTTTTTCCAATGAAGCCGGATGGTACAGCTATATCGTTACTGTTGTTGGCGCTTCGTTTGTTATTTGGAGGTCTATTGCTTTCGCATGGGATACAGAAGTGGACGAATTTTGAGAGCATGTCCGCCGCATTTCCGGACCCACTGGGAGTTGGACATTCGGTTTCTCTAGGCTTGGCCATTTTTGGGGAGCTTTTTTGTTCGATTGGCTTTATTCTCGGTGCGCTCTATCGGTTGGCAATGATCCCGATGATTTTTACCATGGGAGTGGCTTTCTTCGTGATTCACGGGAATGATCCGTTTTCTTTGAAAGAGTTGGCGTTCGTTTACTTGGTCATTTTTATCTTGATGTATATAGCAGGACCTGGTAAGTTCTCGTTAGATCGTCTGATCGCTGTCCTCTTGTCGCAGAAGAGATAGGGAATTGTAGGGAAGTTAACTTGCTTTGGAAAAGTTTCTGGAACCTCGGGTAAACTCTCTGGTTCCTAAATAAAAAAAGACTGCCAAGCTGACAGTCTTTTTTATCTTTGAGTTTCTTCCCTATTTACGTTAAAAGATTTCCTTTAAAAGATGATATGTCTCGGACAAACTTCTTTACATGCCCCACAGTTCGTACACTTTTCGTAATCAATATGAGCACAGAAATTATCCACCTTGATCGCCTCACTCGGACAAGTCTTCTCGCATTTTTTACATCCGATACACCCTACTTCACAGTTGGCAGTCACAGCCTTGCCCTTCGCATTGGAACTGCAATGTACAAACACCTCCTGCGGATATGGAACCAACTCAATCAAATGTTTCGGACATTTCGCAACACATTTACCACAGGCTTTGCATGCCTCTTTATCTACGACAGCGACTCCATTTACAATATGAATGGCATCAAATGGGCACGCTTTCACACAGCTACCATATCCCAGACATCCGTAATCACAGGACTTCGCCCCGCCACCTGGCACAAAAGCCATCATCTCACAGTCTTCCACACCAGTATATTTGTAATTCAAATGCGTCTTAGAACAGTCACCGGCACATTTGACAAACGCCACCTGACGGACAGACTCCGTAATTTCCTCGCCCATGATCTTAGCAATCTGCTTCGCAGCAGCATCACCACCGACCGGACATGCATTTACGGGAGCTTCCCCCTTCGCAATCGCCGTTGCCAAACCATCACATCCCGGAAAACCACAACCGCCACAGTTATTTCCAGGCAGAGCCTCTCTGACTGCGATTTCCTTTTCGTCCACTTCCACTTCGAATTTTTTGCCGGACACCCCCAGGAAAATTCCTATAAAGAGGCCGACACCTGCCACAACCACAGTGGCAATGAGAATTGCTGTAATATCCATACGATCTGCCTCCTTAAATTAATCCTGAAAATCCAAAAAATGCTATTGCCATCAGTCCTGCAGTAATCAACACGATGGGAAATCCCTGAAAAGATTTCGGAATATCGTTGTACTGAATTTTCTCTCTCAAACTTGCCATAAGCACAATAGCCAAAGTAAAGCCAATTGCTGTGGCAAAGCCGTTTACGGTACCCTGAAGAACATTGTAAGACTCCTGCACATTGATGAGCGCTACACCCAAAACTGCACAGTTCGTAGTAATCAGCGGCAAATACACTCCCAAGCTCTGATACAGAGACGGCATCGTCTTTTTTAAGAACATTTCCACAAACTGTACTAGCGCAGCGATTACCAGAATGAAAACGATCGTCTGCAGATACTCCAATCCCGTCGGTACTAAGATAAATTGATAGATCAGACTGGTGACAAAAGACGACAACGTAATGACAAAGACAATCGCACCGCCCATGCCGGCTGCCGTGTCAATCTTCTTAGAAACTCCAAAAAATGGACAAAGTCCCAAAAACTGACTGAGCACCACGTTGTTTACCAGGGCAGATCCGATAATGATAATCAGTAATTCTTTCACTGTTTGTCACCTTCCTTTCCCGTGCAGGCTGAATTCTTGCAGGACTCACAGCCGTTACAGCACCCGCCGCTTTCACTGGGATCAATGTGACGTTTTGCCGCACCTAATTTAAAACGATTCTGCAGAGCAGATAAAGCTGCCAGTACAAAGAAAGCACCAGGCGCCAACACAAAGATTGTGATTGGCTCATATCCCATAACACCGTTAGCAGAATCCGCTAATGGCAGAAGCTGCATTCCGAACAGCTGTCCTGCCCCGAGCAATTCACGAACAGCACCAATGCAGGTGATGCTCAGTGTGAATCCAAGTCCCATACCAATTCCATCAAACAAGGAAGCAAGAGGTTTGTGCTTGGACGCATACGCTTCGGCACGCCCTAAAATAATACAGTTTACCACAATCAGAGGAATATAGATACCCAAAGCCGCATACAGACTTGGAATAAACGCCTCCAATAAAAACTGTACAATCGTCACAAAAGAGGCCACAACCACGATGAATGCAGGGATACGAACCTTATCTGGAATAAAATTCCGCAACATTGAGATAATCAGGTTCGACGCCGCCAAAATCGCCGTGGTAGTCAGACCCATGCCGACACCATTGACTGCTGATGTAGTGACCGCCAATGTCGGACACATTCCAAGAACCAGCACGAAGGTGGGATTTTCTTTGACGATACCGTTGACAAGTCTCTCAACCGGTGAGTTAGCCTTCATAGTTTAATTTCCCCCTTTCTCATACTGGAACGCGCACAGACCAGCGTTTACGCCGTTGGTCATCGCGTTGGTCGTAATTGTCGCCCCGCTGATGACGTCGATCTGATTTTCTTCTGTCGCACCATTTTTGGTATACTCAAATTTTTCTACATTCTTACCCGCAAACTGATTCTTAAATTCATCTGTGTCTGCCTTCATTCCCAATCCAGCAGTTTCACTGATAGATAGAACAGAGAGACCATTTAATGTGCCATCATCTTTTACGCCCATCGCAAACTGGATATCCCCGCCGTATCCCTCAGAAGTCGTAACGGTAAAGGCGTAACCGAGAGGAGCTCCGCTCTCATCCACCGCCAGCATCACTTCGTCGATATTCTCTCCTGTATATCCATTTTTATCCAGATAGCTTTCCAACTCCGGATCTTGTGTATCAGATACAGTCTCAAAGTCTGCGGCTTCCGCAAAAACTGCCTTGTAGGCCTCTGCTTTTGCTCTCGCCTGCTCTGCCGCGATAGGAGCCGCCGTGATATCATAGACAAGTCCCAGCAAAAGACCAGCGACCAGAGTAATCAAGGTAAGAGCAAACGTGTCTTTTACAATGGTATTACTTTTCATGCTTTTTCCCTCCTTTGCCAAACGCCGTAGGACGGGTTACTTTCTCGATCAGCGGAACCAACAGGTTACAGAAAATGATTGCGTAGGAGACACCTTCCGCAGAGCCTCCGAACAGGCGGAAAATCGCTGTCAAAATACCCAGGCAGCACCCATATACCAGCTGTCCTTTCGGCGTAATCGGAGTAGTCACATAGTCTGTGGCCATAAACCACGCTCCCAGCATCAGGCCGCCACCAAACAGGTGAGCTCCCAGATAATTCAGATCAAAGCCCATACCGCTGGCCATCATATAAATGCAGATAAAAATTGCAAAACTTCCGATGTAGGTAAGCGGAACTTTAAAATCAATCACTTTAAAAGCCAGCAAAATTGCCGCACCGATCAAAAGCGCAATGACAGAAGTCTCACCGATAGTTCCCTGAATATTACCAATAAACATCTGAGAAACCTGCACGTCTCCCAAACTGCCGTATTCTTTCATCGCAGCCAGAGGAGTTGCCCCTGAAACCGTATCTACGACTGCATGTGCCCCTTCTGCGACTTTAAAGTTTGTCATGCTTCCCGTGAAAGAAATCAGCAAAAAGCATCTAGCGCCCAGGGCCGGATTCATAATATTCTGTCCCAGACCACCGAACAGCTGTTTTACGACAATAATCGCGAACGCGCTACCCAATACGGGAATCCACAGCGGAATCTCAGGCGGCATATTCAATGCCAGCAAGAGACCAGTCACAACTGCGCTGAAATCTTTGACTGTATTCGCCTTGTGCATAAAATGATCAAAAAGCCATTCAAATAATACACTGGAGGCCACAGTCACTAATATTACCAGTAAAGCGTGAAATCCAAAGTTCCACACTCCAAATACAGTAGCAGGCATCAATGCGATGACTACCAGCTGCATCAGTCTGCTCGTGCTCATCTTGTCCCTGACATGAGGATTCGATGACACATTATACATTTCGTTCATGTTCTCTCCTCCCTCTACCCTCTCTTACGGCTCGCAAGAACCATCTTGCGCATTGACTTAATGGACTGCGTCAGCGGACGTTTAGCCGGACAGATATAACTACAGCAGCCACATTCGCAGCATTCCATTCCGTCAAACTCCTGGAATTTCTCCATATCTCCGTGCTGGGCAAAAGTCGCCAATCTGGCCGGTATCACATGCCCCGGACAGACACTGACGCAACGGCCACAGTTGATGCAGGCAGTCTCCTGTACATGGGAGACCTCATCCCGAAGAAAGCTCAAAATTGCAGAGGAAGTCTTCGTACACGGAATATCCAAGCCATACATGGAAAAGCCCATCATAGGACCTCCAGAGATGATTTTCTCCGGCTGACCCTTAAAGCCTCCTGCTGCCTCCACCAATTCATTCATATTTGTTCCGGTGCTGACCAGGAAATTCTTAGGCTGGGCAACTGCATCTCCCGTCACCGTGACAATACGGTCAATCACCGGTCTTCCCAGCATAACAGCTTTATAGATTGCAGTGACTGTATCCACATTGTCCACCACACACCCTACGTCTGCCGGCAGCATGGAAGAATTGATCTCACGCCCGGTGGTCGCATAGATCAACGCACGCTCACCACCCTGCGGATATTTTGTCATGAGAGCTTTTACTTCTATTCTTGGAATGTCTTTTACCAGCTCCTCCATCTTTCGAATACAGTCTGGTTTGTTGTCTTCAATGCAGATGTAACCCTTTGCATTGTCAAACAACGCCAGCATTACCTTCAGCCCTTCTACTACCTGCTCTCCTTCTTCCAGGAGTCTTCGGTAATCTGAAGTCAGATAAGGCTCACATTCCGCACCGTTGACTAATATGTACTCAATGCTCTCCGGATTCTTAGGAGCCAGCTTCACATGGGTTGGGAATCCCGCTCCGCCCATACCTACGACTCCACCCTCTTGGATTCTCTTCAGAATTTCCTCCTTGGTCAGCTCCCCCAGAGAAGTCACTGGTTGATATTCTACTTCCTCATACTGCTGATCATTCTCCACAATGATTGCATTCGCCATTGTTCCTGTCGCTGTCAGACGGGGTTCCATCCCCTTTACGGTTCCAGACACCGACGCGTGGATAGGTGCCGACACAAAACCACCGGCTTCCGCGATCACCTGTCCTTTTAAAACGCGATCTCCCTTTTTCACCACAGGCTTAGCAGGAGCACCGATATGCTGCGACAATGGATAGGCCATGGTCCCTTTGGGAAGATAGACCTCAATGGGCTGTTCTTTTGACAATTCTTTCCCGTCAAAGGGATGAATGCCACCTTTAAAGGTTAATAGTCCCATTTATTCATTCAACCTCCTTTAATCAGTATTGTTTCTTCAGTTTTCGTACAGAAAATTTTACTGCACACTGAGGCTTTTTGGCATCAGGTTGTAAAAACCTGGCCTGTCTGATTTTACCAAATTATCAGACGTCTTTTTTATTTCCCTGGATATACTATACAACTTTTTCTACAAAAAATCACTATTTTTTTTTGAGATTTTGGTATATAATTAAGTACAATTTTAGAAGGAGAAGAAAAGTATGATTGTTAAAAACTCCCCAATTACAGAGGGTTTAGAGGCATTTGATATTGTTAATTTATTGTCTTGTCAAAGCAAACATAAGTACGTTTTATTGGACATAGAAACCACTGGTTTTACTCCAAAAAATTCACAGTTATATATGATTGGATGTATCCATTTTTCAGAAAATTCATGGATTCAAACACAATGGTTAGCCGAAACTTTTGATGAAGAGTGGAAAATTTTGCAGGAATTTCTGACGCATTTTCAGGGGAATTTTCACTTCATCACTTACAATGGAGACCGTTTTGACCTGTCCTATCTCACAGACAAAAAATCTCAGTGCCAATGCATCAAAGCGCTGCCTTGGCAGAGTTCTTTAGATCTTTATAAATTATTAAAACCTTATAAAAAAATGCTAAATTTTTCACACATGAAGCAGAGAGATCTGGAAAATTTTTTGGGATTTAACAGAAAATACGATGTGAGTGGCAAAGAATGTGTCACAATTTATCAGAGGTTCCTCCGGGAAAATCAACCAGAGCAGGCTGAAATCTTGCTGAACCACAATCGCCAGGATCTCCTGGGATTGCTGAAAATTTTATCTATGCTCACCTACACCCTGCCTTCTGCCGGGGATTTTCAGATTGAGGACTTAAGCACAGATCAGCAAAGTTTTAAAGCAGTTCTTCGTCTTCCTCACAAGCTACCGAAATCTTTTTCCTGGGAGGACGAGTTGTTTCACCTGCAAGGGGATAAAGAGATGTTGGCATTTAAGACCCCCCTGTCCCAAGGCCGCCTTAAAAAGTTTTATCCGAATTACAGCGATTATTTTTATCTTCCCGGAGAAGACATGGCTGTTCACAAAAGCCTAGCCACATACATAGATCGCTCTAAAAAGAAAAAAGCTACAGCCAGAACCTGCTATACCTGGTTTGACTGTAACTTAAACTTCTTAAATGATATTCCGACTGTAAAAGACTGGCTGACGGATTATTTTCGGCTCGCCGTCTCCTGCCAATGACTTTGAAAGCTCCCACATAAAACGGTGAGCTTTTACTTTTTCCCTACTATTGTTTTCCGACCAGCATAAAATTTACTGTCGCTGTGGCAATGACATTTCCGCTGTTCTCCGAGTAACAATTAGTAGTCAGATTCACCAATCTCTTTCCCATACGGTCGATTTTGGCCTTCACCAGCATCGCATCTCCATCCATGGCAGGTGAAAGATAATTGATATTGATGCTGATCGTGGGAGTTATCGTATGATTTGCAAAATGGCTGGTAGTGATACCGCTGGTGGTGTCGATGGCAGAGGCGATAATTCCGCCGTGCATACTTTTCATGTGATTCAGCTCCCAGTCTAAGACCGGATAACGCACTGTGACAGATCTCTCCTCGTAGTCCCATTCATAAAACTCCATTTTTAGTTTCTGGTAGAGGTGATCTGGCTGCCTACTCTCAATCTCTTTGATATTTTGGCGAATCTCTTCCTCCATCTTTTTGATTTCTTCTGTCGTCTTTACTTTCCCCATAAAAGTCTCTCCTTTTCTATGTATAGGAACAAAGTGTGCAAGCCCACTTTGGCTCCTCCATTCCCTCAATCTTGAGGGGTACAACCCCACTTTGTGCGCCGAACGCAGCCGCCTGCGGCGGATACCTCTTGTGTGAGTGCGCATCCACAGCGGAGCGTTTTTGCTATAGGAAAAAGCTTTCACGCATTAGCGTAATAATGTCTTTCCTAGAACATAATCGAATAGAGCGGGATAACTATCCCGCTCTATCTAAGCATCTCCGTATTCAGAGATCATCTCCATCTTCTATATGCAAATCTGCATATTACTCCTCTTCAGCCGCTGCATCCTCTTCGGCAGATTTCTCATCCGCAGGTTTTGCCGCCTCTAGAGCTTTCATACTCAGGCTGATCTTCTTTTCCTCACCGTTAAAGTCCACAACTTTAGCCTGAATTTCCTGGCCAATATTTAATACATCAGCAGGCTTCTCCACATGCTCTCTAGAAATCTGAGACACATGAAGCAGAGCATCTACTCCAGGTGCCAACTCAACAAACGCGCCAAAGTCAGTCATTCTCGCAACTTTTCCAGTAATCACATTTCCAACTGCAAATTTCTCAGCAGCTGTCAACCATGGATTCTCTTCCGGAAACTTCAGAGCAATTTTATCGCCGTTGATATCTTTGATTAACACTTTGACGGTATCCCCAACTTTAAAGACTTTCTTAGGATTCTCCACTCTTCCCCAGCTCATCTCTGAGATGTGAAGCAGTCCGTCCGCTCCGCCTAAGTCGATAAATGCGCCAAAATCCGTCACATTCTTAACCACACCTTCTACGGTATCTCCTACGGAAATTCTAGCCATCAATTCTTTCTGCTTCTCAGCTTTCTCAGCCAGCAGAAGCTGCTTACGGTTACCAATAATTCTTCTTCTCTTTGGATTAAACTCTGTGATTAAGAATTCAATTTCCTGGTCTGCATATTTGCTCAAATCTTTTTCATAAGTATCAGATACCAGACTTGCCGGTATAAAGACTCTTGCCTCATCCACAACAACACAGAGACCACCATCCAGTACCTGAGTCACTGGAGCTCTCAGAACCTCCTGGTTCTCATACGCCTCTTCCAGTCGTTTGTTGCCCTTTTCTGCCGCCAATCTCTTATAGGTAAGTACAACCTGTCCCTCACCGTCGTTTACCTTCAGGACTTTCGCTTCCATGGAATCACCCACATGCACCACATCCTGCAATACAATACTCTGATCATTTGAGTATTCATTCTTCGTAATGATACCGTCTGCCTTATATCCGATATTCAGAATAATCTCATCATCTTTTACATCAATGACGGTACCCTGGACAATCTCTCCATTTCTGATAGTTTTTAATGACTCCTCCAACATCTGTTCAAAACTTAATTCTGACATGCTTTTGAACCTCCTCAATAATTTTGTTTGGGGTGGATGCCCCTGCTGTAATACCTACGCAACTACTGGATTGGAACATTTCAGAATCCAAGTCGACAGGTGACTGTATATAGTAAGTATTTCCACATTCACATTTTGAGATTTCATACAACTTCTGTGTATTCGAGCTATGCTTGCCGCCGATTACCAGCATGGTGTCCACTTCTTTTGCGATCTGTTTCGTTTCCCTTTGCCGATCCTCTGTAGCATTGCATATGGTATTTAAAACATTATTATCATACCTCTTTTTTTCAAGAATTTCAACTAAATCTTTAAATTTGTTGTAATTAAATGTCGTTTGGGACACAATACACACAGGATTGCCGTTCATAGCCTGATATTCTTCTGCTTCTTCCACAGTTTCGATTACCACAGGCTTCGACACTGACCATCCGCAGATTCCTTCCACTTCCGGATGTTTCGCATTTCCAATGATGACAATATTTTTCCCCGCCTTGCTCTCGCGCTCCACGATCTTGTGAATTTTCAGCACATTAGGGCATGTCACATCCACATAGGACAGTCCTAGGCTCTCCATCAGCTCATAGACCGCCCTTCCCACCCCGTGAGAGCGGATGACAACAACCCCATCTCTGACAGAGTGTAACTGTTCGATGTTCTCAATTACTTTTACTCCCTTTGCTTCTAAATCTCCCACTACAGACTCATTATGTATAATGGGCCCTAAGGTATAGATAGGCTTTTCCTGGGACTCAATCAGCTCATATACCTTATCCACAGCCCTCCTCACACCGAAACAAAATCCTGCATGCTCTGCAACTTTTACATTCATCTTTGCTCACTCCTCGCTCGGTACACCGCCATAATTTTTTCCACAACCTCGTCGATTCCCAAGTCAGAAGAGTCTACTAGCACCGCGTCATCCGCCTGGCACAGAGGAGAAATTTCTCGTTTCATATCCCTCTCATCTCTGAGGATAATGTCTCTTTCAATCTCATCTAAATCACAGGAAACTCCTTGTTTGACAAGTTCCTGATAGCGCCTGAGCGCCCGAGTGCGTGCACTGGCTATCAGATATATTTTTACGCCGGCATCTGGCAGTACTTTCGTCCCGATATCCCTTCCATCCATAACGACACTGTTGGTCCTCGCCAAATCCTGCTGAAGCTGCATGAGCTTCTCGCGGACTTTTGGATTTGCCGAACTCACAGAGGCCATATTACCTACCTCTTCCGTGCGCAATTGCCCCGTCACATTCTCACCATTCAACAGCACCTGCTGTTCTCCGTTTTTGTGAATGATAGAAACATCTGCACTCTGACAGGCGCTCTCCATGGAAGCTGAATCTTCTGGGCGGATATGATTTCTCAACAGATACAGGGCCATAGCCCGGTACATCGCTCCAGTGTCCACATAGATAAAGGACAATTCTTTTGCCACTCTTTTGGCAATCGTACTTTTGCCGGCACCTGCCGGTCCGTCAATTGCAATATTTGTAACCATTGATTCCTCCTTTATTTTAGTGCCTGCGCAGCCAGGAAGGCTGTTGACCAGGCAATCTGAAGATTATATCCTCCAGTCACCGCGTCCAAGTCCAAGACTTCCCCGGCAAAATACAGACCTTTCATTTTCTTTGATTCCATTGTTTGGGGATGAACTTCTTTGACAGAAACTCCTCCCCTGGTAATGATCGCTTCTTTAAACTCTCCAATTCCCGTAATTGTGAAAGGAAAAGATTTTATCAACTGTCCAAATGTCTGCCTCTCTTTTTTGGAAATGTCGTGTACTTTTTTCTCTGGCGGGATTCCACTCAGTTCTACCACAACCGGAGTCAGAGAAGACGGAAAAAGACCAGAGATTACATTTTTGAACTGTTTGTTCTTCCCTTCTTCAAAATCCCTCAAAATTCGCCGATCTAACTGCTCAGCTGAAAGTCCAGGCTTCAAATCCAAAGAGGCTAAGAGTACCTCACCCTTTTCCAAATATCTTCCAACTCGGCTACTGGCAGATAAAATCATAGGTCCTGTAACCCCGCAATGGGTAAACATCATCTCTCCGAAATCCTCATAGACTTTTCGAGAATTCCGAAAAATTGTCAAAGAGACATTTCTTAAAGAAAGGCCTTGTAGTCTGGGGATATAGTCCTCCTTGGCCGTCAACGGAACCAAAGAGGGGGCTAGAGAGGTTACGGTATGTCCACACTCTTTTGCAAACCGGTATCCGTCTCCCGTAGAACCTGTGGATGGATAGGACAGTCCTCCAGTCGCTACTAGTACATGTTCTGATGGCACAAAAACACCACCTTCCAACTCTATCCCTCTGATTTGCTCTCCCTCACAGAGCAGCCTTTTTACCTCTGTGTTCAGATGAATCTGCACACCTGCACGCTGCATCTGTCTTGCCAGACCACTGATGATGTCCGAAGAGTGATCTGACTTTGGAAAAACGCGGTTCCCCCGTTCCACTTTCAAGGGCACATCTGCCTCCTCAAAAAAGCTCATCACAGCCTGGCTAGGGTAGGCATAAAATGCACTGTAGAGAAATTTAGGATTGCTCACAATGGCAGAAAACAATTCTTCTGTGGCACAGTCATTGGTCAGATTGCAGCGTCCTTTTCCTGTGATATACAGCTTCTTCCCCAATTTTTCATTTTTCTCAAAGAGATGGACCTCATGCCCTCCTCTAGCTGCATGTACCGCGGCCATCATTCCGGCTGCACCGCCCCCCACGATCAAAAATTTTGCCATGTTTCGTATTCCTTTCTCTATTTTCTCACATATACCTGCTATTATACCAGAAGGACAACTTCAATTCCAGTAAAATTCACCGCTCATCGCGTATAAAAGAGGAGACCTGCCTCAAGCAGACAGGTCTCCTCTAACTTTACAATTTTTAAACAGGATAAGCTCCATTTTGGGTATCCGCCATCTTAGCGTCCACTTTCGTCTTCTGTGCTTCACGGTACTTGAAGAAATCCGTCGCAACCTGTGGGAACAATGCGTAGGACAGAACATCCTCATCTTGCTCCTTGTACTTAGCCATCTCACTTTCCAAAGTCTCCAGCTCGTTGTCAATCAAATCTGCTGGGCGGCAGGTGATCGGCTCCTTATCTCCAATACATTTTTTCACAACCTCTGGGTCAAAGGGTTTTACCGTAGCGCCGTATTCACCGCTTAAGATTCCCTTCGTCTCTTTTGTAACCATCTTGTAGCGCTCGCCCATGATAACGTTAAACACAGCCTGAGTTCCCACAATCTGGGAGGATGGAGTAACCAATGGCGGCTCGCCTAAGTCTTTTCGCACTCTCGGAACTTCCTCCAAAACCTCATAGAATTTATCCTCCGCATGCTGCTCTTTGAGCTGAGAGGTCAGGTTTGAGAGCATACCGCCTGGTACCTGGTACAGCAAAGTCTTGATATCCACACCCATATTCTTTGGATTTAGCAGACCGCTGTCCAGAGCCTCGTCACGAATTGGGCGGAAATAATCGGCGATCTCTGCCAGCAGATTCTGGTCATAGCCTGTGTCGTATTCTGTGCCCCGGAAAGTCTCGACCATCACTTCCGTAGCCGGCTGGGAGGTGCCCAGCGCAAACGGAGACATTGCGGTGTCAATGATGTCGACACCCGCCTCCACAGCCTTCATATAAGTCATGGAAGCCACACCAGAAGTGTAGTGTGTGTGCAAATCAATGGGAATCTTCACCGTCTCTTTGAGGGCCTTTACCAGCTCCGTAGCCTTATAAGGCAACAACAGGCCAGCCATATCTTTAATACAGATGGAGTTCGCCCCCATCTGCTCAATCTGCTTTGCCTTCTCTGTCCAGTACTCCAGAGTATAGGCATCTCCCAGAGTGTAGGACAAGGCCACCTGAGCGTGAGCATTCTCTTTGTTTGCCGCAGTCACAGCGGTCTGCAAATTACGCAGGTCATTCAGACAGTCAAAAATACGGATAATGTCAATTCCATTTGCCACAGATTTTTGAACAAAATACTCTACCACATCGTCTGCATAGGGACGATATCCCAGAATATTCTGTCCTCGAAAAAGCATCTGCAACTTTGTATTTTTAAAGCCATCACGCAGTTTGCGCAGTCTCTCCCACGGGTCTTCTTTCAGGAAACGCAAGGAAGCGTCAAAAGTAGCTCCTCCCCAGCACTCCACAGCGTGGTAGCCGACTTTGTCCATCTTATCAATAA
>ENA-ORUW01001601-ORUW01001601.1-human-gut-metagenome-genome-assembly--contig:-NODE-1601-length-15126-cov-4.098069_pt1 | contig 15126 bp, 10 predicted proteins | sample MGYA00242088_ERZ509227 | MGnify/ENA primary metagenome ERZ509227 (study PRJEB26280, sample SAMEA2338816) | human gut metagenome | biome: human gut; feature: human-associated habitat; material: faeces... | reverse complement strand
CCTCACTATATGAAGAGGTTGGGAGCAGGTACGGGCTGGAACGTGGTGACAGTATCGAAGATCGGAACGTCAGCCATCTTAGTAAACGTGATTATATCCGGAAACTGTCCAAAGATGCGAAACAGGCGGAGAAAGCAGTTAAGGGGCTGCAGACTATGACACGGAGGTTGGAAGCACAGATATTCAGGTCTCAATCTCAACTTGAAGAAATTGAGAAGTCTTTGGCTTCCGGCAAAATCGCTCTTCAGGAATATGAAATTCAAAAGACCAGGATACAAAAACAGATTTCCGAATACCAGTCAAAGCTTGAAGACAAGGCAGGTAAGCTTCAAGAAAAGGAGCAGGAACTGGAGCAGATGACAAAGAATATAGACCGTGTCGGTAGAGTGGCGCAACCTTTCCGCAATCACAAGATAGATTTTGAGCCGCCACGGATTACTGGTAAACCTCCGATATTCGGTGTTGACAAATGGATTGAGGAACAGAACAGATCTATCGCCAACCGATTCGTGAAGATTGTCCGTCAGATTGAAGAACTGTATCGGAAGGATGCCGAACAGCAAATACAAGCGGTGCAGAATAATGCGTTGCTGGACTATCGGGAGTTTAAATGGCTGCAACAGGAGTATGCACGACTGACGGATCTCAACGACAATCAGACTGAACAGATGCAGACATTTCTTGACCAGCTGGCTGAGCCTTCTGTGCGGGAACGAATCTTCACCATCGCTGATGCTCTGATTGGCGGACAGCCTGTCGCTGTTTCATCCGGCGGAGGTGGAGGTAACTCCGACTCAGATCTTCGCTGGGACGGAAGAAGGCCGGATGAGGAGGAAGAGGCGTATAGGAGGAGGTGTTTGCTATATGCATTGCACATCATCGGAATTACAAAAAGTGGCTATAGGAAGAAACATTAAAGATTAGTTCTATTAAATTATCCCGGTTAAGTTGTAGCTTAACTGGGTATTTTTTAGTGGTTTTAGAATTAGTTTATAAACAGTTTAATTATAATTTGTTATGATTTACGGATATATTCGTGTTAGTAGCGATAAACAAACAGTAGAAAACCAGCGTTTCGAGATAAATAATTTCTGCGAGCGTGAGAGCATCCACATTGATGGATGGATAGAAGAAACCATTAGTGGGACTAAAGCATACGATAAGAGGCAATTGGGAAGACTGCTCAATAAAGTTCAAAAAGATGATTTAATTATCTGTGCTGAACTTTCTCGACTTGGAAGGAACCTTTTTATGATTATGGAGATACTCAATATTTGCATGACGCGAGAATGTAGAGTATGGACTATTAAAGACAATTATCGTCTTGGTGATGACATTCAAAGCAAGGTATTAGCTTTTGCTTTTGGCTTATCAGCTGAAATTGAGAGAAATCTTATCAGTCAGAGAACAAAAGAGGCATTAGCTAGAAGGAAGCAAGAAGGAGTTATTCTTGGACGACCAAAGGGAAGAAAGAATGCTCCAGACAAATATAAGTTATCTGGTAAAGAAACATTGATTAAAGAATTATTATCTATAGAGGTTTCAAAACGTAAAATTGCTAAAATTTGCAAAGTTGACCGCAATACTCTTGCTCGTTTTATTAGAGAGAATTTAGCCGAAAACAATTGAGCGTTTTTGTGCAGCAAGAGGGTATGGTATGTGATTTTGCTTCCTATGAGCCGTGGGTTATCCTAACACCAATAGAGCAAAGTATCAAGAGAAAGATAGAAGTAGTGGGCACACCTCTTAAAGATTGGGATATCCAGATTTATCGTGGTGTACTCACTGGATGCAACGATGCTTTCATCATTTCAACTGAAAAGCGCAATGAAATTCTCGCCAACTGCCAATCCGAAGATGAACGCCAACGGACGGAGGAACTTATTCGACCGATTCTTCGTGGCAGGGATATCAAACGGTATGCATATGATTGGGCGAATTTATATTTGATAGCTACATTCCCGGCTTGTAATTATGATATTGATAAGTATCCAGCAATTAAACAATATTTGTTGAGTTTCGCAGAGAAAGATCTCCGCGAAGCAGGATACGATTGGGTGGCAGATAGCTATCTTGCGGATTTCTGTAAGCAGAAACTGGCTCAAACAGGGGAATTTGTTGAGATCGAAGGCAAACGCATAACCATCGGAACTACTCCAGAAAAAGCACGAAAGAAAACCAACAACCAATGGTTTGAAACCCAAGACAGCATCAGCTATTGGGAGGATTTTTATCGGCAAAAAATTGTATGGGGAGAAATCTCCGACAGAAGTAAATTTGCATTTGATAATAATGGTATTTTTGTACCAGAAGCAACAACATTCCTGATGATTGGCGAGCATCTTCCATATCTACTTTGCATTCTTAACTCCCCATTATCTGAATGGTTTTTCTCTAAAATTGGCACAACGACAGGAGTTGGCACAGTAAGATGGAAAAAATTTACAATACAAGAATTGATTATTCCTAAAGTCTCACCTCAAGATGAAGTTTTCTTTACTCAGAAAGTTAAAGATCTTGTTAACAAAACAATTGATCTAAAAGATTTTACACATAGCGTTAACAAGCATTTATATTCTATTGTTGGGTTAAGTAACGAAGAAGAATCTTATGTGGAGAATTTCTATCCTCCTCTACTATAGCAGTAATAAATTAGTAGAAAATAGAGAGAGTTAACTCTCTCTATTTTCTATGTATTCGATTTCTTGCATCGACAAGTGGTATAGCTGATATATGATATCATCAATCTCTTTTTCTTGTTCTTTGGAAGGATTAATAGGATATAATTCTAGTGAATCTAAACCGGTCTGTGGAATAGGAAATTTTTCAACAAACATTGGTTTGTACTCAAAGTACCCACCATTCCTTGTTACTCCAAGTGAACGTATATAATAATCTGCTATTTTTGAATTAAGAATATGCAGTATTGCTATATTCGAAGTAACTATAAATGGACTTGGTGCATTAATAAACATTCCTTTCTGTACATATGAATATGTGCCTTTTAGATTTAGATTTCCCCATGTGATCTTTGGCTTAAAGAAATCCTCCATATAAGCGCAGTTACGAAGATTGTAGGGGGTATCTCCTTGGTCCATTCTATCCTTGATTTTATTCCAATACTGATCAAGATGAACCTTTATCGCTGGGTATTCATTGATATCAATACGAGGCAATTTACCTTTTATACCGTTATGTATATTGATTAGCCAGAGATTTGCCCAATTGTACCCATATCTTTTAATGTCGCGGCCTCTCAAAATCGGTCGAATAAGTTCGGCTGTTCTAGCGCGTTCATCTTCAGTTAGACAATTAGCTAATATTTCATCTCGTTTTTCTGTATTAATAATAAACGCATCGTTGAGTCCAGTTTTAATTCCATAGTTGATTTGAATATCCCAATCCTTCAAAGGCGTACCGACTGCCTCAATTTTTCGTTTAATACTCTGCTCTATTGGAGAGAGTATAACCCAGGACTCAGATGAAAAGAAATCGCAATCAACACCCTCTTGCTGCACAAAAACGCTCAAATTCCTAACACTATCTTTATTCTGTTTGTTGGTCACAGCACATAGGGTCTTATGCTGGTTTTTATTTTTTGAGAATAACAGGATATTCGTATCCACTGTAGCACTCTCGAATATTTTTACACCAGCAAAATCAATCAGGAGCTGCGGATCGGTGTTATGTGAAAGAAAATCCCGCGTCTTTTCTCCATAACCGGCCCGCATCCATTTGTTAGAGGTAATATAGCAGAGATGTCCACCATCTTTGAGCAATTGCCAACCTCGCTCGTAGAATAGACAGTATATGTCACCGGTGCGAGCATAGGTCTTGTACCCACAATCGGCATATAGAATAGCCAATTCACCACTATTGTTTTGTAGTTGGATGTACGGAGGATTGCCAATCACTATATCGAACGGGTTATCATTGAGTCCAAACATCCATTCTGGATCGAAGAATCTACTGACTGTATTCTGGTCATACGGATTCCACGAAGCGAGTTGCTTGGCGTCTTCTGGAGCGAAATCATTATTTTCCGCCAAAAGCGAAGCAAGTTTTTCTCTCAAGTTTTGATCTTGTTCTCTCAGGCGGCGTTTAGTTACGGCCGATTTTGCCATAAAGTGTTCATGGCGGATTTTTGTCAGTGCTTCTTTTGTCGGTTTGATTTCCGGATTTTCAAAGAGATTGGATTGCACATTCCTTTTCTTTCCAATGAGGGAATTAGCAGCTACGAATTTGGTTTCCAGATTTGGAAGAGTCGGGATGCCAAAGTTAGGTTTGGACGGGTCTTTCTCGCAGTCACAGATGAGTGAAATGAAGAAACGAAGTTTTGTTATCTGAACGGCAATGCTCTGGATATCGCTGCCGTATAAACAGTTTTCGATGATGGTTAGTTTCTGTGTATAGGTGTTCTCGTCAGGCTCAATCCTTTGTAGAATGTCAATCATTCTGTTGAGCATTCCCATAGGGAAGGCCCCGGAGCCACAGGCCGGATCTATTACTTTTACCGACTTCAATTTGCGGGCTATTTCATTATATTCCGAAGTTTTCTCAGCCTCATATTTAAAGTTCTGAGCGAAAAGGGAGCGATGAAGTGGAGTATCCCCAAGATAAGCAATAAGGCTTTCATCGACCATATAGCCTACTATTTCACGAGGGGTATAAAATGAACCGCTTTGGTTTCGAGCTGTTTCTTTAGTCTCGGGGTTGTATGCACCAAGTAGATTTTCGAATACCTTCCCCAAGAGTTCAGGGTCAAGTGCTACCTGCTGCTCTTCAGGTGTATTTTCTTCTATTGTGAAGTTGTATCTGGCAAGGATGGAGAATAAACCTTTCTCCGGAGCGAAGAATAATATATTTGGAACGACTGCGCGATAACGGTAGCGTCCATCAGAGAATTTAGATGCATTACGGCTGAAACCGTCGTAATAGTAGGCTTTGCTTACTCCGTCCAGTGTCTTTGTCTTGTCAAGGCATTCGAAAAGGCCTCCGTTAAGAAAAGGAACTTCTGAAAACAGACTGATAATTTCTTCTTTCGAAATGGAGAAAAGTTCGTCATATCGATACAATGTTTTTACATCTGTATATCCGACGCTTTCTGCAAAGCCGCGTTTTTCACCATTCTCATCTTCAATGGCTCGATTGAGCGTAGCGAAGAAAAGATTCTGAAGTATTGCATTGTAATAAGTACCAGATACTGGGCTTTGGGAGTCAAAATCTTTCAAGATGGTTTCAATGAAGTTTTCATCGAACAGATTACCTGGTACAAGGTTTTTCTGTTTGATGAACCAAACGAAGATTATGCGGGTAATCATCCTGATGATTTTTTTCTCAAGGTCTTCACGATCATCTTCTTCAATTGCTGTATTGTTGGGAAATGATATATTTCCATCAGGACTGATAGCCCAAAGATACCAGTCAAAGAGATCTTTGTAAAAAAGTTTGGTGAGAGTTTCAACAGAGAAAGCAGCTGTGATGTCGCTAAGGGTCTGTTTACTTTCTTTTAGGGCAGTGAAGCGGTCAATAGCGGTGCGGCAGCCCCTGCCTTCCCCGAGGAGATAGGTATATCGCATTGTGTCTGTCGAGCGTTTCTCATAGTTCCCGTCTTTGTCGAAGTCCCATGTCTCGCTGACATACGAAAAGCGCAGGGAACTTTCGTTCTTACGGTAACTGAACACAAAGGCTCCGATGTAGCCCATTCCCCTCCAATCAGAGGTGAGCATATCGCGGATGCCACGTTTGTTTCGGGATATATCCACCTTGTCATTGAGTTCGACTTCATAAACGGCTATGGTCTCGCCATCAGAGAGGGTTATGTTGCCGAGGCGTAAAGCCGTTTTGGCAAGACGGTTGCTGACTTGTATTGGGATGGGATTGCTCCAGAATTTAACATTATTGTGGAATATGTCATGAAGGAGGCCCTGCCAGGCTTCTCTATTATATCTGGATTCTATAATCTCTTTGTAGTTCATATCTTGGACTTATTTAAATGATTCGGAAAGAATAATTTCGGCTTCTGTCTCCTGTTGATGGAGCATGGATTCTTCTGCGGTGTAGTATGAAGAGTATTTCTGCGCCATACCGATTATCTCGTCCATAGCTTCGTTTCGTGTCATTCGGGACTTGCCGGAACTTTGCAAGTTTTTATGTATCCTTTGGAGACGTTTGGATATGTATGTAATGACTCCACGCTCGGCAAGTGATTTGAGTTGTCTTACTTTTTCATAGAGGTCAGAATCGTCGATCTCGACCATAAATCTGGAAAGGAGGTTAAGGGCAGTATTTACCTGTGAACCTCGGCTGGACGGATCATCCTGTGTACTTTCCTGGATTTTGATTTCTTCATCTTGTTTGGTCCCGAATTTCTGCAAAGCCATTTCCACGTGTTTATGATGTAAAGGGATACGGTCTGCTGAAGGTTCATCTGGAGATGCTTTGAAGTATTTCAGGGCATCAATGACGGAAAGTTCTTCAGCTGTCTCAGATACCAGATAAAACACTTTTCGGAAATTAGTCTTCAAGAAAACAAGAGTATCTCCTGAGAGAGTTGTACCATCGACTTGCTTTGGATTTCTTCCGGTACGGCTTCGTATGGAAAGTTTGGCAATACGATTATATTCCTTGCGTTTTGTTTTGTATAGTTCTCGCAGTTCTTCATAATAAGGTAGCTCCAGATTGCGGTCTTCCTGCTGCCCTTTAATTGCCTCATCGAAGAGTTTACCTAGATTCCTGTCTATAACTTCATTTTGAGAATATATTTGGTTGTCTTCACCGAAGGTGGAGTGGAATGTTTGTATTTTACTGAGGGCTATCTGATTGAGATTGATTTCACGGTTCCCTTCCCGGGAAGGGTAAAATACGTAATTGTATATGTGTTTGGAGGCTGACCCTATGCGGTTTACACGGCCTATGCGTTGCATGAGCCGGGTGGAGTTCCACGGGGTGTCGTAGTTGACTATTACATTTGACCGATGGAGGTTAATCCCTTCGGCAAGGACATCCGTGGTGAGAATAATATTGTAATTATCGTGCTTGTCTTTGTAATTGGCGTCGAAGTTTTCTCTTATGGTCTTGAACTGGTTGCTTCTGTTTTTTGCAGATATTACCAGTACATCTTTGCGGTTTATGCGTTTGGCCAGGTATTCAACGGTATCGACTGATTCTGAAAATACTACAAGTTTTCTTTCCGGATTACGGTCTGCCTTGAACAGTTCGTGTTTGATCAGATCGTTGAACTTGGCGAATTTAGAATCGTCGGCTTCGGTAACTGATGCCCAGTCTGAGCACATTTGCTCAAGTATTTCCTGATCTTTCTTCAGCATACCTATATACCCGGGGTTGAAATCTGCTGCCCGAAATGAGGCGTTCTTAGGATTGTCCTGCGCTTTGGCGTTCAGTTTCTCTTCTATTTCTTCTTCACTCAATCCAGCAGCAATCAGGTTGTTTATATCCAAATCCGGAGCAATGAAGATCTTGTCGTTTGCAAACATGTCTATCATATTCTGATTGGCCTGTTTGAAATTAGCGATAGATACTTGAAATGCGTAAAAACTGCTTTCCAGTCGTTTGACAAGGCCGTTCTTTCTTATTCCGGCGAGAGAGCGGCTTATGGTTTCAGCATTGTCGTACAACCCATTGGCAATTTCCGGCTTCAGATATGCGATAGCTTGATATCTGGCATAGGTAAGGTCTTTTGTCAGAATGGTCATGGCCTTTTCAAACAAGTCTGCAAGGTGCTCATTGAGTTCATACCGACTTTCTACGGGGCGTTCCACTTTCGGAAAATCGCCAATGTCTTTATTGTATCGCGATATACTTTCGATGTCGGTGCGGGTCCTTCTTACTGTCAGCGGTTTTATGATTCTGTCGCGTACCTGCTCAGCCAGTTTTTTAAATTTGGCGAGATCAATCTCAGGTTCTTTTTTCAATTTTTTGAACTCCTTGACGAGTGGACTGAAGAATGCGGTAAGGTTGGCCACTCCGTCAATAGTGCAGTGACGAGGATCTTGGAAGAGAAGAATTTCATTGTAAATGTCCGCCGGTGAGTTGTTCATCGGGGTGGCGGAAATGAGCATTACTTTCTTTCTATAACCTTTTATGTTTCCTTGATTGATGCGGGGCATCTTGCATATTTCCTGCAGTTGTTCAAAGGCATTGGTTGTGTGAGACCTGAACTTGTGTGCTTCATCAACAAGTATGAGGTCATATTCATCGGCATTCCAATAATCGTAGTTTTCTTCGTCAAGTATTTTGTTAAGGCTGCCGTTCGTTATGAATTTAGTGTACTTGTCTATGCCGAAATCTTTGAAGGTGCTTTTCCAGTTCTGCTCCACTGCCGGAGGGTATACGACAAGCATTTTGGTGTTGTCACGGCCATTCTCCTGCAAGAATTTTTTCGCAATCATTGTAGCCACGATTGTTTTTCCAAGACCGACAACATCCGCGAGGAAAAATCCGTCATAACGTAGGAGTTTCTGATATCCTTCAATGACGGCATCCATTTGGTAATCGTATTTGGTATAACCAGAAGGCACTTCAAGGGTACTTTCGTTATCGGATTCCATTACCCTGTCGGAGAAGTATTCCATCAGCATTTTGATATATAGGTCGTATGGTGAGATGTCTCCGTTGAGATAGGTTTTTCTGATATTGGCCGTAATGTCATCGGCTTTAATTTCGCATCCTTCCGCTTCTTTCCAAAGTTCTTCAAATTCGTCTTTGGCGTACTGGACATCATCGTATTGCGACAACTTGACATTAAATTCGTATTGTTTGTCTTCACTTATGCCAAGACCGTTGCCGGAAAGATTGCTTGAGCCGGTGATTGCGATACCTCCTGTATATTGGTTGAAATTGTCCGGGTAAAGGACATATATTTTGGCATGGATTCTTTTTGATGGATGCGCCCTGAGTTCGAGTTTACCGTCATTAAGATCTTTGACCATCTGGAAAATCCCTTGCTCGATTTCTTCCTTGTAGCCTGCGTGTTCTATATCATTGCGGATTTGCCTGAGACAATCTTCTTTTACTTCATCTTCTGCTCCGAAGAATATTTTTCCTTGTCGGACGGCTTCTGCTATGTATTTGTCCACATTTATCCCAACCAATACGCGGGCTTTGTTTATGTTGTCAAGAAATGGTCTTAGTGTAAAATATCCTGATGCACGAAGGAAACCTACAACGGCATCTAGGTTCTTAATCGTTGGGTTGTTGCTCAATACACCTTCAAATTCGCGCATGAGGGTATTGCCGTTCTTGTTGGTGAATATATGAGAATGCATGACCTTGTCCATTATCCGCTATAGATTACATCGTTTTAACTTTATTCTTCCTGTTCCTCCAACCATTCTTGCAGCTTGTTCTGGAGTAACTTCTTATCCGGCAAATAGAGGGCATATTGCTGGGCGTAGATATTGGAATCCTTTGGCAGTGTCAATTCTACCAACGCGTCTTTCTTCTCTTTGCATAGCAGAATGCCGACTGTCGGCTTTTCAAAGTCCTGTTTCACATATCGGTCATAATAATTGACATACATCTGCATCTGACCTAAATCCTGATGTGTGAGTTTGCCTACTTTCAAATCAATCAGGACATAACATTGTAGCAGGCGATTATAGAAGACGAGGTCTACATAGAAATTTTCCTCATCAAATGTAAATCGCTTTTGGCGGGCTTCGAATAAAAATCCCTTTCCCAATTCCAACAGAAAATGTTGCATCTTGTCGATTATGGCATTTTCCAGCTTGGTCTCAGAATAAGACGCATCCGGCTTTAGACCTAAGAACTCTAATGTCAAAGGATTTTTTATGATGTCGTCAGGTTTATTGATTGTTTGTCCTTCATGGGAGAGCCGCATGACTTCATCTTTATTACGGCTTAGGGCTAATCGCTCATATAGGCTTGAACTGTATTGCCGTTGCAATTGACGGACGCTCCAATTTTGTTTTTGGCACTCAATCTCATAAAAGTGGCGCTCCTCGTCTGATTCAATACGCATTAACACCAGATAATGAGACCATGAAAGTGTAAAAGGATATAATACAGGCGATTTGTTTGATTTTGTCATAGCTTTTTGGATTTGGTCAACGCTGTTGACCAAATTGTTGTCCAGAGCTTCGGTCAACACTGTTGCGCCAATCTCTTTTGCCGAATACATAATAAAAAATTTGCGGCATCTTTTCAATGTCTCTACAGACCAGCCATCACCTAATCGTTCTGTCAATATCTCTGATACGCCTTTTAATAATTGTTTGCCGTATGCTGCACGTTCTTCTCCTTCCTGCACAACACTTACAATGACATGTCCTATTTCATATTTAGTGATGACTTCTGCAAGATTGATTGACCGAGCCACGTTGGCTCGAGCATCGATAATCAATCGTTCGATACGTGCTGCGATATCTGCTACAATGTTGTTATCTATATTTTGTCTTTTATTCATGGTCATTAGAGATATCTTTACTTATTAAATCTTGAGCTTTCACGCCCAATACTTCAGCAATTTGAAATAGTGTCTCAAGACTCGGCTGACTGGTGTTGGTGCACCATTTGGAAACAGTTGCCTGATCTTTCCCTAATTGTTCCGCCAACCATCTGTTGGTTCGTCTCCTTTCTGCCAATACCACTTTCAGCCGGTTCATATTCTTGCCCATGATATTACTTATTTTATTCAACTGCAGCAAAGATAGCAATTTTTATGTTTTTGTCCTTACTATTAGAATTATACCCAAATAAATTGGCGTTTTATGCATAATTCTAAATATGATTATCTATATTTGCTTATGTTTAATGAAAATAAAAGCCATGGGTGTGTTAACAGATAGTTTGCGTACGTATAACCTTCAAAAAGGTGATTTGGATGAGTTATATGGAATATTCAGATCTGTAAATGATTATGATATTCCTATCGTACGTTACATAATATATCCTAGCTCCGGACTGATACGGCAAAGAATCAATCCTCACGGGAAAGAATTTTATAGTATTTCTGAATTAAATTATCCTCCCGCTATTTGTTTGCCAAAATATGGACGGGTAAATCTTCCATATCAATCAATGTTTTATGCTTGTTCTTTTACAGATACTAATAGTGTTGACGTCCCATTCCCAAGAATAGTATCGCTATTAGAAACATCATCTTTTTTTAAGGACAAGGATAGTGTTGGCATAGAGCGAGCAACCGTATCTCGGTGGGAAGTGACGAAACCGCTAAATCTTATTGCGCTTCCTTTTGTGGACGAGTACAGAAGACCTTGTCCGGAAGTGCTCAATTTTACAAAATCTTGGCATGATATAATGCAAGATGTTTCAGTTAATCCTAATGGTTTGGAATTAATACAATACATGTCCAATGAGATATCAAAAGATTTTGCTTCTGACCATGAATATATGATAATTGCGAATTTTGTAAATTATCTACTAAATGTTAATATGAAAACAAAAGATTCTGATGGCATTATTTATCCATCTGTACCAGCTCAAGGCGGCGGTTTTAATGTGGCCATTAAACCTAATGCTGCAGATACAAAAATTCGCTTTGTTGGAGCATCATTATGTCATCTTTTGAAACAACGTGATGAATCATATGTTGCCATAATGAAGGATGCTCATTTGAATCCAGATGGAACACTGACATATACAGACAGAGTCTTGAGCAAAGAAGAAATGGCAATATACGAGCAATATGCAGATGGGCTTACCTTTGTAAATTAATTATGATTTTTCACACGTGCTACCCAATTTATTTGTCTGAATGTTGTATTTATTTGATTTACTATCGTTTAGTCCTCTTGGGCTACATGGCATTTTGTTTGAAATAAAAATAATTCATCTATAATATGGGACAATTTAAGGATATAACAATTAAGGAGGTCATCGAAGAAATCAATGTCAGTTACTTTCTCCCGGACATTCAAAGAGAATATGTTTGGCTAGATCGGGCCGCAGAAAAGAAAATAGAGCAACTATTTGACTCTATATTAAGAAATTATCCAATAGGCTCTTTCTTATTTTGGAAATTAAGAAAAACTGATGTGGAAACAGATAAGTCAGCTTTGCCAGACTCAGATAAATTAAACTTTCAGCTATATCAATTCATAGAAGATTATGATGTTAGAAATCCTCATAATGAAAAAATTGATATTGCAAAAGTTAACTCTAATGATTTAAATATTGTCCTTGATGGTCAGCAGCGATTAACTTCATTGTATATTGGATTAAAAGGTTCTCGAACTCTGAAAAAACCAAAAGGTTGGTGGGATAATCCAAATGCTTTTGAATTAAAGAAGCTATATCTCAATTTAAGATATCAACCTAGTGAGGAAGACACTGAAGATTGCTATCAATTTGAATTTAAAAATCCTGCTCAAATACCTTCTTCGGATAAAAATAATTTCTGGTTTAAAGTTGGCGACATTCTTAACCTGGCAAGTTTAAATAGATATTGTAGAGAGAATGAATTGGACGATATGGAGGCCGATATATTGGAGAAACTTAAGAATGTGATATGTACAGAACGATTGATTTCTTACTTTGAGGAAACAGAAAAGAATCTAGATAAAGTCTTAAAGATATTCATTAGGGTTAATAGCGGAGGGACAACATTGTCTTACTCAGACTTGCTTATGTCAATTTTGACTGCAAATTTCTCGTCAGATATAAGAGGAGAAATGAATGTATATGTTGATAAGTTTAGGACTACAGGATTCGGCTGTTTCGGTAGAGATCAAATATTGAAAACCAGTTTGTTGCTAATTGGCGCAAACCACATATTTAATCTGAAGAATTTCAACAAAACTAATATTCATTCAATTGAACAAAATTGGGAAAAAATAGTCACTTCAATTACAGATGCAGTCCGTATTGTCGAAGATTTTGGATATTCTGGACAATTGGCATCCGGTTACATCATCTCGATCATTGCGCTGTATTTATATAGGAACGACATAGTATATAACAAACTTGGCAATGTTGATAAAGAGGCGATGTTTAAGTTTGTCAGAACAGCACAGATTACCTCTTACTTTACTACCTCATTGGATAGAAAACTTAGCTATGCACTAGAAGGAATGAATGGAGTGAAGGATTTCTCAGAATTTAATGTTAGAATGGCGAAGATGGATGCCAATAAAGCATTAAAGGTAACTATTGACGACGTGGAAGATTTGCTCACATTGCAATATGGCAACCCTGCTATATTACCTGTTCTACAAGTACTATATCCACACTTAGATTATAAAAATTCCAAATTCCATATTGATCATATATATCCAAAAGCTAAGTTCACTATTAAAAATAAGGATCTTTCTCCAGATTTTATTGAAGAGAAAAATTATCTTTTCAATCTCCAATTATTAGAAGGTGCTGAAAATATAGGGAAAAAAGATGCTGATCCTAATGTATGGATTATAGAACATTTTGGTAATGATATCAATAAGATTGCTGATTATAAGAGCAAAAACTATATTGACGCATGCTGCACAATGCAGTGGAATGATTTTAAGACATTCAAAGAAAAACGAACTGAAGCTCTTCGTGCCGCATTGATGCTTGCATTTAAATAATGTGTTGGATTGAAGCTAAATATGTTTGTCCCGTTATTCCTCCCATCGCCTCAGACCGCCTCAGACGGTGTGGTTTGTTTGCGCAAAATTCATTTATTATTGCATAATATATTGATAATCAATATAGATAAATTTCTTCAACGAAGATGAATATTGAGTTTCCTCAAGCTGCATGAAAGACACCCCGGTACGGTCTGAAAACCATACCGGGGTGTCTGATTGTTCGGAAACGAACAGCCTTTCAGAGCCGCAGCGTGCGGAACCACGTCTGAATATCCTCTTGCAAAGTGCTCCTGTAAGATCGCCGCACGGATTCGAAACATTCCCACTGCTGCATAAAAACTTCCGCATCGGGTTCGACCGCCTGTCTCTTTACAGGAGTTTCGCATCCAACAATTCCCCTGCGGGTATCTCCACCGTCTGATGGCGGGCTCCGTTTTTCTCGACGATTTCCAGCAAAAGCACCTTGTCGTCGGGGATCGTAAGCTTGGGCAGCGCGAATACCGTCCGCTGACGCTGGTGCCCCCTTACAACTGCCGGATCGTTGCATACGCGCAGGATTTCGAGCGATGTCTGCTGTTGTGCCGTACGCTTGGCGAGTTTGCGATCCGCTACGATGAACCGCCGCGCATCCACCTCGAAGGAGATGTTCGTGTCGTTCGAGATGCAGGTGTGAATGTATATCACGTCATTGAACACGTAAATCCCCAACACTTCGACTTCAATGCCGTACTTCTTCGTGCGAATGCCCTTTACGTCCGTACGGTTCTGCCGGTATATGTCGCTCAACATACGCTTTACGGTCGCAGGCTTCTCGCGGCCTACCTCGCGCAGCAGCACCCGGCTTTCGGATGCTGGGGCCGTCGGCTGCGGATAGCCCACGGCAGCCGGTTTCTTCATACTTTCTGGTTGCGGTTCCTGCACTGTAAGATTGAGGGTCGAGACAGCCGGATTCTCGGCATAATAGACATCGAAAGTGAAAAATCCGCCGTCTTCGGTGATGACCGTCAGGTTTGTTTCTGCTGCGAAATTCCGCACGGCCGCTTTCACCCGCACGACGTTCTCGGCTCCATCGGCCTTGCCGGCGATGATGTCCATCGAGCCGATGTCGATATACGTGACGGGCGACGAGAAGAGGATGTGTACAGTCTTGGTGAATCCCGCTTCGATACGCAGCGGCCGGATCTCAGCCGGCGTTTCCGGTGTCGTTCGTGCCGTAACCTTTACCGCTGCGATTGCCGCGACGATCAGAATCAGATAAATAAGGTCTCGTTTCATGTGTGTTCTATTCTTTTGAAATCAATAATAGCTGATGATTGGCTTTGAGGGTGATCTTCACCTCGCGGAGCTTCCCGGCGACATACTGCGACGAAGCCTGCAATCCTCCGCGCGCCAACTCGGACAACACCTGCTGTCCGGCCGAACGGGTGACGTTTACGCTCGTGCCGGCGGTCTGTCCGACGGACGCCAGCGCCTCTTTGAGGGCCGTCCGCTCGCGGGAGTTCGGGACGTTGAGCCCCGGCTGGCAGCGTCACCGTGTACTTGCTAAAGTGACTAA
>ENA-ORUW01001597-ORUW01001597.1-human-gut-metagenome-genome-assembly--contig:-NODE-1597-length-15157-cov-9.500464_pt1 | contig 15157 bp, 11 predicted proteins | sample MGYA00242088_ERZ509227 | MGnify/ENA primary metagenome ERZ509227 (study PRJEB26280, sample SAMEA2338816) | human gut metagenome | biome: human gut; feature: human-associated habitat; material: faeces... | reverse complement strand
ACGAAGCAAGAAAACCCAGTAAAATCAATGGGTTTCGGCATTTAACAAATGTCTACTAATCGTTAAATAAAGGAGAATTTTATTATGGGAAAAGCAACATTGGTAGTAATGGCTGCCGGCATTGGCAGTAGATTTGGTGGTGGAATAAAACAATTAGAGCCAGTTGGTCCGAACGGCGAAATTATAATGGATTATTCTATTAAAGATGCAATTGAAGCAGGATTTGATAAAGTCGTTTTTGTAATTAGAAGAGACCTTGAGAAAGATTTTAAAGAGACTATTGGTAGACGGATTGAAAATCAGATAGAGGTTGCTTACGTGTTTCAAGAAGTGACAGATATCCCGGAAAAGTATAAAAGCAAATTTGTTGATAGAAAAAAGCCATGGGGAACTGGACAAGCCATTCTTTGTTGTAAAGATGTGGTTAGTGAGCCATTTCTTGTGATTAATGCAGATGATTATTACGGAAAGCAGGCTTATAAAGAATCCTTTGATTATCTTGCGCAGAAAATAAAAGAAGATTATAGAGGCAAGTTGTCCATCTGCATGGTTGGATTTGTTTTAAAGAATACGTTAAGTGAAAACGGTGGTGTTACCAGGGGAGTTTGCTGTGTTGACGGAAGTCATATGTTAACGGACATAGTGGAAACGCATAATATATTGAAGAAAAATGACAGTGCAGTTGTTGTGACTGAAGAGGGAGAAAAGCGAATAGATATTGAATCAGAAGTGTCCATGAACATGTGGGGGCTGACACCTGAAATTTTTGAAGTGTTGGAAAAAGGTTTTGATACTTTCTTACAAGAAACAGAGGCTGGAGATTTAAAAGCGGAATATTTGTTACCTACTATTATAGGAAATTTACTAAAAGAAGATAAAGTAAAAGTAAAAGTATTGCAATCAAATGATAAGTGGTTTGGAGTTACTTACAAAGAAGATATAGAGACTGTTGTACAGGCAATTAAGGCTTTAGTTTGGGAAGGTAATTATTTAAAGCAAAGAAAGAAAAAATAATTATGAAAAAATTGATAGAGCAAATTTTGAAATTTGGGTTAGTTGGAATACTTTGTTTTGTGATAGATTATGGTCTCATGATATTCCTTACAGAAGTACTAATTATTAACTATTTGGTATCATCAGGAATATCATTTACAGTATCTGTTATAGTGAATTACATTTTGAGTTTGAAATATGTGTTTAAGACGAAAGAAGATAATAATAAATTTGTAGAATTTTTGATTTTTATAATTTTAAGTGTAATTGGTCTTGGCATAAATCAGATTCTAATGTGGCTGTGTGTGGATAAGTTAAATATATTTTATATGATATCAAAAATTGGAGTAACAGGAGTGGTAATGATCTACAATTTTATTACAAGAAAATTAATATTAGAAAAGCATTAAAAATAGGGATGTGGGTCAGCAAGATACACATCCTTTTTGACTAATTTCGGAAGCGTGTGTCAAAGTTAAATTATGCAATATATGGGATATACTCTGAAAAGAGATTTTTAATTTAAGCGGAGCAAATGATAAATGATTATTAAGTAAAGGGAGAAGTTTATGTTTAAAGGATTTCAGAAAAAGATTGCTTGTATGCTAATTGTTATACTATTTGGAACAATTATATCAGGAAATAATGTGTCATTGGCATCGGAAATATCAGGATATGAAGATATTCAGACAACAGATTCGGAGGAGCAAACTAATATAGATAGTCAAACACAAGAAGGGAATGAAGAAGACGAGATTCTTCCAGAGGAATCCACATTGCCCGCAGAAGATCTTAATCAGGACGTTTCAGAAGAAAATGTGGAATCAGAAGAAAGCAATATAACGAATACAGGAGGAAAACAATGTTTTATTAATTATTTAAGTGTAGAATCTCCATATTTAAAAACACCAGAAGAACAGCAAATAGCGATTTCCTACGGCGATGGTTCACAAGAGACTACTGAAGAAAAACTTGTTTTTCAGAAAACAGATGGATCTCTTATTGAGATGTCACTTTCGAAGAGAGATGGGCAGTTATATGTTTTTAGTTATGGGTTTTCGGATGTGGATACTGGAGTATATCAAGCAAAATCATTTATATATACTCAAAATGGAATAAAACAGGAAATTGATTTAGAAAGTATTGGAATAGACGCAAAATTCGGCGTAAATGAAATTTATCCGGGCTACAATGATAATACCGAGGAGGGGGAAATAGATGCTTCGGCAATAGATATTTCTGTAGTAAATGTAGACTCAAATGAAGTTCAAACTATTGATTCTAATATTGAAGAAGCGATTTCTGCAACAGAAGAAACGATTGCTGATGTGGCTAATAATTCAGAACCGACAAGTGACAATCAGGCTGCTTTAACTTATCAAAGTAGGGCAACGGCAAGAAAAAATGTGGTTGTTGTGTTGGATCCAGGCCATGGAGGAAGCGAAAACGGAGCGATAGCAAATGGTTTAGTGGAAAAAGAACTTACGTTAAAGATAGCCAAATATTGCAAACAAGAACTAGAACAGTACAGTGGTGTTACTGTCTATATGACTAGAGATAATGATACTTATGTGGGGCTGTCAGAAAGAGTTGATAAGGCTAAAAAATGGGGGGCAGATGTATTTGTTAGTATTCATTTGAATTCGGTTGATGAGATTCCAGGTGCCAATGGTGCAGAAGTATGGTATCCAAATAGCAATTACAATTCAAGCGTACATAATCAAGGCCAGCAACTTTCAACAAGTATTCTTAATGAACTAACAAAACTTGGACTTGCAAATCGTGGAATTAAAATAAGAAATTCTGAGAATAATGCCACATATCCTGATGGAAGTCTGGCTGACTATTATAGCGTAATTAAGGATAGTAAAAAGGCGGGGTTTCCTGGAATTATAGTGGAGCATGCTTTTTTGACAAATCCCAGTGATTCGGCAAAACTTAAACAGGATAGTTTTTTACAGCAATTAGGTATAGCGGATGCAACAGGTATTGCAAATTATTTTGGTTTGACTACATCGGAGCCTACAGTAAATATTATTGACAAGGACGATTTTGAGGGGACTTGCAAAATAAAGGTTGCTGGTGTTGGGAAGGGAGCTAATATCGCTGTTTGGAGTGCAGCAGATGGACAAGATGATTTGAAATGGTATACTATAAGTGGTGGGAGTGGCACTGCAGAAATAGATATTTCAAATCATAAAAATTCAAGAGGAGTATACTATGTACATGTTTATAATTATAATTCCTCCGAATTACTTTGTACTACAAATTTCAGAATATCAAACAATACAGAAGTAAACTTATTGGCAGAGTCAGTAGACGGAAAAGAAATGCAGTATAAATTAACATTATCATTTGAGGATATGCCAGATGAGGTGACCAAAGTACAATTTCCTGTATGGTGTGCTTCTGATCAAAGTGACATTAAATGGTATGACGCAAAAAAAGTAACAGATGGAATATGGGAAACTAATGTTAATATAACTGATTATAAAAAGGCTGGTGTATATAAGGCGCATGCATACGCCACATTGTCGAATGGAGATATGAAGTTTCTCGGTGCAGCCGATTTCGTGGTGACAGAGCCGACGGCAAAGAGCGAGGTAAGGGATTACAAGGTGAATGAGGGGACGTTCGATGTGGTCGTAAGCGACGTGTCTTCTCCATCGGGAGTGAGCAGGGTCCAGGTACCGGTATGGTGCGCGAGCGACCAGAGCGATATAAAGTGGTATGACGCGGAGAAGCAGGGGGACGGGACCTATAAGGCGACGGTCAGCATGTCGCACCACAGGTATGCGACAGGAAAGTACATAGCGGACACCTACGTTACGGCTGGGAATGGAATACAGCAGGGCACGGGAAGGGTGACGCAGGAAGTGAAGCTGCCGGATATGGAGATCAGCGCGCAGGACAAGGATGGAAAGGAGACGGTCTATAGCCTGAGGGCGACGAATGTCAGCCTGCTAGGGGTGGTGAGGAACGTGCAGTTCGCCACCTGGAGCGTCAAGGGAGGCCAGGACGATATAGAGTGGTATGGCGGAACGCGGGACTCGAGCGGGGCATGGAACGCGACGGCAAGGATAAGCAACCATAAGACGGCGGGGACGTACCAGGCGCATGCATACGCGACATTGGCGGACGGAAGCATGAGGTTTCTCGGTGCAGCCAGTTTCGTGGTGACGGAGCCGGCTATAACGGAACCTTTAAAAATAGTCGAATATGATGAGAAAACCGGAGATTTTAAAGTATTAGTATCTGGAATAAAGTCTCCATCAGGAGTTGGCGCTGTGCTTGTCCCAGTTTGGTCTAAAAGTGATCAAAGCGATATAAAGTGGTATGAGGCAATAAAGCAGAGCGACGGAGCATATATGGCAAAAGTAGACCCGAAGTATCATAATTATAATTCGGGAACATATAAAATTCATGTTTATGTGACATCTGGAAATGGAATACAGTCCTTTGTAGGGAGCACGTCTTGCCAAGTGTCTTCGACTGAATTATATACTATAATGGGTAACACAACAGTTACTGTAAATCAGATGGTCAAATACTATCAGTCATCAGGCATTGCTTACCCTTCTACAGCCTTAGGCAAAGGAGGGGCACCAACACTTGAAGCATTTTGTCAATTGTATTATGAAGAAGCGGAAATGGAAGGAGTAAAAGCGGAAGTTGCCTTTGCCCAGGCTATGAAAGAAACGGGATGGCTTCAATATGGAGGAATGGTAAAAATAGAACAGTTTAATTTTGCGGGAATTGGAGCATTGGATGGTAATGCATCAGGTAATTGTGCAAGTTTTTCTGATGTTAGAACGGGAATACGTGCACAGATACAGCATTTAAAGGCTTATGCATCAACGGAGAATTTAAAAAATGTATGTGTGGATCCTAGATTTAACTTAGTGAAAAGAGGAGTCGCCCCTTATGTAGAGTGGCTTGGACAAAAAGAAAATCCAACGGGAAACGGTTGGGCTACGGCTGCTGATTATGGCTTGAACATAGTAAATATGATTGGAAAAATGAAAATTATGTAGAGTTGCAAATGATAAAGGGGAATGATATAATTAGCAAGAAATATGGAGGTTGTAAAAATGATGAGAAAAAGCTTATTATTGCCCCGGGATGAAATGTGGAAAATATTTGTCAAAAGGAAACTGGGCAAGTATCATGTCTGTGCATATATAACGGTATATGAAAATAGCAGTATCTGAGGATACTGCTAGTTTTCGTTATAAAATTTGTTTTTAGGAGGAAATGGTTTGTCACAATATATTCAAAATTTTTTGAAATTTAAACCTTTGTTAGGGGAACTTGTAGCAAGAGACGTAAAGATTAAATATAGACGTTCTGTATTAGGAGTTCTGTGGACGTTGCTAAATCCTTTAGGGATGATGATTGTTCTATCTGTGGTGTTCTCTAATTTATTTAAGTTTGATGTTGAAAATTTTCCACTATATATTTTAAGTGGACAAGTAATTTTTAACTTTTTTTCTGATGCAACAACGAGTGCAATGTCCTCAATTGTTTCGAGTTCTGCATTAATTAAAAAGGTTTATGTACCAAAGTATTTATTTGTATTGTCAAATGTTTTTTCGAGTTTTATCAATTTGATGGCATCGTTTACAGCGTTAATATTAGTTATGATTGCAACGAGGGCAGAATTACATTGGACGGTTTTGCTGGTGCCAATTCCATTGCTTCTCATTGTGCTTTTTTCATTAGGGATAGGTTTGATTTTGGCTGCTATTACAGTAAAGTTTAGAGATATTATGCACTTATATTCTGTATTTATAACCGCATTAATGTATTTAACACCTGTGATATATCCGATGTCAATTTTGCCAGAGTGGTTGATGAAGGTAGTAATGATTAATCCAATAACAAATATATTAGTTATGTTTAGAAATGTAATGTTATATAATAACTTTTTTGGATGGAAATCTTTACTTATAGCAACTATTGAAACGGTATTTATATTATTAGTTGGTTTAAGAGTTTTCTATAAAAACCAAGATAAATTTATATTAAATTTGTAGGAGTGTAAATATGAATGATGATGTGATGGTTAAAGTAGATAATGTTTCTATGAAATTTAATCTATCTTCTGAAAAATTTGATAGTTTTAAAGAATATGTAATTAAAAGCATAAAGAATCAAGTTTCGTTTGAAGAATTTTGGGCATTAAAAGATGTATCGTTTGAGGTCAAACGAGGAGATGCACTAGGACTTATTGGACTGAATGGGAGTGGTAAAAGTACAATGTTAAAGATTATTGCTGGTGTGCTTAAACCAACAGAAGGTGCTGTCCAAGTGTATGGAAATGTTGCGCCGTTAATTGAGTTGGGTGCTGGATTTGATATGGATCTTACAGCTGAGGAAAATGTATTTCTTAATGGGGCATTACTTGGACACCCTAGGAAAGAAATGGAAGAGTACTATGATGATATTGTGGGGTTTTCAGAGTTAAAGGATTTTATGGATGTACCGGTAAAGAATTTTTCGTCAGGTATGGTATCGAGATTAGGTTTTGCTATAGCAACTATTGGAACGCCAGATATTTTAATTGTTGATGAAGTACTCTCTGTTGGTGATTTTCGCTTTCAGGAAAAATGTGAGGAAAGAATCAAAACTATGGTCAATAAAGGAACTACAATATTATTTGTTTCACATAGTATAAAACAAGTGGAAAAAATTTGTAATAAGATTGTGTGGTTAGAAAAAGGTAAATTAAGGAGTTATGGAATAGCTAAAGATATTTGTGAGGAGTATCAAAATTCTTAAGTTAAGAGGAGATAATATGAAAAAATGGAAGTGTATTATAGGTATTTTATTTGTGCTTGTGTTTGCTTATTTTTATGCAAATATTTCTAAGATGAATGTAATATATGATAAGAACGTCGATAATAGTGACTATTTAACTACAGGATTAATAGGAGAAAGTAAGGTAGAACAAAGTTTTAGGTGTACAGAGGATACATTGGATGGAATCTACGTGAAATGTCAAATATTAGGAGATGTAACGAATGTAAAAATAAAATATAAACTAATAGATGAAACAGAAGGAAACACAGTTGCGAAGGGCGATTATGAAGCAAAAGATGTTCAGAGTAACAAATTTAATAAGTTTGTTTTTAATACTGTTGAAGGATGTAGAAATAAAGATTATACTTTAATAATTTGGTCTGAGTCATCAAATGAAACTAATGGAATTGCTTTTTATTTCCAACCCAATACACAGGAAGGGACGAAATTTGTTATTAACAATAATGAAACGCAGGGGACATTAATATTTAAGACAATAACTAATAGATTTGATTTAGAAACATTTTGTGTATTTTTAGTTCTTGTTGCCTTTATTTATGTTTTTATGAAATTTTTATATAAGTTATTTAAGTAGGAGAGATTTATGCGAAGTGATAATAGTAAATTTAGAATAATAAAATACCGTTTGAAAACAGGAAATCAAAATATTCTTTTGGTTCAATGCTTTTTTATTGATAATGAACTTGATGATAAAGAATTAATCTTTTTGCTAGGTAAAAAACGGTTAGTGCCAAAGATTAGTACAAAAGAAGGAATAGAAATTAGAAAGAAACATCTAGCAGATTCCTACGGTATCGATAAAGAATATTATTTTTGGATTCCTTTGCCAGAAAAACTTAATAGTAATAAGTGTATTAGAATTTTTGAAAAAGATAGTAAAAATGAAAGATTGGTATATACAATATCATGTTCCAAGATATTAAAGTTAAGAACAAGAGTTGATAAATATGTTGAGGAAGCAGTACTTAAGGATGGCAAAATTGAAATTAGTGGTTGGTATATTTCGTCACGAAATGAGCCTATTGATATCTCTGTTTTAAATAAAAAAGATGAAAAGATTAAATACGAATTGAAAGAAGTATATCGGAAAGATGTGCTTATGGAGTATCCTGAATGTAAAGATGATGAAATACATGGATTTAAGTTGTTGTTTGAAGATTTTGGCTTGAAAAATGTAAGGATTGTTTTCTGTGGCGGGGAACAAATGGTAACCTATGAGAGTGAAATATATCCATCAAAAGTAAAAAAAATATTTTTATTAGTGAGGAAGATATTTGTTAAAACAGTTGCATATACGAAAAGTAATGGAATTAAAGATACTTTTAAGCGCATTATTGTTAAACTGTTCAGGTTAAATGAAACTTCCTATAGCAGTTGGATGAAAAAAAATTGTCCAACACAAGAGGAACTAGAAAAACAAAGACATTTCAGTTTAACTTATACACCTAAAATAAGTATTGTTGTTCCTTTATATAAAACACCTTTAAAATTTTTGGAAGAGTTCATAGATTCTGTGAAATGTCAAACATATAGTAATTGGGAGTTATGTTTATCTGATGGAAGTGGAAAGAATTCTCCCTTAAGAAATATATTACAAAAATATTCGAAAGAGGATACTCGGATAAAGATAATTAGTAAAGAGGAGGCGATGCAAATATCAGAAAACACAAATATGGCAATGGGAATTGCTACGGGAGAGTTTATCGCCTTTTCAGACCATGATGACATACTAACACCAGATGCCTTATTTGAATGTGCAAAAGCGTTGAATGAAGATAATAGTATAGATGTTTTGTATTCTGATGAAGACAAGGTATCCATGGATGGAAGAGAATATTTTGAACCACATTTTAAGACGGATTTCAACATAGATCTATTATGTTCAATGAATTATATTTGCCACTTGTTTGTTGTAAAGAAGGATATTGTTGATAAGGTTGGATTGCTTAGAACGGAATATGACGGTGCACAGGATTATGATTTTGTATTAAGGTGTGTAGAAGTGGCTGAGAACATTCATCATATTCCAAAGGTATTATATCATTGGCGTGCACACAAAGATTCCACATCTGAAAATCCTCAAAGTAAAATGTATGCATTTGAGGCAGGGGCTAGGGCTATACAGGCACACTATGATCGAGTAGGGATTCATGCTAAAGTTCACCAAGGTGAATATTTGGGTCTATATAAAACAGAGCATATACTGGGATTCAAGCCGATGATTTCCATTATTATACCGAATAAGGATCATATTGAAGATTTGGAAAAATGCATAAGTTCTATTGAGAAAAAAAGTAAATATGAAAATTATGAATATATTATTATCGAAAATAACAGTGAAGAGAAGAAGACATTCCAATATTATGAAGATTTAAAAAGAGAGAATCCAAAAGTCAAGGTGATATATTGGGAGAAAGAGTTTAATTATTCTGCAATTAATAATTATGGCGTAAAAGTTGCCAATGGCGAGTTTTTGCTGTTTTTGAACAATGATACAGAAATTATAAATGATAATTGTTTGGAAGAATTGGTTGGATACTGTATGCATGATACAGTAGGGGCTGTGGGAGCAAGACTTTATTATGAGGATGATACCATACAGCATGCAGGCGTAATTGTTGGCTTTGGAGGAGTGGCTGGTCATGCTTTTATTGGGCTGCCACGCAATGCGAACGGGTATTTTTCTAGAATTATTTGTGCTCAGGATTTAAGTGCGGTTACAGCAGCATGCATGATGGTTAAGAAGAGTGTCTTTGAACAAGTTGGAGGTTTTGATGAAACTCTAAAAGTAGCATTTAATGACATTGATTTATGCATGAAGATACGGCAGGCAGGCTATTTGATCGTATATAATCCTTATGCAGAATTGTATCATTACGAATCTAAATCAAGAGGATTAGAGGATACAAAAGAAAAAGTTGAGAGGTTTAATAATGAAATTGCATTGTTTGCACATAAGTGGCCTGATATATTAAAAAATGGGGATCCATATTATAATCCAAATCTTTCTATGGAAAGATGTGATTTTAGTTTGAAGTAAGGAGTATATTTATGAAAGGTGGCAACCTAAAAAAAGATAGTTTGAAAATTTTAGGATGTGGTTTAGGGGCATTGGGGCTTTCGGTTGTCATAGGAATATATGTGGTATGCTTAGAAGGATTTGCTAATTCTACAACGCAGAAAGGGCTCTTAAATTATATTTTAAGTGTATTAATGTCGAAAAAAGTATACTTATTAGCATTAACTTTCTTTATACTATTCCTTTTGCTTGTTTACAGGGGAAACAAAATATTGCGGCTGCTTTATCGTTATAGATTGTTGGTAGCGATAGGGATATTTGTCCTTTGTGTAATATTTGAAATCAATGGGTCTTCCCTTGGAATGTGGTCTTCATATTTGGGACAGGCAGATACAGGGAATTTACTAGGTGTTTCAAGAGGAATTCGTTCTGACGAATGGGCTGTATCAACACCGATGATGATGTCTCAGTATTATAATACTGAGGGAGAGTTTCCCTACTTTGGAAATATTGTTCGGGGAACTTCAACAGATATGTTTATGGTCTACGGACAACCTGTTTTAGATATTGCAATAGTATTCAAACCTTTTTATTGGGGCTATTTATTTTTGTCTGCGGGTAAGGGACTGGCTTTTTTTTGGTACGGAAGATGGATAGCCTTATTTGTTGTTTCTTTTGAGTTTTTTATGTTAATAACTAATAAAGACAAGAAACTATCATTTCTCGGAGCCTGTATGTTGGCATTTGCACCAGTTGTACAGTGGTGGTTTGCGATAAATGGGCTTGTTGAAATGCTAGTATATGGTCAATTGGCTATTATTATGCTTAAAAAATATATGACAATAGAAAAGACAGGGATAAGATTTTTAAGTGCATTGGTAATCTTTATTTGTGCAGGAGGTTTTATTCTGACATTATATCCCGCATGGCAGGTACCAATGGCGTATGTAATCCTTGCTTTGGGAATTTGGGTTATAATGGAGAATCATCAGGGGTTTCAAATTTATAAGAAAGATATTATACTCCTTGTTCTGCTTTTGTTAACATTTTTAGGAATATTTATCCATATTTGGAATTTATCTAAAGAAACTATAGAACTTGTAATGAATACAACTTATCCAGGCAAAAGAATAGAGACTGGAGGAGGTTGTTGGAAACAATTTTTCAATTATACATCAAATATCTGGTATGCTTTACTAGGCAAAGGGACAGGGGTAAATGTTTGCGAAAGTGCACAATTTATTGATTTCTTTCCTATGTGTTATATTATTCCGGGATATGTTCTAATAAAGGAAAAGAAAAAAGATAATCTTTTAAAAGTTTTATTATTGCTAAGCACTTTTTTGATTGTATGGTGCAATATAGGTTTTCCTATGCTATTAGCAAAGGTTACATTAATGAGTTATTCAACAGCGGAACGGGCATATATAATTTTGGGATTAGTTCAGATTTTGCTATTAATTAGAAGTATGTCTGTTCTAGAACTAAAATGTTCTTTGCGTAAGGCAAGCCTTTCGGCACTAGTAGTAAGTGTGATAGTCATAGGGACAGGGGAAATTATATGGGGAGATTATTATCCATCGGTTAAATATTTTATATTGACATTTATCATATTTTTTGTTCTGTTTCTCCTTATAGTTAGGGCGGGAGATAAAAGATATAGAGTATTCTTTTCCATTATATGTTCTGGAATGCTAATTTGTACTGGGGCATTAGTTAATCCTATACGACAGGGAGTAGGAACGATTTATGCGACAGAAGAGATTAAAACTATTGAAGAAATAAGTTATGAAGACCCTAAGGGGTTATGGATTATAGAAGGGTTAGGTTTTCCATATAATAATATAGGAATTATGGCAGGGGCTGCTACCATAAACTCAACAAATGTATATCCAGACTTGGAGAGATGGAAGTTACTAGATCATGATGGGAAATATGAAGATATTTATAATAGATATGCTCATATTATAGTAGAATTGAAAGATAGTGGAGAACCACAATTTGTACTAAACCAAGCAGATGTCTTTACTGTTAAATTAACAGTTGAAGATTTGCAAAAGATAGGCGTAAATTATATACTTACTGCAAAAGATGATCTGGAAAATATTGAAAATGAATTTGTACAGATTGAAAAACTAAAGCAGGCAAGAGACTATAGTATTTTTAAATTGAAATATGATAAAAAATGAGTTGTCTGAAAACAAAGTTGATGAAACGGAATAGTGCGATTTATTTTTGGTTTAAGATGAGAAAAATGTTAGGGAGGAAGAAAAATGAGTAAATATCGATCGTTTAAATGGTCTGATGATAGAAAAAAGATGGCTGTTTTGATAGTTTTAGTTTTAGCCACTATTTTTCGGCTTTTTTTATTCTATAATACTCCGCTTAGATTTGCAACTGAACAAGTGTATGATGATCAGATGATGTATAATTATGCGAAGAGTTTGTCGGAATTTAGGTGGCTTGGGGGATATAATTTAACAACTTTATGCAAAGAAATTTCTTTTCCGCTTTTTGTGGCAGTATGCCATTGGATATCAATTCCTTATTCGTTGGCACTAGGCATGCTTTGCATAGGGTCGGCTTATGTGTTTGTAAAGGCTACGAGTACTTTGGTTACATCTTTCCATGTAAAAGCAGTTTTCTATATACTACTTATATATGCACCAATAGGTTTTTCGGCCTTAGTTGCACAACGAACTTATCAATTGTCAGTCAGACCATATGCCACAATATTAGTTATTAGTTGTATGATAGCTATTTTTTTAAGGAGGGATGAAAAAGATCTATGGAAGTGGTCGATCGGGGCAGCAGTTAGTTTAGTGTTTTTTTGGTTTATAAGGGGGGATTCAATTTGGATAATGCCATTCGTTATTTCGGTTATATTGATTACAACTGGATGTTTGCTATGGAAGAAACATCTTTTGCAATATGGAATTAAGAAAAGAATATTCATGGCATTTTTTCCTGTTTTGTTTTTGTTTGTTGCTATTTTGGGGATATCTTCAATTAACTATATGGTTTATGGGATATTTGTAACAAATGATCGTTCTGGATCTAATTTTGGTGAGTTAATGGATTGTCTCTACACAATTGAAGATAAAGACGCTCCCTTGACGGTCTGGTGTTCAAATAAAGCAATTGAAGATGCAGTAAATGCAAGCCCAACGTTGAAAAGTATAGAAAAAGAGATTTTAGCGCAAGAGTATAGTTGGGGAGGTGGTTCCTATAAAGATATGGAAGGAGATATGCCTACATGGGTTTTACGTTCAGCATTAAATGATGCTGGTCTCTATGAAAATGCTCGTGAAATGAATGAATTTTGTGGACAAGTTGTAAAAGAATTACAGGCAGCGTTTAAAAGTGGTAAATTAGTTAGGGATGGTTATATACACATCGGTGGAGTTCAAATTCAAAATGAGTATATTGACAATGGAAAATATTGGAGGGACTTTGTAAAATATGCAATAGGAGTAGCAGAATATAAGGGACCGATAGCCCAAGTGTCAGGAGCGAGTGTAAGCACTGGAGATGTATACTCAATAAGAAGTTGGGAGAGATTTTTTAATAGTTTTACTATATATCCGGATATTCCAAATGGAGAAATAGGAGAAATAATTCAAGACCCAGCAAAAGCAGATAATTATAAGATACAAATATGTATAGAAAAAATATGTTATATATTCTATAGATTCACTGGATTAGTAAACATATTGGCTATTGTTTCTTTTGTTTTTATAACTATTGCTTTATTTTTTAACAAAGCAAAGCATATAGAAATGTGGTTACCAATTTTAGGAATAATTTTAACTTTCATCCTGCATGTTTTATCTGTAGTTTTATTTACTAATTTCATAAAGTCAGAATCGTATGTGTATATGTATCTTGCAGGAGCCTATCCATTGATTCAAATAGCAAAGTATTTGTCAATCTATCAGGGAGTAGTGCTTATTAAACAGTATTATATTAAAAAAATAGTAAAGCGAATGCAAAAGAAAGGCAGGTATAATAAATGGATAAAATAGCAGTATTAATACCATGTTACAACGAAAGTATTACAATAAAGAAAGTAATTGAGGATTATAAAAAAGCATTGCCAGAGGCTGTAATTTATGTTTATGACAATAACTCAACAGATAATACGGCTGAGATTGCAGAGAGTGCAGGAGCAGTTGTGCGATATGAATATCGCCAGGGAAAAGGTAATGTTATTAGAAGTATGTTTCGGGATATTGAGGCTGAATGTTATCTTATGATAGATGGGGATGATACCTATCCAGCAGAAGATGCCAGAAAGATGGTGGATCTTGTGTTAAATAAGGGCGTAGATATGGTAATTGGCGACCGCCTTTCTTCTACCTATTTTACAGAGAATAAAAGGCCTTTCCACAACTCTGGGAACAGAATTGTAAGAGGGTTAATTAATAAGTTGTTTAAGAGTAATGTAAAAGATATTATGACAGGATATAGGGCGTTTAGTAGATTATTTGTTAAAAGTTTCCCTGTTCTTTCAAAAGGTTTTGAGATAGAGACGGAGATGACAATTCATGCCTTGGACAAAAATTTTCTTTTGGAAGAGGTACCAGTATCATATCGTGACAGGCCAGAGGGTAGTGAGTCAAAACTGAATACAGTAAGTGATGGTATGAAGGTATTGACTACAATTGCTAATCTTTTCAGAGATTATAAACCTTTGATGTTTTTTTCAATTATTTCAATAGTATGCATCTTGATTGCTTTAGGGTTATTTATTCCCGTTTTGGTGGAATATATATCAAGTGGACTTGTATTAAGATTTCCAACGTTGATTGTGTCAGGAATCCTAGCAACGATAGGAATATTATTATGGATATGTGGATTAATTCTACATGTAACAGTGAAAAAGCATAGGCAACTATATGAACTTATGCTTAATCTCTTGAAAAAATAGAGATTGGAGGAAACAATATGAAAAAGTTAATCGTTCCATTACTGTTTTGCAATAAAAGTGATTTGAGAGGATATTGAAACCAGAGATTATGGAAGTATATAATTCTCAAGGTAACGCTGTGGAAAATTACACAGAATATGAAGTTCCCTTTACTAGGATTATCGAACATAGGCATTTTGAATTTGGTTTACAGCATAATATGGTAATTTCTAAAGAATATCCTAGAGAGTGGAAATGGGGCGATGAGCCATATTATTCGGAAGATGATGCTAAAAACACTAAACTTTATCTGAAGTATAAAAAGTTAGCAGAAACAGAAGAAAAAGTTGTGTTTGGTTGTTTATTGTAAAATAGAATTACCGAAAGTTGCAAACGGGAATTGGAGAATGTTG
>ENA-ORUW01001590-ORUW01001590.1-human-gut-metagenome-genome-assembly--contig:-NODE-1590-length-15256-cov-26.933491_pt1 | contig 15256 bp, 12 predicted proteins | sample MGYA00242088_ERZ509227 | MGnify/ENA primary metagenome ERZ509227 (study PRJEB26280, sample SAMEA2338816) | human gut metagenome | biome: human gut; feature: human-associated habitat; material: faeces... | reverse complement strand
GCCCTGCTCGCCCGCACCTGCGCCGGGCACGGGATCACGCTCGTCCACGTGTCCTCCGACTACGTCTTCGACGGCACCGCCGGGGTCCATACTGAGGAGGAGCCCCTCAGCCCGCTGTCCGTCTACGGCCAGACCAAGGCCGCCGGCGACATCGCCGTGGCCGGCTGCCCGCGCCACTACATCATGCGCTCCAGCTGGGTCATCGGCGAGGGGCACAACTTCGTCAAGACCATGAAGTGCCTCTCCGACCGCGTCGCCGACCCTGAGGACGGGCTCGAGCAGGTCACCGTCGTGGACGACCAGCTGGGCCGCCTGACCTTCACGCGCGACATGGCCCAGGCCATCTTCCACGTGCTGGGGACGCACGCCCCCTACGGCACCTATAACTGCACCGGCTCCGGCGCCGTGAAGAGCTGGGCCGACATCGCCCGCGCCGTCTTCGATGCCGCGAACGACAACGGCGACAAGGTCGTGCCGGTTTCGACCGCCGACTACTACGCGAGCGCCGAGGGCCCCGTCGCCCCGCGCCCGGTCCACTCCGCACTCGACCTGTCCAGGCTCGAGTCGGTCGGCTTCCACATGCCCGACTGGGAGGAAGAGCTGGGGGAGTACCTTAAGACGCTCTAGTGTTTATAGAATTTGCGAGAGTAAAAGCCGCCGTTCGTTAACGGCGGCTTTTCTTATGGTTGGCGTATAGCCCGGCTGCAACAAGAGCAGCGACGGTCGCTAGACTAACCGCAAGTCCCGCAAATGCGCCCGGGGTCTTATAGATCATTACGATCTTATTCGTGCCTTTCTGTACTCTCAGGCACGACATGCCCTTGTCGGCGGCGGGGGTTAGTTCTGCGGCGGCTCCGTTAATCGTTACGCTCCAGCCGTCATCGTACGGGGCACTCAGCAACAAGTTACTGTCATTCTCGGCGGAATACTCGCCCTCGACCATGCCGTCCTCGAAAACCGCCGGAACAAACTCGCTCTTCTTAAGTTCGTTGATAATCTGCTCAAAGGCTTCCAGATTGAGCGCGTAAAAGACCGGCTCATTGTCTTGGGGCATATCGGTATAGCCTTCTGCAACCTTCACCGATACCGTATGCGAGCTTGGGCCATCCGATGCATCTGCAATCTGGCGGATATTGTTATCGAATCGCCAAGCTTCGTTATTGATCGTTCGTTGGTCGATGGTGAGGGCGACGGGCCAGTAGCTGCCGGCATTCGCATCTTTATTGATGTAGAGATAACCGATTGAACCTGTCGGCACGGTGACGCTCCAATGTTTTGCGTCCTGGCTGTCCGCCGTTTTTGCGGCGTCAATCTCGGTATAGAGCTCAACCTTGTGGCCGAGGATTTTGCTACACAGGTCGTTTTGCTTCTCGAAGGGATTCTCACCCTCCAGCGTGCAGTTTTGAATGTCTTTAGAGGCCGCGATACCAAGGTTGAGCGCATAGGGGTTCTCGTACACGGCGCTTGCTGTGTCGCCTGGCTCCGATATTGCCACGTATCTTACGGGCGCTTGCTCGACGATGGCGTACTTGACCCCCAGTAGCGCGTCGACAGCCAGAATCGGCTCGGCATAGCGGGTCGAAAACTCGCCCACGCTGCTGTATCCAAGGGAGTTGAGCAGCGCGATGGCCTGTGGGTTGTTGGCAGACGAATATGAAGACAGCTGATCGTACCCGAGCGCCAAGCCTTCGTTGAGTGCGGCGCTATCGGCACGCGTGGTCGTGCGGTCAATGCGATAGAACGGTGTTGGGTCGTCGTCCTGAATCGCCTTGACAGTGCTTGTTGCGGTGGCGACGTAGACACTGTTATTGTCCTCGGAATAGCCTACGTACAGCTGGTTCCACATGCTATGGGCGTTGGCAAAGAGCTCAATGGTCGTGAGTGCCAAGAGGGGCAGGATGACTGCCGGACGAGGCGCTCGGCACAATTGGGGGTGGTCTTTGAGCGCCTGTAGGGCATAGCCCGCTGCCCACAGCGCAAAGAAGCTCAGCAAAAAAGCCGTGCGCGAGTAGAAGCCATTGGGAACGCGCATGCCGCACCAGATGTACTCGAGTGGGCTCAAAACGGAGCTGGCGACCAGGATTATCGTGACGACGAGTGTTGCAATGCGCGTCTTGATTGAAACCGTGCGGTTAACCAGTAGGCTCACCGCGAGCAGCATCATGATGATGCCGCAATAGAACTGCGGTGTGCTTTCGTTGTTTACCCACATGCAGGGAAGAAAGCCCCTGATGAGCGACTTGAGGCTGGTTTTAAGTAGGGGACCGAGTGCCAGAACGGGTCCGCCCTTGGACATGGCAAGGATGGTCGGCAAAAAGGTCCAGGCGGACAGAAACAGTCCAAGCGCGATAGTCCCGGCGAATCGCAGGGCCCGATCGAGCATGAGCTTCCAGCTAAATCCTTCTTCTGCAACATAATCGACAAATTCGACCAATACGAAGATGCAGAGGAACAGGATGCTGATGTAGGCCGTATACCAGCAGAACATGACATTGAGCGCCGTTGCGATGACGAGGCGGATCATACGCTGCTTGCGGATGAGCTCGTGGCATCCGTAGGCGCAGATGGGCAGCAGAATCAGGCAATCGATCCAGAGCGGGTTGCGCAGGTTGCTGACGGTCCAGCTGCAAAACGTGAACGATAGGGAAAGCAGGAATGTGGCGGGCTTTGACAGGTCAAAGCGCTTTTGCACATACCAAGCGCTGCTGATGTGAATGCAGCCAAGCTTGAGCGCGGTTATGGTAAATACGAAGAGCGTCAGCTTGTCTGCGGGAAACAGCACGCAGAGCAGGTTGAAGGGGCTGGCGAGGTAGTAGCTATAGAGCCCCCATGTGTTCATGCCGAGTCCCTGCGAGAAGGAATAGCGAAGGTTTGCCTCGCCTAAAAGGACGCGGCGAAACCACGCGAAGAAGTCGATGTATTGGTATTTGAGATCGTTGGTGAGAAACGAGTTGTCGCCAAAGGGGTAGACATGCCCCGCCGCTGCAAGTGCGACAAAGAGTGCGACGGAAAACGCAAAGCAGGCGGCGTAGAACGCCACATTCTTGAGCGTGTTGTTATTGGGCTGTGTCATCAGATTCCTCGTTGGATTCTCGAATGATATAGATGGGGCGGCGCTTGGTCTCCAAGTAGGCTTTTGCTAGGTACTCGCCAATGATTCCCAGGCACAGGAGCTGCATGCCGCCAAACAGCGTAATGAGGCAGGCAAGGGAGGGCCATCCGCCTACGGGGTCGCCCCAAACAAGCGTTTTGACCAGGATGACGATAAATCCCAGGATGGCGATGAGACAGAAGACGATACCCGTGAGGGCGGCGAGGGAGAGCGGTGCCGTGGAAAACGCGACGATGCCGTCGATGGAATAGAGGAGCAGCGACCAAAAGCTCCATTTGGTCTCGCCGGCCACGCGGTTGACGTTTACGTAGGGGAGCCATTTGGTCTTGAAGCCGACCCAGCCGTAAATGCCTTTGGAGAATCGGTTGTATTCGTCCATGGAGATGATGGCGTTGACCATAGGTCGCTTCATGAGCCTAAAATCGCGTGCTCCGTCGACGATGTCCGCCTTGGAAATGCGGTTGATGATCTTGTAGAACATGCGGGCGCAGAACGACCTGACGGGAGGCTCGCCTTCGCGGGTGGTCCTGCGTGTGGCGACGTTATCGTAGTTTTCGGTCTGCAAGATTTCGTACATCTGCGGTAGGAGCGAGGGTGGGTCCTGCATGTCGGCATCCATGGTGGCAACATAGTCGCCCTTTGCGTGCTGGAGTCCGGCGAGTAGTGCCGCCTCCTTGCCAAAGTTGCGTGAGAAAGAGTGCCAGCGGATGGCGTATGGATGCGCCGCCGCGGCTTCTGCTTTCATGACGGCGAGCGTTTTGTCTGCAGAGCCATCGTCGATGAGGACTGCCTCAAAGGAGATGCCGGGGTCTTGCTGGGTCATGATGCGAACGACGCCATCGAGCTCTTTGAGAAAGATCGGAAGTGATTCCTGCTCGTTGTAGCACGGCACGACGATGGAGATGAGCGGCATGGTGGTTTACCTCTCGCTTGGCTTGGAAGTAGGTTGGCCGGGCTGGTCATCGTAGGCGTATTTGCTGTACACGTTGACCTCCCACTGCTTTTTTTCGACCTTTGCCACAGAATCCAGGATGAATCCGGTTGCAAGGCTCAGACCACAGAGGAACATAAACGATGCAGCAAGCATGGCAGTGGGGAAACGCGGGACCAGGCCGGTCTGAAAGTACTCAACAAAGATAGGAATGCCCAAAACCAGGCCGATAATCGCGAATAGAAGCGCGACGAGGCTGAAGAACTTCAGCGGGCGGTAGTCCTTGAACAGCGTGCCGATCATCGCAACGACTTTAATGCCGTCGCTCACGGTATTGAGCTTGGACTCGGAGCCTTCCGGACGGTCGCGGTACTCGATGGGCACGTCTTTGATGCGCCAGCGGTGGTCGACGGCGTGGATCGAGAGCTCGGTTTCGATCTGGAAGCCCTCGGAAAGCACAGGGAAGGTTTTGACGAACGGGCGGCTCATGGCGCGGTAGCCTGTCATGACGTCATCGAAGCTGTAGCCATAGATCCACTTGATCATGGCGCGGACCAGATTATTGCCAAAGCCGTGGAAGGCACGCTTGTTCTCCTCGGCGTAGGTGCCGTTGGAAAGGCGATCGCCTACGGTCATGTCGGCCGTGCCGTTAAGGATGGGCTCGCAGAGGGCCTTGGCCGCCTCGGCGGGGTAGGTGTCGTCTCCGTCGACCATCAGGTAGCAATCGGCGTCGATATCGCGAAACATCTGGCGGCACACGTTGCCCTTTCCCTGACGGGGCTCAAAGCGGACTGTGGCGCCGTGCTCGGTGGCAATGCGTGAGGTATCGTCTGACGAGTTGTTGTCATAGACATAGACCGTCGCCTGCGGAAGCTCGCGGTGAAAGTCGTCGATGACTTTGCCGATCGTGAGCGCTTCGTTGTAGCAAGGGATGATGACGGCGATGGATTCAGAATTCACTTAATGCTCCTTATACATTCAATCCTAGAAAGTATAGCCGTTTGGGCCTGGCATCCTAAGATGTGGGTTAGTTCTCCAGTTTTGTTGCGCGAATCGTTTGCATGGCCGTCGGGTCTATACTGTTCGTTTGTCAACGATTACGAGTAAAGGAGTTGCATCCGTGTCGGATCAGACAAAGCAACAAGAAACTCGCAGTCTGCCTGCGACGTTTGCTAAGAATGAATTTGAGAAGGACGCGTTTATCCTTCGTCAGCTGGTTACCAAGGATTTTAAGATCAAGTATCGCCGTAGCGTTCTGGGCGTCGCATGGTCGGTGCTCAACCCGCTGCTGATGATGATCGTCATGGCCATCGTGTTCTCGACGATTTTTGGCCAGGGCCGCAATGGCTCAATGACGCCCGAGATGTACCCACTGTACTTGATCGTGGGTAACATTACCTTTGCCGTCATGTCTGAGTCTACTAACCAGGCCCTGACGTCGATCGTGGGCGCTGCCCCTCTGCTCAAGAAGGTTAAGGTGCACCGCTGGGTTTTCCCGGTGCAGAAGGTGCTCTTCTCGCTGGTCAACTTTGCCTTCTCGCTGGTCGCCGTCGCCATCGTCATGCTGTGGTTCCGCGTTATGCCTTCTTGGCACCTGATTCTGTTGCCGGTTTGCCTGCTGCTGCTTATGTGCTTCTGCATGGGCCTGGGCATGATGCTCTCTGCCCTTACGGTCTTCTTCCGCGACGTTATGCATCTGTGGAGCGTCGTCATTACGGCGTGGACTTACATTACGCCCATCTTCTGGACGACTGACTATATTGCGCAAATGCCGCATCTCGTGCGTATCTTGATGTATGCGAACCCCATGTTCAACTACCTGCAGTTTATGCGCGATATCTTCCTGTTCCAGACTACGCCCTCGCTTATGACGTTTGGTATGTGCGTCGCTTGGGCGGTTCTTGCGCTTATTATTGGCTATACCGTGTTCCATAAGTCCGAGCGCAAATTTATCCTCTACATCTAAGGAGTGCTGTGATGACTGAATCTGTTGTTGATTACAGCGAGCAGCCTCTGGCTGTCGAGGTCGACGACGTCACCATGATCTTTAACATGGCGTCCGAGTCGCTGACCAACCTCAAGGAGTACTTCATTAAGCTTGCCAAGCACGAGCTGTTCTTTGAGGAGTTTAGGGCGCTTAAGCACATCTCGTTTGATATTCATCGCGGCGAGGTTGTGGGTCTGGTCGGCACCAATGGCTCCGGCAAGTCTACGATGCTCAAGATTATCGCTGGCGTTCTTGAGCCTAGCGAGGGCAGCGTTAAGGTGCACGGTAACATTGCGCCGCTGATTGAGCTTGGTGCCGGCTTTGACCCCGAGCTGACCGCCCGTGAGAACATCTACCTGAACGGCGCTCTGCTCGGCTACACCAAGGAGTTCATCGATGCCAACTTTGACGGCATTATTGAGTTCGCAGAGCTGCAGAACTTTGTCGATATGCCGCTTAAGAACTTCTCCTCGGGCATGGTGGCGCGTATCGCCTTTGCAATCGCGACGATTACCGAGCCCGATATTCTGATCGTTGACGAGACGCTGTCCGTCGGTGACGTGTTTTTCCAGCAGAAGTGCGAGGACCGCATCCAGCACTTTATCCAGAGCGGCGACGTGACGGTTCTGTTCGTTTCGCACTCCATGGAGCAGGTTGAGCGCATCTGCCAGCGTGCCGTTTGGATTGAGAAGGGTGACCTTCGCATGGACGGCCCGGTCGATGAGGTCTGCAAGGCGTACCGCGAGCAGTTCAACTAGGTTATAATTACTTGCGCCTGACAGGCTTGCGCTTGCTTGGGCGTGCGGTTATTTGCTCCATTAGCTCAGTTGGATAGAGCAGGGGACTTCTAATCCCAAGGTCGACGGTTCGAATCCGCCATGGAGCACCATCGTTTATTAAGTCCGGACCGCTAGGTGGTCTGGGCTTTTTTCGTCTTGTGTGCTGCTGGAGCCGAGCGCGAGCAAGCCGCTGCTGGTTGTTGGGGTTGGCATTTTACTTTTCGAGATGCTCCCTCAGCAGCTCCAGCGCGTGTGCGTAGCCCTGCAGGCCCTCGCCGGTGATGGTGGCGAAGCAGGCTAGGCGTGCGTAGCTCACCTGGCGGAAGTCCTCGCGGGTCTCGACAGCGCTGATGTGGACCTCCACAGCCGGGATAGCGACGGCCTTGAGGGCATCGAGGATCGCCACGCTGGTATGCGTGTAGGCTGCCGGGTTGATGACGATGCCGTCGACCTTGCCGTAGGCCTCCTGGATCTTGTCGACGATGCTGCCCTCATGGTTAGACTGGAAAACCTCGACCTCGTCGAAGCCCTGTGCGGCGCCTGCTTCCTGGCAGATCTGCACCAGGCGGTCGTAGTTGTCACTGCCGTAGATGCCCGGCTCGCGAATGCCGAGCATGTTGAGATTGGGGCCGTTGATGACGAGTGCTTTCATGGTTGCTTCCTTTGCAGTTGATCGATTTGGCGAGGCGGAATGAAAAACCACCACAAAGGTGCCTTTTTCCCTTTTGTGGTGGTTTTTGTTAGAGAGCGGGTGGGAGGGTGTCGAGGAGGGCTTGGGCGGTGTTGGCGGCGCAGTCGCGTGAGTCGATGATGTAGTCGGCCCAGGCGCGGTAGCGCGGCATGCGCTGCTCGGCCAGCTTGTCGATACCGTCGCGGGCGGTGATGGGGCGTCCCTTGTGGGCGAGCTCGTCGAGCTTGCGGTTGAGCATCACGATTTGGCTGTTCTGGTGCAGCAGCGGATAGTTCTCGTCACGCATGACCACGCCGCCGCCGGTTGAGAGCACCTGGCCGCTGCGCTTGGAGATGTCGGACAGAGCCGCCGTCTCCTGCTCGCGGAAGGCTGCCTCGCCGCGCTCGACGATATAGTCGGCACAGGGCATGCCCAGGCGCTCCTCGAGGGCGCGATCGAGGTCGATGTGCTCTCGCCCCGTGCGCAGGGCAATCTGCTCGCCCACGCGGGTCTTGCCCGAACCCGGCATGCCGATTAGGGCAATGTTTTGCTCGCGGCGGGACAGACGCTCCGTTACGTCCAAGATGCGCTTGCGCGGGGTGACCTGGCCGGTATAGCGCTCAACAGCCTGTGCTGCCTGGGCAACAAGCATGAGCAGACCGCCGATGCAGGGGATACCGCGGCGCTCGGCCTCGAGCATCAGACCCGTGCGGGCAGGGTTGTAGACAATGTCGATAACGCCCTCGAGCGCATCGAGCCCTTCGAGCGTGCAAGGCGCGTCGGGGCAATGGGGGAACATGCCGGCGGGCGTGCAGTTGACGAGTAGGGAGGCGTCGGACTGCTGCGCGATATTGTCGTAGTTGACCTCGCTCGTGCGACCCACGGGTACGACGATGGCGCCCATGTCTCCCAGCACCATACTTGCCGTGGTGCCGGCGCCGCCGGTGGCACCGAGCACGAGGGCCTTCTTGCCGGCAACCTCAACGCCCAACTCCTCGACCAGGCACTGGAAACCGAAGTAGTCAGTATTATCGCCGTGCAGGCGGCCGTCGGGCAGGCGCGTGATGGTGTTGACGTTGCCCATGCGCTCGGCGAGCGGGCTCAGCTCGTCCAGGTATTCCATGACGGCGCGCTTGTAGGGGATGGTCACGTTGGTGCCCTCCCATTCGTCGCCCGTCATAAAAGCCTCAAGATCCTCGGGCTCACGCTCAAAACGCACATACTCCAGGCCTGCGAGCTCTTTGTAGATGGTCGGGGTGTAGCTGTGGCCCAGCACGCGGCCCAGCACGCCGTAGGGGCGGGTTGCGGCGGTATCGGTCATCTAGAGCACCTCCGTGTAGCTGCCAAAGTAGGTGAAGCTCTCGCACACGTCGTCGATGGAATCAAGCAGGTCGTCGAGGGCCTTGCTGCCAAAGGGGCAGTCCAGGTCAAAGTAGAACATAAACTCAAAGTCGTGCCCGGGGATGGGGCGGCTCTCGAGCTTGATGAGGTTGATGTTGAGCGCATAGAAGCGCTCGAGCACGCGGTAGAGGGCGCCCGGCTCGTTGGCCGTGGTGATCATGAGCGAGGTACGGTTGGCACCGGGATAAACGCGCGGCTCGCGGCTGATGACGACAAAGCGTGTGTAGTTGTTGTCCGAGTCCTGAATGTTGGGCTCAAGCACCTCCAGGCCATAGAGTGCCGCGCAGCTGCGCGAGGCGATGGCGGCAACATCGGTGCGGTCGGAATTGGCGACCATCTCGGCCGACATGGCGGTGTTGGGGTACTTGGTGGCGTGCAGGTCGTGGGACTCGATAAAGCCCGCACACTGGGCAATGGCTTGGCCGTGGCTGTAAACCTCGCGCACGTCGGCGAGCTTGGTGCCGGGCTTGACGAGCAAGTTGTGGTCGATCTTGAGGCGCAGCGAGCGCACGATATGGAAGTCGAACTGTGCGAGCAGGTCGTAGACGGCGTTGACCGAGCCGGCGGTGGAGTTCTCGATGGGCAGCACGCCAAACTCGCAAAAGCCGTCGCGCACGGCGCGCATGACGCCCTCGAAGGTCTCGAAAAACGCGATGTCGGGCACGTCGAAGAGTTTGCACGCGGCGATCTGGCTGTAGGCGCCTTCGACGCCCTGGCAGGCAACGCTTGCCGTCTGGGGGAAGGGCGCATCGAAGGCTACGGCCGTGGCATGGGCCTTTTGCGACACCGTGATGCCCTTGAGCTCGTTGATGTACCGCTGCTGCTCGGCCTTGCTCATGCTCATGAGGAGACGAAACAGGGCGATGGTCTGTGCCTCGTAGCGCTCGGGCGCGCGGCTGGCGAGGTTGTTGAGTTTGGAGCGCTCGCGGGCGGGGTCAAAGACGGCCTTGCCCATCTCGATCTTTGATTTGGCGACCTCGGTGGCAATGTCCATACGCTCGACAAAGCTGTTGAGGAGCGTGGTGTCGATGCCATCGATGGCCTGGCGAATATCGGCAAGGTCCATGGAGGCCCCTTTCGTGAATGGTTGCCTGGGGTAGTTAATTTGGGACGGGGCTTTTTTAGCTACCCTTTGACTGTCGACGAATCGATGGGTGCCAGGGCAAATATCAACTGGCATATGGGGGTAGCTAAAATAGCCCCGTCCCAAATTAACTACCCTTGGGGTGGGTGGACTAAAGCTGGCCTGCGTCCTCGAGGAGGGCGTCCCAGATGGCCAGCGCTGCGGCTGCTTCGGCTACGGGGACGGCTCGGGGGACGATGCAGGGATCGTGGCGGCCGCGGACCGAGAGCTCGGCATTTTCCATGGCGTCCATGTCTACGGTCTGCTGCTCGCGGCCAATAGAGGGCGTCGGCTTTACGGCCATGCGCCACATGACGGGCGCGCCGGTCGAAATGCCGCCCAGGATGCCGCCGGCGTTATTGGACTCGACCTCGATCTTGCCGGTCTCGGCATCGATGCGATACGGATCGTTGTTCTCGCTGCCGCGCATGGCGGCTACGGCAAAGCCCATGCCAAACTCCACGCCCTTTACGGCGGGAATCCCGAACGCGATTTGCGCGATGCGGTTCTCGATGCCGTCGAACATGGGGTCGCCGATGCCCGCGGGAAGCCCGTAAATGCCGCACTCCACGATGCCGCCGATGCTGTCGAGTTCGTCGCGCGCGGCTAGGATCTCCTCGCGCATGCGGCCGGCTGCGGCGGCGTCAATGCACGGCAGATCGTTCGAAAGGATCGCCTTGCGGTCGGCCTCGCGATAGACCATATCGTCCATCGGCAGGTCGGAGATGCCGCCGATCTGCGCGACGTGCGCCATGACCTGAATGCCGCGGGCCTCGAGCGCCTGCAGCGCGATCCCGCCGGCGATGCATAGAGGGGCCGTCAGACGGCCGGAGAAGTGCCCGCCGCCGGCGACGTCGTGCATGTTGTGGTACTTCACACGCGCCGGAAAGTCTGCGTGCCCGGGGCGGGGCTTGCGGCGCAGCTCGGAGTAATCCTTGGAGCGCGTGTTGGTGTTCTCGATAATCGCTGCAATGGGCGCTCCGGTGGTATGTCCATCGACAATACCGGCGATGATGTGGGCGGCGTCGGCCTCGCGGCGTTTGGTCGCGGTCTCGTCGCGACCGGGGGCGCGACGGTCGAGGAAGGCCTGCAGCTTCTCCTGGTCCACGGCGATGCCCGCCGGGATGCCATCGAGCGAGCAGCCGATAGCGGGAGAGTGCGACTGGCCGAAGATGCTTAAGTGCAAGACGTTGCCAAAGGTCGAGGACATGCTATTCCTCCTCGAGTGTGACCTTGCCGCCCAGCAGGCGGTAGTGGTCGAAGAAATCGGGATAGGACTTGTTGACGGCCTCGGCGCCGTGGATCACGACCTCGCCGGTGGCACGGCTCGCGGCGATGGCGGCCATCATGGCGATGCGGTGGTCGTTGTGCGAATCGACCTCGCCGCCGCTGAAGGCATCGACACCCTTGATGATGAGGTCATCGCCGGCAATGCGCACCTGCGCGCCCAGCGCGGTGAGCTCGCGGGTGGTGGTGACCAGGCGGTCGGATTCCTTGATGCGCAGGCGGGCGCAATCGCGGATAAAGGTGCGGCCCTGTGCCAGCGAGGCCACGGCCGAGATAACGGGCACCAGGTCGGGAATGTCGTGGGCGCTCATCTCAAAGCCGGCGAGCTTGTCGGACTGCACGGTGGCGGCGTTGGTGGAGCGCACGATGCGGGCGCCAAAGCGCGAAAGCGCGGCAAGCACGTTGCGGTCGCCCTGCGCGGAGCTCAGCGACACGCCCTCGACGGTGATGGGGTCGGTGCCGATGGCGCCGGCGCACAACCAAAAGGCGGCGTTGGACCAGTCGCCCTCGACGGCCACGTTACCGGGCGTGCGATACGAGCCACTGCTCACGCGGAAGTTTGTGACCTCGGGCTGGCCGTCCCTGGCGGGAATACGCTCGACGTTGACCTCGACGCCAAAGGCCTTCATGGCCTGGATCGTCAGGTTGATGTAGGGGCGGCTCTCAATGAGGCCGGTCACCTGCACGCAGGAGGGCTGGGCGAGCAGCGGGGCTGCCAGCAGCAGGCCCGAGATGTACTGCGAGCTCACGTTGCCCGGCAGCACAAAGGTGCCCGGGCGCATGCGGCCGCTCGTCTTGAGCGGAAAACCGCCCAGACCCTGTAGGTCGCAGCCGGCGGCGATGATCTCGTCCGAGAGCGGCGAGAGCGGGCGGGCGCCCAAGCGTCCCTGACCCACGAAGGTGGCATTCGCACCCAGCGCGCAGGCGACGGGCAACATAAAGCGGAGCGTGGAGCCGCTTTCGCCACAGTCAAGCGTGCCGCCGGCAAGGGCCTTGAGCAGGCCAAACTCAATACTCTTCATGGTGGGGTGGACCTGGAAGCCGTCCTCGACGGTCTCGATGCGAGCGCCCAGGGCCGTAAGGCAACGTACTGTAGCCTCGATGTCTGCGCAGGTGGTGTTACAGGTGACGTGCGTCTCGCCGTTGGCAAGCGCAGCGCAGATGATCAGGCGGTGCGCCATCGACTTGGACGCGATGGCGGGAACGGTGCCCTTGAGCGGGGACGGGATGATGCGGGCTAGCATGCGGATGCGTCTCCCTTCTGGCCGAGGCCTTCGGCAATGAGTTCGTGGAAAGTGGAAAGCGGCGTGCGGTCGATGCTGCAGCGGCCAATGCCGTGCGGAATCACCAGGTCGATAGTGTCACCGGCACGTTTTTTGTCGTGCAGCGCCTCGGCAAAGATGGCATCGGCATCTAGGTCGCAGCGGGTCTTGAGGCCATGGCGGGTGCAGAGCTCCTCAATACGACCGGGCAGTGCGGCATCGCAGACGCCGTGCAGGGCCGCGGCGCGCGTGATGATGCCCATGCCGATCGACACGCAGTTGCCGTGTCCGAGCTCAAAGTGCTCGCAGGCCTCGACGGCGTGTCCGGCGCTGTGTCCAAAGTTAAGGAGCTTTCGCTGGTTGGTTTCGCGCTCGTCGGCGACGACCACGGCGCGCTTGATGTCAATATTGCGGGCGATGATGAGCGCTACGCGGGCCACATCGCGGTTGAGCAGCTCCAGCGTGAGCGGGGTCTTCTCCAGCTCGGCGAAGAGCTCGGGGTCGGCGATCACGGCGTGCTTGACGACCTCGCCACAGCCGTCGGCGAACTGCTCGGGCGTGAGGGTGGCCAGGCACCCCACGTCGGCGATAACCACGCTCGGCTGCCAAAAGGCGCCGGCCAAGTTCTTGCCGGCGGCCAGGTCGATGGCAGTCTTGCCGCCCACCGACGAATCCACCATGGCGAGCAGGCTCGTCGGGATCTGCACAAACTTGCAGCCGCGCATGTAGGTGGCGGCCACAAAGCCCGCCACGTCGCCCACGACGCCTCCGCCGAGTGCCACAATTACGTCGGAGCGCGAAAGCTCGTGCTCGGCCACAAACTCAAGAATGGCAACGTAGGTCTCGGCGCGCTTGTGTGCCTCGCCGGCCTCGAAGGTGCAGATGCTTACCTCATAGCCTGACGCCTCCAGGCTCTGCTTAACGGGCATCTGGTAGAGCGGGCCCACGTTGGTGTCCGTCACGATGACGGCTTTGGTGCCGCCGGCAGTGGCGCGCACGAGCGATCCCGCCTGCTCCAGCAAAAATGTGCCAACATGCACCTGGTATGGGCGTGCAGTGTCGATATCGATGGTAATCGCCATAAGCTTCGGTCCTTTCGACCTGGCGTGATAAGTGGTCTAGTGGGAGGCCTCGTCGTCGAGTGCGCGCTTAATGCGGTCGCCCTCGGCAAGGAGATTCTCCAGATAGCGCTGGTCGCGGTCCTTGAGCGCACGGCTGTAGGCGCCGAGCGAGTCGATCAGGTGGTCGATCTCGAAGGCGAGCGCGTCGGCGTCGTCGATCATGAGCTCGGACCACATTTGCGGGTTGAGGTGCGCCACGCGGGTGAGATCGCGGTAGCTACCGGCCGAAAAGCCGTGGTGGATCTGGGCGGTCGGGCTCTTTACGTAGGCGTTGGACACCACGTGCGCAAGCTGGCTCGTGAAGGCGATGACGCGGTCGTGCTCGGCGGCGCTGGTCACGCTGAACTTGCCAAAGCCCAAGGGGCGCACCATCTCGCGCACCTGGCCCAAAAGCTCCAGCTTGAGCGCATCGTCTACCGCGGGCGGAACGAGCACCAGGGGAGCGCCCTGGAACAGGTCGGCGCGGGAGTGCGCGTAGCCCGAGAACTGGGTGCCCGCCATGGGGTGCGCGCCCACAAAGTAAAAGCCGTGCTCGCGGGCAAGCTCAAAGGCGCGCTCGCACACGATGCCCTTGACGCCCACCGTGTCGATCACCACGGGACCCATGATGGCCTCGGTATCGGTGGCGTCGGCGAGTGCCTGGGTATGCGCCTCGAGCCACTCGATGCAGGCCTCGGGGTAGCAAGCCAGGACGATGATGTCGCATTCGCCGAGTGTCTTGTCGTTGAGCTCGCCGGCAACGGTGCCCATGCTGGCGGCTGTCATGACATCGTCATCGGGGTCCCAGGCCAGCACGCGGACGCCCGCCTGTGCATAGCCGCGGGCAAAGCTGCCGCCGATGAGGCCAAGGCCGACGATACCGGCGCACTTGGGGCCGCCCTGGTTAACGCGCGCGTTTCTCACTGTACCCATGGGCTACTCCATGGTCTCTTGGCAGACAACCTCGCGGATGGCTCGGATGCGGCGCATGGTGTCGTCGAACTGATCGGGGGTGAGGGCCTGGGCGGCGGGAGAGAGGAGCAGGGTCAGGGCCAGGGGGAGGGCAAACAGGCGGCTGAGCGGCATACGCTTCATAGGAGGGCCTCCTTGGACAAATATGTTATGTAACCCAATTCTACGACAAAATGGGAGCGGGCGCAAGGCCCACTCCCATTTTGTATCTATTTGTCATTTTTACGCCTGCGCCCCGCGCTCCGGTATTATGTCATCCGGCGCCCTCGTGGGCCAGAATCCAGCGGGCGATATCCGCGATCACCTGGGAATCCACGGCCTGGGGCTGCTGGTACTCGTGCAAAACCTCCGCGATGGCGCCGGTGGGGGATGGCATGAACAGGTGGTTCAGGCCGGGGTACAGATGGAAGACGGCGTCAGGGTGGGCGGCCAGAAGGGCCTCGTAACGGCGGAAGTCCCGCTCCACCGACAGATGGGCGTCCCGGTCGCCCTGGAGCACCAGAACGGGCTTGGTCAGGCGGCGGAGGTACTCCTCCGGGGGGTGTGTCAGCATCTCCTTAAAGTACCACGCCCAGAGGTTCCCCAGAATGTGGGTGTGCTGGGCGTCCTCCTCCGCCATGCGAGATCGGAAG
>ENA-ORUW01001578-ORUW01001578.1-human-gut-metagenome-genome-assembly--contig:-NODE-1578-length-15417-cov-19.220219_pt1 | contig 15417 bp, 12 predicted proteins | sample MGYA00242088_ERZ509227 | MGnify/ENA primary metagenome ERZ509227 (study PRJEB26280, sample SAMEA2338816) | human gut metagenome | biome: human gut; feature: human-associated habitat; material: faeces... | reverse complement strand
GACACTTTGGGAGAATATATTCGTTATTGAATTACATTTTGCGGAAACTCAAGAAGCTACAAAGGATGACGAAACAGAAGATTTCAAACAGTATAAGGAGTTGAGAGATTCAGAAAAAAAGGCATTTTATATTCATAGAGGCTGTTCACGGTGCTGGATGAATAAAAACGATGAAGAGAAAAAATATGGATCATCAGGAATAAATATTTTATGGCCTATTACAGAAAACGAGGATTATAAATCAGAGTTAATTAATGTTAAAAATGGGGAAAGTCCTAATAATATATCCCCGATTATAAAGTATTCTTTAGAGGGTGGGGTCACTGCTCTTTGGTTTGGAGATTTGGAAAATTCATTTATGGAAAAAATTAAGGATGTGATTGAATTACCAGAAGCAGATATAATATTTGCACCGCATCATGGTAGAAAAAGTGGCAAGATACCTAAGGAATGGATGGATAGTATTAATCCTAAGATAGTAATAATAGGAGAAGCACCGTCAGAAAAAATAAATTATTTGTCAGATTATAATACAATTACACAAAATACCGCTGGTGACATTATATTAGATTGTGATTCGGGTATTGTAGATATATATGTAGCTAACGAGAATTATTCTGTAGAATTTCTTGAAAACAAGAAAAAGGCAGATAATTATGGCGGTACATATATTGGTACGTTAAATTTATGAATTGGCATAATTTTTATCGAAGTTCATATAATTTTAATGGAAAGCCCTATTGACTTTCTCCTTTGTGCTCGCTAGAATGTAAGTACAAAGAAAGTTGACCACTGACCGATAGGTGGTATATAAATGGTCGGGTTGAAAGTTTACCGCTGACCAATATGCGGTATATAAGTGGTTGGGTCGAAAGTATGGTCCTTCGCCGCAAGGCGGGGGACTTTTTTCATAGTGGAGATAGGCGAATGAAGAAAACAGGTTTCTATATTATCAAAGATAAATTTTTTGAAGATATGTCAGAGCCGTACCTTAAGGGTAATAAAGCGGGGAGCAGGCCACATTATTATTGTTTTGAGGATACAAGTACCGGGATATATTGGATGATAGCCGGGAGAGCGCATTTCTGATACAGGATATGTTTCCGATAACAGAAGAATACATAGAGCGGGAATACACGATTGCCGGAAATCATTTGATGTTGACCAGTGAACATACGGCCAGAAAGATTGAGCAAAAAGCGAGAAAAGTTATGGGGATGTTGAAACGTGGTATTAAATTTACTCCAACGCAGCCAGATGTTATGGCGATATTAAAGAAGCTGAAGGAGCAAAGACAGCGATTCTAACTGGCTCTATTTTGGCTCTAAAAATCTGGATTGGTACAAATAAAAAATATAGAAAAGTAGCAATTTCAATTTATCCGCTGAGGAGTTTGAATAGGATTTTCTAAAAATAAACCCAGTGTTTATGCGGGTTCCAAGCAAATTCCGGTAAGCGCTGGCAACGTTTTGGCAACATTAGTTGCAAAATCCTTTGAATAAAATGATATTTCTACAACATAAAAACCTTACTGATGAACTGTTTTCCAAACGGAAAAGAGTCGTCAGTAAGGTTTTTTTGTATTTCTCATATTTTAAGGCGTCAGGCTGTGCCCAGAAGGGCATGGCCTTTTTTTGTATAACGAAAACCACGCGATAGTCGCGTGGTTCTATAAGAGCTTTAGCGGTGTATTCAGACATAAAAACTCCTAATGTGTTTATAAAAAAATTATATATAATGCATTAGATACTATGAAACTAGCTAGTGTAACAGAATTAAAAAGTGTATTGGAAGGAGCCTTGCCAGCAGTGTTAGATGAGAAACAACAGGCAAAAAAAGTATCGAACATATTGCAGGCAATGAAACGTGCTGGAATAGCAGATGTAGAAGGAACAGGACATGCTGCCAGATGGCATTTGGTAGAAAAATAGAGATTGACACTTGTATCAATTCGTGTTAAATTATGCAATGTAAGGAGGAGAGAAAGATGCCTAGAAAACCATCATTAGACGGCAAAGATTCTAGCCTGAGAATCAGGATGTCACCAGAGCAAAAAGAAAAGTTAGTATCCTATGCAGAGCGACATTATCAGACTATGAGTAATGTAATATTCCAGGCGTTGGACATTCTTTACGCAAGAGAAGAACAACAAAATAACAAAGAGTAAAATGGAGTTATTTTGGAGTTTATCTCTTCATAAACAGTACGGAAAATATAAGTTTCCAAACAAATGTTTGATTTAAAATCTATTGATTATATCCCTTGCGTGCTATAAAACGCAGTCTGCAAAGGAGTTTGATCATTTCAAATCAGTGAATGACAGGTTTGGTCATATGGTGGGCAATAAGATGCTCAAAGCAGTTTCGGATGTATTTACAAAGATGTTTAGACAGAGTGATGTGATTGCAAGATTCGGAGGAGATGAATTTGTCATCTTTCTGCAGAATATTACAGACTCATCATGGGTACTGAAAAAGGGAGCGCAGCTACTAGAGGCGATTCACAAAATTTAGGTGTCTGAGGGTGAATACCTGAGTGTGAGCATTGGTGGAACCATTCTTACTGATGAGTCCGTGCCGGCTTCACAGATGCTTAAGACTGCGGATCAAGCGCTCTATCAAGCAAAAAAAGCAGGCAGAAACAGAATCGAACTTGCAGTTGAATCCAAATGACGGGAAGAGAAAGTTAGAACAGGAGAGTACAAGGTGATTCGTGTTGCAATTGTGGAAGACGAAGCTTCTTATATGAAACAATTCCAGGAATATCTGGCGCAGTATGCCAAAGAATCCGGAGAAGAATTTGATATCGTGACATTTACAGATGGAGACGAGATTGCCGGTGGATACAAGTCGGTATATGACATCATCCTGATGGATGTGCAGATGCGGTTCATGGACGGCATGAGTGCGGCGGAGGAGATTCGAAAGGTGGATCCGGAGGTAGTCATTATCTTTATTACCAATATGCCGCAGTATGCCATTCGTGGTTATGCCGTGGATGCACTTGATTATGTATTGAAACCAGTTAGTTATTTTGCGTTCAGTCAGAGACTGGACCGCGCAATCGCCCGCATGAAAAAGCGTGTAGACCGATTTATCGTCGTTCCGGTCAAGGGCGGTATGCAGAAAATCAATGTTAACCGCATTTACTATGTGGAAAGTCAGGGACATAACCTCATCTTCCACACATCGGAGGAGAATTTCGTATCGTCCGGGACGATGAAGAAGACAGAGGAAGAGTTAGGGGATGTCCATTTTTGCATTGCAAGCAAAGGCATTTTGATTAATCTTGAGCATGTGGACGGCATCCGCGAGGGTTGCGCTGTGGTAAACGGCGAACTGCTTACAATCAGCCGTTCGCGAAAGAACAGCTTTATGGAAAGTCTGGCAAATTATATGAGTGAGGTGATGAAGTAATGGAAGTTTTCGTACGTGATATTCCTCGACTTTATACCGCAACTGCCGAGTGGAGCGCCTGCTTTATGACGATTTGCCTTGTGAGAAAGCGCATCCAGGGGGCGAAGTTATATTTTTCGGCAGCAGTCATGCTCTTTGTGCAAATATTTTTCATGATTGTGACGGAACCGTTAAATTCTAATATCTTATGGCTTCTATGTATGGTGGGAGCTGTCGGACTGATGTTTGGATTTCTGTGGTTTTGTTGTGATGTCAAACTGAGAGATATCGCCAGTCTCTGTGCCAGAGACTTTATTCTCGCAGAATTTATGGCATCGTTTGAATGGCAGATTTATTGTTTTTTCTGGCCGGACACAGAGGCGTCGTTACCGATTCAGCTTCTCGTATTGGCATGCACCTATCTGCCGATTTGTCTTTTGATGTATCGATTGGAGCGTAATCACATTCCGAACAATGAGAATCTGAATGTAGAGAAAAAGGAATTAATCTCCATTATCGTGATTGTAGTCGTCGTATTCTTTATCAGTAATCTGAGTTTTGTGACGACGAACACGCCATTTAGTGGAATTAATAATAACGAGATTATGAATATACGTACCATCGCAGATCTAGGAGGAATTGCAATTTTGTTTGCATATTCCGTGCAATGCAGAGAGATGCGCGTACGAAGTGAATTGGAAGCGATGCAGAATATTTTCAAAAATCAGTATCTGCAGTATCAGCAGTCGAAAGAAAGCATCGATATCATCAATCGAAAATACCATGACTTCAAGCATCAGATTGCAGTGCTCCGTGCTGAGACAGACGAAGAGCGGAGAAATGCATTTCTTGACGAGATGGAGCAGGATATCAAAAATTACGAGGCGCAGAACAAGACAGGAAACCAGGTTCTTGATACGCTGCTCACCAGCAAGAGTCTGTATTGTGCCCGAAAGCACATTGGACTGACCAGTGTCGTAGATGGCAAGTTGGTAGACTTCATTTACACTATGGATCTCTGTTCCATTTTTGGAAATGCACTCGACAATGCGATTGAATGTGAACTTAAGATTGCGAATCCGGCGAAGCGCCTGATTCATTTGTCGGTATCGGCCCAAAAAGGGTTTGCCCTTATTCGTGTGGAAAATTACTGTGAGGAAGAACTTGTATTTAAAAATAATCTTCCAATCACAAGTAAGTTAGATAAGACGATGCATGGATACGGAATGAAGAGTATGCGTTATGCGGCACAGAAGTATGGCGGAACACTTACCGCGAGTCAGTCAAACAACTGGTTTGAACTGAAAATCCTGATTCCGCTTCCGCAAGAAGACAAAAATAACAAAAACATTACTTAAAATGGAGCCAAAAAGTACATTATGTACAAAAACGAGGCTCCTTTTTTGTGCATATCTGCTAGTGTGAAATGCATCTTGTGCAGAATAAGTGCAAGTTGTGAAGATCATGAACATTTTGTGAAAAAATCATGTAAGATTAATATCATTAAAGGTAAAGGAGAAGGGTTAATGAGTACAAAAAAGAAGAAAAAAAATCACAGCAAAGTTGGAAAAATAATAAAAACAGTGCTTTCTGCGATGCTTTGCTTGGTTTTGATTGTCGTAATGCTTGCTGCTAATACAGTGCTTGCAGAAAATGACCGTATGGTCGATATGGTTGCATCGGAGTTTGTAGGACAGGAATTCAAACATATTGATAATTCAAATGCAAAAACCGAGGGATTAGATCTCAACTATAATAAATCGGATTATACAGAAGATAATATTGGAGAAGCTGAGGTAGCTTTGAAGGATCAGATTTCGGAAGAGGGACTTGTTCTGTTAAAGAATGAGAATCAGGCATTGCCAATATCGGAAGAAAAAGAAGTAAGTATCTTTAGCGTAAACAGTGCTAAACTTTCCATTGGTGAAAGCATGATGCAAGTAGGCGGAAGCAGATTGAATGATGAGCTGAAAGCTGATGGTTTGAAGGTAAACAATACTTTATGGGATTTTTATACAAAGAAAGTAGAAGAAGGATATGGTCTTGCAAGTGGTTCCATTAATTTCGGGGATCAGGAAGACTTCAGAATCAACGAAGTACCATTATCTGTTTTGAAAGAAGATCCTTCTGTGTTAAAAAGTGCAGAAGATACAATACCTGTATATTTAATGAAACGAGTAGCAGGAGAAGGTCGTGATATGCCACGATCTATGTACAATCATGCAGATAACCCGGAAGATCAGGTAAAGAGTTATCTGGAGCCTGATTCTACTGAATTAGAGATTCTTCAATATCTGAATGATAATTTTGAGAACGTCGTATTAGTAGTGAATTCTAACGCAGCGTTAGAACTGAACTGGTTAGCAGATTTCCCGAATATTACATCTGTTATTTATGCACCAGATGGTTTAGTTGCGTTAGGTGATGTGCTTACCGGAAAGGTTAATCCATCAGGACGAACAGTAGATACATTTGCAGCGGATGCGCTTGCTTCGCCTGCAGCACAGAATTTTGGCGATTATGCTTATTACGATGAAAATGGAGAAATAACAAAATATAATTATGTTACATATCAGGAAGGTATTTATGTAGGTTATAAATACTATGAAACTCGCTACGAAGATGTGATGCTTGGACAGGGCAATGCAGGCGATTTTGATTACAATCAGGAAGTTGTGTATCCATTTGGATATGGACTGTCTTATACTTCGTTTGATTGGAAAAATCAACGCACTTCATGGGATGGCACAACATGTACAGTTACAGTAGATGTTACGAATACAGGTGATAAATCAGGAAAAGATGTTGTAGAAATCTACGCTCAAAGCCCATATACACAATATGATATTGACAATGGTGTGGAAAAATCATCTGTAGAATTGGTTGGATATGCAAAAACTTCAGAACTGGAACCAGGTGCAACTGAGACAGTTGAAGTGACATTCGATCAAGAACAATTGAAGTCTTATGACTATAACAATGCGAAAACATATATTTTAGACGCAGGTACTTATTATATTACAGTGGCAGCCAATGCCCATGAGGCAGTAAATAATATTCTTACAGTTAAGAATGTTGGACAGGATGGAAATGCACAGATGGTATCAGAATACATCCCTGCCAACAGTGATGTGGATACAATCACTTATGCGAAAGATTCTGAAACAGGTGTGGAAATTACAAACCAGTTCGATAGTGCAGCTGGTGAGACTGTATATTTGACTAGAAATGATTGGACTGGAACATTCCCAACTCATGATGGAGAAGTGAAAGATCTTGTTAGTGCCTGGGGTAATGAAATCAATGGAACAGATGAATCAGGAAAAGAAGTATCATATGTATATGGAAAAGTTGCAGATGAAAAACTGTTAAAAGCATTAGATTCTTTTGAATCAGGAACAACAGTAGACGCAGAATCATTTGATGATGAGATTGTATATGGCGAAGATAATGGTCTGACATTAATTGAAATGCGTGGTTTAGAATATGATGATGAAAAGTGGGATGACCTGTTAGATCAGCTTACAAAGAAAGAGTATTTTGAATTAATCGCACAATCTGGTTACGGAATTGATTTTGTAAAATCAATAAATATGCCATTCTGTGTGGATTCAGATACAGCTTCAGGACTTATATATGGTGGAACCGGTGCCAACTTCCCAAATATGATGACATTAGCTCAGACATGGAACCAGGAGCTTGCAGAAGATTTGGGTGAGATGATAGGTAACGATGCTATTCTCGGTGGAGCTGATGGATGGTATGCACCGGCTATGAATATTCACCGTACCCCTTTCTCCGGTAGAAACGGAGAATACTATTCAGAAGATGAATTCCTTTCAGGAGTTGTTGCGTCAAACGAAGTTCGTGGTGCTGCATCAAAAGGAATGTATACTTACATCAAACATTTTGCGTTTAATGATCAAGAAAATCATCGAGGAGACCGTGATGGTCAATTCGGAATTGCTACATGGCTAAATGAGCAGGCTGCAAGAGAAATTTATTTAAGCCCATTTGAAATGTGTGTGAAAGCGGGCGATGTTGAACTGAATTATATTCAGACGAATGAAGATGGAACTTATGAAAATGCAACAACAACAATTCCGGCTTGTAATGCAGTGATGACAGCATTTAACCGTGTAGGAACGACATGGACTGGTGGATCTTACCCACTTCTTACAGGTGTTTTGAGAAATGAATGGGGATTTAATGGTCTCGTTCTAACAGATAATGCAAATACGGGTGTATTCATGGATGGTAGTCAGATGATCGAAGCTGGTGGAGACGCAAAACTGACCTATGCTAAGAAATCTGCAAGATTTGATTTTGATGAAAATAATCAGGCTGAATATCATTATGCAAGAGAAGCAGCACATCATATACTCTACACAGTAGCAAATTCGAAAGCGATGAATGGTGTAATGCCAGGAAGCGTATTCGTAGATAAAATGACACTTGTTGAAAAAGTAATTCTTACGGTGAACGTGGTATGTTCTTTACTTATCTTATTAATGGTGGTGTTGACAGTGAGACGTTTTCGTAAACCAAAAACTGAAAAAGAAATCAATAACAAGTTACAAGGTGGAGACAAATGAAGAAAACCTAAAGAAATATCATCTATATGTGGGTAAACGCAGCGTATGAAAATAAAACATTTAATGAGACATGAGACAGCTGATAACCCAGTAAATAGACAAATTGAAAAGAAATATGTTTCAATTATTGTAAAAGTACAAGTGATTTATGATGTGATTGTACTTTGGATTCGCAGTATTGTGAAACGAAGAAAAATGAAAAAAGCATTAAAAGCTAAAAATCCAGAGTTGTAAGGGGGAAAGAAGTGAAACATCAGGATTTATTAAATAAGATGACACTCGAAGAGAAGGCGGCAATCCTTAGCGGAAAAAATGAATGGCAAAGCCGTGATATTCCGCGTCTTGATATTCCATCCATCATTTGTTCCGATGGACCTCACGGAATTCGTAGACAGGAGGGGGAAGGCGATCACCTTGGATTAAATGCATCGCTTCCGGCGACTTGTTTTCCAACGGCAGCAACCGTGGCAAACAGCTGGAATGAAAGTCTTGGCGAGGAGATTGGCGCTGCGCTTGGAGAAGAAGCAAAAGTGCAGAACGTAAATGTACTGTTAGGACCAGGACTGAATATGAAGAGAAGTCCATTCTGCGGTCGTAACTTTGAGTATTTTGCAGAAGATCCTTATCTTGCAGGTAAGATGGCAGCAGCCTATGTAAGGGGAATCCAGAGCCAGGGCGTGGCAGCGTGTCCGAAACATTTCGCAGTTAATTCACAGGAACTTCGCCGTATGGCAATGAATTCTGTGCTTGATGAGAGAACATTAAGAGAAATCTATCTGACTGGATTTGAAATCGCAGTCAAAGAAGGAAAAGCTAAGAGCATCATGACCAGTTATAATGAGGTCAATGGCACATACGCAAATGAGAATAAACATTTGGTGCAGGAAATTCTGCGTGGCGAATGGGGATTTGACGGATTCGTAGTAACTGACTGGGGCGGATCAAACGACCACGTCGCAGGTGTGGCAGCAGGTTCGAACCTTGAGATGCCAAACCCAGGTCTTGATTCAGCAAGACAGGTGATTGCAGCTGTGGAAGAAGGTCGACTGACCATGGAAGAACTCGACCTCTGTGTAGATCAGCTTTTGGATATGATTCTGACATTGACAGAGAATGCAAAAGACAAACCAAAGTCATTCAGCGAGACAGAGCATCATGATCTTGCGAGAAGAGCCGCAGTAGAAAGTGCTGTACTTCTAAAAAATTCAGAAGAAATTCTTCCACTTGCAGCAAAGAGCAAAGTGGCACTGATCGGCGATTTCGCATTTGAGCCAAGATATCAGGGCGCAGGTTCTTCGATGGTAAATGCAACATTTGTTGAGACGATGGAAAAGACAATCGGCAACTATGACCTTCAGGTAGTAGGAACAAGCCGCGGTTACAAACGTACTGGCGAAGCAGATGAGGCACTGAAAAAAGAAGCACTCGATATCGCTCAGAATGCAGATGTCGTAATCTACTGCTTCGGACTGGATGAGCTCAGCGAATCAGAAGGTCTGGATCGTACACACATGCGTATTCCGCAGAACCAGATTGAACTGCTCGAAGCACTTGTGAAGATCAATGCAAATGTAATCGGAATCCTGAGTGCAGGATCTGCAATTGAGATGCCATGGCAGAACTGCTGTAAGGCAATTCTTCATGGATACTTAACCGGACAGGCCGGCGCAAGCGCAATGCTTGATATTGTAACTGGAAAAGCAAATCCATCCGGAAGATTAAATGAGACATACCCGATCCGCTACGAAGATACTCCGGCAATCCGCAACTACCCAAGTACGGAGCGAAATGCAGAGTATCGCGAAGCACTCTACATCGGATATCGTTATTACGATACCAGCAAGGTGCGTGTGCAGTATCCATTTGGATTTGGTCTGTCTTATACGACATTCGAGTATTCGGATATCAAAGTGGACAATGACGGCGTAAGCTTTACGCTCACTAATACAGGAAAATATGACGGGGCAGAAGTAGCTCAGCTTTACGTAGGACTTCCAAATGCCATCGTATTCAGACCAACAAAAGAGTTAAAAGGCTTCCAGAAAGTATTCTTAAAAGCCGGCGAGAGCAAAGAAGTCAGAATCCCATTTGATGATAAGACATTCCGCTACTGGAACGTCAAGACAAATCAGTGGGAAGTAGAAATGGGAACCTACGACATCATGATTGGTGCAAGTGTGGCAGATGTCCGTTTGACAGCTGGTTTGGAAGTGGCCGGTACAACGACAGAATTTCCATACAATCCGGCAGAACTGCCTTACTACTACACAGGGTTGGTTCAGAATATCAGCGATGCAGAGTTTGAAGCACTGCTCGGTTATCCAATTCCATTCGGTAAATGGTCAGGAGAGCTTCGCCTCAATGATGCAATCTGCCAGATGTACTACGCGAAGAGCGGTCTTGCAAGATTTCTCTACAACCGCTTGACAGCAATGAAGAAAAAGAGCGAAGAGAAGGGCAAACCGGATCTTAACATTTTATTTATTTACAACATGCCGTTCCGTGCACTTTCCAAGATGACAGCAGGTATGGTCAGCCTGGAAATGGCAGAGGGAATGTTGACTGTAGTCAATGGACATTTCTTCAAAGGCATGGGCAAAATAATCGGAGGATTCTTCCGTAACATGAAAGCAAACAAAGCTTACGAGAAGAAGCTTTCACAAAAATAGAACCGGGGGGACAGACCCTCTGGTTTAACGAAAAAAGCCGGGGGGACAGACCCTCTGGTCGTGTGAGGATATAAGAATGAATAATATAAAAGAATGGTGGATGGACAAATGGAACGCATTTGAAGAAAAACATCCAAAACTTTCAAAATGGGTATACCAGATTTTCTATTTCTTTGTATTTAGTATGATGGTTACTGTATTCCAGTATCTGGTGTTTACATTTATGCCGGGAATGCTTGGAAAAGAATTAGCAGGTACAGAGTTTATGTGGCCACAGATTCCAATGCACATCTTTGGAGTGGATTTCACGTGGAGCGTACTTGGATATAATGTGTTACGTGATGCGACAGGGGCTGTGCTCATCGGTGGTGGACTCGGTTATTTCATTAGTTTCGAAGTTGGTTCATTTTTAGCACAGTGTATCAACTTCCCGCTGCAGAGAAACATCACATTCAAGAGCCACGGCAATCCGGTGTATCAGGCAATGTGGTATTTCATCGCATGGATTGTAATTTCATTAATCTGTAATGGATTCAATAACTTGTGGATGCCAATTGCATCGGTATATGTACCACCGGCAATTTACAACTTGCTTGTGACATTCATCACAGGTGGCGTATCAATGATTATCTTTTTCTTTGTATTTAAGATTATCTTCCCAGAGGGAGAAGCGAAGAAAGAAGCGTAAGAACTGTTAATACACAAAAAAGAGGCAAGACGTCCAACACCACGTTGGTGCGTAGCATAATCTGATGATTATTCTCCGCCATTGTTAGAAGTTCGTGTTTGAATCACGAATTTCTGTTGGATGTCTTGTCTCTTTTTGCGCAACCAGTTCTAATTCTCCAATGAATGTCAGTCTCTGTGAAATGCACATGCTAAATATATGTTGCATAACTAAACGAATAGAATATGGCATAATCATGTAATAAAGCACCCAAGCGCACGTGAAAATTATATGTTTGCCAGCAGACCTAGCACTAAAAATACAATTACAATAATTATATAGGCATATTGACCTATGTATATGCAATTTTTGTTGACTTTATCCTCGTATTTGTATCGATTGCATATCCGAATGCTCGTTGAACAGTAGAATTATCGCAATATGAGACCTAGAAAATAAAAATTTTGTTTGTATTACATATCAAATATTGTCTCTAGACTTTAAATTATTGCAAGTTGGTATTTTATGAAGGTTACTGACTCTTGAATTACATCCAAAACGCCAGCGATATCACTCAAATTATCGCAAATCTGCATGGTTAGCGACTTATTATAGCAAGTGAGAAGCATACATAGTGGAGTTGCAGGCATGAAGGAAAATTTAGTGTAAGTTAAAAGAGCAGTTCATATCAAAAGGACGATAGTTTGTATTTCGGATACAAATTATCAGTGTCTTTAAGTCAGGATTTCCTGCAAGGAAACGATTGTATCTTAAAATGATTTTTGCTATGATATAAATAATAAATTTGTAACGCATTTTGCAACAATCAACAGAAAGCTCCTACTTTCGTGGAAGATCAGGAAGCTATGAGGAAGAGCTTGTTCAGGCGAGACAGAACGCCCTGAAGGAGATGGAACAGCGTGCGGCAGATTTGAGGGCCAATGCGGTTGTAGGTGTTGATATCGATTATGAGGTGCTCGGTGCAGGTAACGGAATGCTTATGGTAACGGCAAGCGGAACGGCAGTGGTTGTCGAATAGCTTCGGGTGTGAACAGAAAGGGCGAGAGGGAAATTTGATGGACAGATTTATAAGGGAAATCGCAATTACAGAGATAGACGGCGTATCCATAGGACATGCGCAGGATAATGAAGCAAAGACAGGCGTAAGCGTATTGTACTTTAAACGGGGCGCACAGGCAGGCTGTGACATCAGCGGGGGAGGTCCGGCGTCGAGAGAAACGCCGCTTACAGACAGCATGACGGCAGATAATCCACTGAACGCTGTCGTGTTGTCAGGAGGAAGCGCATATGGTCTGGCGGCTTCGGACGGTGTGATGCGCTGTCTGGAGGAGCAGGGGATTGGATACGACACGGGATTTTCCAAAATACCTCTTGTATGTCAGTCCTGCATTTTTGACTTGGGATACGGAAGAAGAGATATCCGTCCGGATGCAGATATGGGATATGAGGCCTGCAGAAAGGCGATGGAAGGCTGCGATGTATCGATGGGAAATGTCGGGGCAGGAACGGGAGCCAGCGTAGGAAAGCTGTTTGGAATGGAACGGGCGGCAAAGTCCGGTCTGGGTATCTATGCGCTTCAGGCAGGGGAGCTGAAAATAGCGGCTGTCGTAGTCGTTAATGCATTCGGAGATGTTTTTGATCCGGAGAACGGGCAAAAGATAGCAGGCCTTATGGATGCGGAAAGAACGAAATTTGTGGATTTGGAAGAGGCGTTTATAGAAATGATGACGACGCCTCAGGATTTATTTCATACAAATACGACGATCGGCTGTATCGTGTGCAATGCACGTTTTGATAAGGCAAAGCTGAATAAAATTGCTTCTATGGCAAGAAATGCGTATGCGAGATGCATCAATCCGGTTGGAACTATGGCTGACGGAGACAGCATCTATGCCTGCAGTGTGGGAGAGGTAGAAAGCGATGTAAATGTAGCCGGAACACTGGCGGCAAGGGCGATGCAGCAGGCGATAAAAAGAGCCGTGACAGCGTCCGCAGTGGATGATAGAGAATATTTGAAATATTGCTTGCGAAACTAAAGTAAAATCAGTAAAATAAAAATGTTGGAAATAATCTGACCAGTTAAAAGGAGAGACAAATGAAGCAGGATATGATTGTTATTTTGGATCTGGGAAGTACAGAGAATACGGTACTCGCCCGGGAGATTCGTGAACTTGGCGTATACAGCGAGATTCATCCTCATGATATTACAGAGGAAGAAATAAAAGCTCTTGACAATGTAAAAGGAATTATTTTAAATGGCGGAGAAAACCGTGTGGTAGACGGAAAAGAAGTGGAAGTAAGACCGGAGCTTTATACATGGGGCTATCCGGTAATTTCCGTAGACTATCCTGCATCCAGATGCGACGTTCGTTTTGACAGCCTGCCGGATCAGGAGACGTTGAAAAAGTTCGTATTTGATGAATGTAAGGCAGAAGCAAACTGGAACATGAAGAACTTTATTGAAGATCAGGTAGAGCTGATCCGCAGACAGGTAGGAGACAGAAAGGTTCTTCTGGCGCTGTCAGGCGGCGTAGATTCTTCCGTAGTTGCAGCGATGCTGATTAAGGCGATAGGACAGCAGCTTGTCTGCGTACATGTAAACCATGGCCTGATGCGGAAAAATGAATCTGAAAGTGTTGTAGAGGTATTCCGCAACCAGCTTCATGCAAATCTGATTTATGTAGACGCTACAGAGCGTTTCCTTGGAAAGCTGGAAAATGTATCTGATCCGGAAGAGAAGAGAAAGATTATCGGAGGAGAATTTATCCGTGTTTTCGAGGAAGAAGCGAGAAAACTGGAAGGAATCGATTTCCTTGGACAGGGAACGATTTATCCGGACATTATTGAGAGCGGAACCAAGACTGCAAAGATGGTAAAATCTCACCACAATGTGGGAGGACTTCCGGAAGATTTGCAGTTTGAATTGGTAGAGCCGTTAAAGCAGCTCTTCAAGGACGAAGTTCGTGCCTGCGGTATTGAGCTTGGCCTGCCTGCTGAAATGGTTTACCGTCAGCCGTTCCCGGGTCCGGGACTTGGCGTTCGCTGCCTCGGCGCTATCACAAGAGATCGTCTGGAAGCTGTCCGTGAGTCAGACGCTATCCTGCGCGAGGAGTTCGCAAAGGCAGGACTGGACAAGAAAGTATGGCAGTATTTTACGGTAGTACCCGATTTCAAGTCTGTGGGAATGAAGAATCATGCAAGATGCTTTGAGTACATGGTAATCATCCGTGCAATCAATACCATCGACGCGATGACAGCCAGCATCGAGCACGTAGACTGGGAGATTCTCGACAGAATCACTAACAGAATCCTGGCAGAGGTCGAGAATGTAAACCGCGTGTGCTATGATATGAGCCCGAAGCCCCCGGCGACGATTGAGTTTGAATAGTTGGAGCTAAGCCGCAAAGCCCGTAAACACTAGGGTTTAGCGGCTTTTCTTCTGTATCATTGCATTATGATTGCATTTTTCTATTCAACCTCTCTGTGATAGACCGCCGTATGCTGATTGCTTGTGTAATCTGCAATGCTGTGTGTGGCAGCGGTAACAGTGAGAATACCCGTTAATTTCTTGGCAACTTCAAGATTGGTGTTCGGATATAAATGTCCGTATGTTCCTAACGTGGTTTGTATCTTTTCATGTCCCAGACGTTCCTTAATCAGTAGAGGATTTTCGCCCATGCTAATAAGCAGGGAAGCGTGGGAATGTCTTAACGCATGAATTTTGATACGGTGTACCCCGGCAAGTTCCGCAAGTTTTTCTAATGCTCTGGGGAGCGTGTGCTTGCTGGTGGGAATACCATTGTAGCTTAGTACAAGGTCACAATTCTTCAATACCTTTTGCTGAACCTCACGCCATGCCCTTAATTCATTTATGGTATCTGCGTCAATATAGATAGTGCGGACACTTGCCTGCGTCTTTGGTTCAACAAATTTGTAATCGTCCATTGACTTATAATATAGCGTCTTGGTTATGCTTAAAAGTCCGGTTTCAAAATCAATGTCAGACCATTGCAGGGCAGCCGCTTCCCCAATTCTCAAACCCGTCATAAAGAGTAGCCAGAAAGAAGTAA
>ENA-ORUW01001575-ORUW01001575.1-human-gut-metagenome-genome-assembly--contig:-NODE-1575-length-15424-cov-5.530028_pt1 | contig 15424 bp, 11 predicted proteins | sample MGYA00242088_ERZ509227 | MGnify/ENA primary metagenome ERZ509227 (study PRJEB26280, sample SAMEA2338816) | human gut metagenome | biome: human gut; feature: human-associated habitat; material: faeces... | reverse complement strand
GTCCTAGTGCAGCCAAGCAGCAAAATAGCAGTTGTTTCTTCATGGGTTTTTGTATTAGGTTTGAATTTCGGGAGTCAAAGATAGGGAATAATTTGATTAGTAAAGGAGAATAATGAATCTAATAAGTATATCTATGGTTCAATTTTAATTTATTTATGAACTGTAAAATGAAGTATAATAAAGATGCATTGTTTATGCATAGATTTGCGATGAAGGAAGAACTTGGTGAGTTGATCTTTGAAGTTTTATTTTTCGTGTATGTAAAGTCAATAAGAAACGATGAATTGGATGTTTTTTGTTGATGGGATAGCTTGATACTATGGATAATACAATTAATTTTAATACTTATTATTTCTTGTTATGTACTATTTTGTACCTTTTTGGTATGATATCAGTATCTTAAAAACTGTATCATTTACTTAATTTGCAGCGAGTGTTTTTAATAAACCTATTTCTATTTCTATTTCTAATTCTTAAATTTATTATTATGAATAAACTGACGAGGCTGAAAAGATGCAAAAGGTGCATCAGTACGTTAATGCTTATGTGTTGTTCGCTCTTAGTATGGGCGCAGAATACAGTAACGGGAACTGTATTGGATGAATCTAATTTGGAAGTAATTGGTGCGAATGTGAAAGAAAAAGGCACTGCTAACGGTGCCATCACCGACATGAATGGTGTTTTTCATTTAAAAGTGAGCAATCTTCAAAAAGCTGTTCTGCAAATCTCGTTCATGGGATATGAACCTCAAGAGGTCCCGTTGAACGGGCGTAAACAACTAAAAATTATTCTAAAAGAAACAGCAAATGAACTTCAGGAAGTTACGGTTGTGGCCTATGGTACACAGAAGAAAGAGACTTTGACAGGGGCTATCTCTGCCGTAAGTAATGATGCGTTGGTGCGTTCGCCTAATGCTAGTGTAGCTAACACGTTGGCAGGCCAGATCACGGGACTCTCATCTGTACAAACCAGCGGCCAACCGGGGCAGGAAGATCCCAAAGTGTTTATTCGCGGTGTAGGGTCTTTGACAGAAAGTGCTTCTTCTCCTCTGATCCTGGTGGACGGTGTGGAACGTTCGTTTTATCAAATGGATCCGAATGAAATAGAAAGTGTGACAGTACTGAAAGACGCTTCTGCCACTGCTGTATTCGGTGTTCGAGGTGCAAATGGCGTAATTTTGGTAACTACACGCCGTGGTAAGGAGGGCAAAGCGAAAATCTCGGTGAATTCTTCGGTTGGTATTCAGATGCCTACTCGTATGCTCGAAATGGCAGACAGTTATACGTATGCAACTTTGAGAAATGAGATTATAACAAATGACAAGCCAAATGCTACCGAGAATGATTTGGTATTTGATAATTATGCAGTTGAACGATTCAGACTGAATGATGATCCCATCATGTATCCCAGTATCGACTGGAGAAGATATCTGCTGAATAAGACATCTGTGCAGACACAACACAACCTGAATATTTCCGGAGGAACAAAGGATATACGTTACTTTATATCTTTAGGTTTCTTATATCAGAATGGCCTGTTGAAACAGTTCGAAGGAGTGGGATATGATAATAATTATAAATACAAAAGGTATAATTATCGGGCCAATCTGGATTTTGATGCTACTAAGACTACCACGTTAAAGATTGGTATCGGTGGTATTGTAGGTAACCGGAATGAACCGATGATTAATGATGCGACTAATTCAATCTGGACATTGATTAATCAGACGACTCCGTTCAGCAGCCCGGGAGTAATTGACGGGAAGCTGATAGTTACCCCTGAAGAACGTTTTGATAATAAAATTAATTTGGGTAACAGTGCTTTGCCTAAATGTTACGGGACAGGTTATTCAACAGCTATTAATAATACAATGAATTTGGATCTTCTGTTGAACCAGAAATTGGACTTTATTACTAAAGGACTGTCAGCAGAGATAAAAGGCGCCTATAATACGAGTTATGGTTTTACTAAGAAACGTAAAGGGCAGGTGGAGCAATTTATGCCTTTCTATCAGTCTTCTTTGGAGGACCCGTCGCTTGGTTATGATTCGCCGGATTTCAACAAGAATATTGTTTATAAGATCAAAGGAGAAAATAAGAGCTTGCAATATGACGAAACTTCCTCGAGAGCAAGAGACTGGTATCTGGAAGCAAGTCTGAGATATAACCGTAAGTTTGGTTCTCATAATGTCGGAGGATTGTTCTTATATAATCAGAGTAAAAAATACTATCCTGCTCAATGGGTGGGAGTACCGTCCGCTTACATCGGTTTTGTAGGACGTCTGACGTATGATTATAAATCCCGTTATATGGCAGAAATCAACTTCGGTTATAATGGTTCCGAGAATTTTGCTCCGGGTAAGAGGTTCGGCGCATTTCCTGCCGGTTCTATCGGTTACATCCTGTCGGAGGAAGCATTTATGAAACAACAGAAAGTTGTTGATTATCTGAAATTCCGTGCTTCAGTTGGTCTGGTCGGAAATGATAACCTTGGAAATAACCGTTTCTTGTTCCTGCCGGATTCTTATGATGTGAATTTGAGCGGAGTAGACGCGTGGAATAACAATAAATACGGCTTCAATTTTGGTTATAACAGTAAAGCGTTAATCCAGGGTGCGTTGGAAAAACGTCTGGGTAATCCTAACGTGACTTGGGAAACTGCGCTGAAACAGAACTATGGATTGGACGTTCATTTCTTGAAGAGCCGTCTGAAGATCTCTTTGGATTATTTCCTCGAGGAACGTAAGGACATTCTTATCAATCGTAAGACAATACCTTTATTGACGGGACTGACTTCCTCGATTCTGCCTGCCGTAAATATGGGTAAAGTGAAAAATCACGGATATGAAGTAGAAGTGAAGTGGAATGACAGGATCGGTCAGGTTCAGTATAATATTCAGGCAAATGTTTCCTACTCAAAGAATAAGATTATTTTCCAGGACGAGGTAGAACCTAATGAACCTTATATGTGGCGGACGGGAAATCCGGTAGGAGCTCTTTTCGGATATGTGGCGGACGGTTTTTATACGGAGGAGGATTTCGGAGAGAACGGCAAACTTGTGGCTGGCTTGCCCGATCCTGGGGTATCCGTGAAGCCGGGTGATGTGAAATACCGGGATTTGAACGGTGACGAAGAGATTACTTCGGACGACCAGACTATTATTGGAAACCCGACTCGTCCAGCCTATACATTCGGATTGAATTATGGCATTAATTATAAGGGCTTTTTCCTGACAATGAACTGGACTGGTGCCGCACAGCGTTCCTTGTTGTTGGATGGAGCTTTTAGAGAACCTTTTGGAAATGGTAAAATTCGTGGCTTGATGCAGTTCCACGCAGATACACGTTGGACACCGGAAACAGCCGGTACGGCTACCACACCGCGGTTTACCGAGACAAACGCAGTTTACAATATGCGTTCTTCTTCTCTTTGGGTACGAGACGGTTCCTATTTGAAACTGAAGAATGTGACAATAGGATATAACTTTACAGATAAGAAGATGTTGAAAAAACTGGGTATCCAGCAGTTAGGTATAAAACTGACAGGCTATAATCTGCTGACCTTTGATAAGTTTGACATCATGGACCCTGAATGTAATCCGAATAATGCGGATTCTTACCCTATCATTAAGATATATAATTTAGGTATTAATCTAACCTTCTAATAGTGTTGACAATGAAAAACTATAAAAAGTATATGGGCTGTCTTTCTCTCTTTGCATTGACATTGATAGGGTGCGAAGACCTTAAGTTCGGAGAGAAGTTTTTGGATAAGCCGATAAGTAATGAGCAGAATATAGATTCTGTCTTTAACAAGAAAGTATATGCTGAGCAGGCATTGGCGGAGACTTACCATTCACTGCCGGATTATCTGCCTATGCAAGGACGTCTGGGATATGGAGTGCTGGAAATGCTTACCGATTTGGGTGACTGGACAAAAAAAGGAGCACCTAAGTTCTATACAGGAACGGTAGACGGAACAAATGCCTATCTGGAACATCTTCCATATCGGTTGGATGTTGATAATAGAACCATTGGTGTCGGTCCGATTTATGGTATCCGGAGAGCTTATATCTATATTGAAAATGTGGATAGAGTGACAGATATGACTGCGGATGAAAAGGCGATAGGAAAAGCGGAAGCACAAGTAATTATTGCCTATCATTATTCTCAAATGCTCCGTTATTATGGGGGTATGCCGTGGATAGACCATGCTTATACGGCAGAAGATGCGATGAAATTTCCTCGCATGACGGTAGAAGAAACCGTACAGAAAATCATCGGGTTATTGGATGCCGCTGCCTCTGTATTACCTTGGCAGGTAGATGCGGATAATGACGGACGAATGACGGCGGCCTCTGCTTTAGCATTAAAGTCCAGAGTGCTTCAGTTTGTGGCGAGTCCTTTGTTTAATGCTGACAAACCCTATTTGGAAGGTGATGCTTCCTCTCAATTCCTTACCTGGTATGGTAATTATTCATCAGACAGGTGGCAGAAAGCACTGGATGCAGGGTTGGAATTTATGCGGGCTAATAAAAAGAATTCGAATGTTTATCAACTGGTGAATACAGGTAACCCTCGCGATGATTTTGCGGCAGGATATTTCAATCGTCATAATGGAGAGGTTCTGATTTCTTCCAGAAGATTTACCACTTATGCTACGGGGAAACTTCCGTTTGCCCAAGTACGCTACGGAGTTGCTTCTCCTACATTAACTTATGTCGATATGTTTCAGATGAAGGACGGGACGGAATTCGACTGGGATAATCCCGATCATAATAAATTCCCTTTCTTTGATAAGGATGGAAATCCTAGAAGGGATATCCGCTTGTATGAAACGGTTGCTGTGAATGGAGATAAGTTTAAGGGTGCCCAGAAAGTACAGATTTTTGAAGGAACCACCCAGTCACCTTATAAAGATGGGCGAATGAGCTACAATGGTTTTGCGATGAGAAAATTCATACGAAACTTTAATGACGAAGTGAATGGTAAATTCTATTCTTGTCCGTTAATTCGTCTTCCCGAAGTTTATTTGAATATGGCTGAAGCGATGAATGAGTTGAATAAGGCGGAAGTTCGTGACGAGTTTGGCAATACGGCCTATGATTATCTGAACAAAACCAGGGAACGTGCAGGTATGCCTGCGATTTCGGCGGCAGATGTTCCGGCCGGAAAACCGTTGCGCGAAGCGATATTACGTGAAAGAGCCATTGAATTCGGTTATGAAGAAGTACGTTATTTCGATTTGATACGTTGGAAACGCGCAGATATATTTACCGGACAACTATCACGTCTGATTATTAAAAAAGCGGCCGGTGAGCCGAGCGGCTTTTCTTATAAAGTATCTCATGCAATGGCGGAAACACGCCAGTATGCGAAACCTGAGAAGTGGAATGACAAATATTTCCTGTTACCTCTACCGGTAGATGAGATAAACAAGAAATATGGATTGATTCAGAATCCGGGTTGGTAATAATCAAATCGTTGAATAATAAGAAGAATGATTATGAATAAATCACTTTATATCGTAGCTTTCTCGTTGGCGTTTGCCACTACAGGGATAGCTCAAAATAATGAAGGACAAGATAAGACAGTCGATCTGGGAACTCAGACGACAACCGAGTTACGGAAGACACAGGCGGTATCTACCATTTATTCGGACGAATTGGATAAAAATGCAACTACGAGTCCTTACAATGCAATATATGGCCTGTTGCCGGGACTGACTGTGATGCAAAATACGAGTTGGGGAACCGACAAATCACGTTTAAATGTACGTGGTCGTGGCTCCTTGAATGGAGATACGCCATTATTTGTGGTAGACGGTTTTGCCCGCCCGATCGAATATATCAATCTTTCGGAAATAGAATCAATATCCGTATTGAAAGACGGTGCTGCTACTGCTCTTTGGGGAGGTAGAGGCGCCAACGGCGTGGTGCTGATAACTACCAAACGCGGTATGTACAGTAAAAAAGAGATCAAGGTAGACTATAAGTTTGGTTTAGGTCTGCCCGTAAACCAACCGGAATTTGCCGATGCTTATACATATGCAAAAGCCCGGAATGAAGCATTGAGATATGATGGCCTGCAACCGGATATGGATGAAGCTTCTTTTTTGGCCGGAGGTAATAGCGATCTTTATCCGAATGTTGATTGGCAGAAGGAAGCGTTGCGTAATCATACGACCAGTCATCAACTGGATATTACTTTCCGCGGGGGAGGTAAGAGGCTGCGCTATTTCAGTGTCTTGAACTATAAGAATGATATGGGACTGTTGAATTCCAAGTACACTGACTACACTGATCGTTATAATTCCCAGATGAAAAAGTATTTTCTCAATCTTCGCATGAATTTGGATGTAGATATCACAGATGCAACGAAATTGAAACTGAATATGCTTGGTATGCTGCGTGAAACGAAACGCCCTACCACATCGGAGGCTACTTTGTTTGAACAGATATTCAATACTCCATCTGCCGCATTCCCTGTACAGACTCAGAATGGACTCTGGGGTAGTAATAATGTGCTGAAAACAAACCCGATAGCCAATCTGGCGGACGTAGGCTATTATAAGCTGAATCAGCGAATGCTGCAAGCAGATCTGCGATTGATACAAGACCTGTCTGTATTGACTCGCGGACTGAGCGCTGAACTTGCTATTGCCTATGATAATAATGCAACTTATCAGGAAACAGCCAAGAAAAGCTTTATGTATCAGACCATTGAGAAAGGTACCGACGGAGAACCGGTTTATACGAATTACGGAAATCCTAACGATGAATTGGAAATCAGCAACAAAGGATTGGCTAATCAATATATACATGCCAACTTTGAAGCGAAAGTCAATTATCACCGGACATGGGATAAACATGATTTTACTGCCAGTGCCATGTTCCGCCAGGAATCAATGACTCTGACGGGAGCTAATAATAGCCGTTACCGTCAGTACATCATCGGAACCGTAGGTTATAATTTTGATAATCGTTATATGGTGGATGTTGTTGCTAACTGTTTCGGCAGTAGCGTATTGGGAAAGAACGATAAGTATCGTGCATATCCTGCCATATCCGCAGCCTGGATACTCTCGAACGAGAATTTCATGAAAGGAATCTCCGCTTTTGATTATTTGAAACTCCGCGCTTCTTACGGGCGTTCCGGATATGATATCTATGATTATGACATGGATAAGCAATATTGGATAGGAAGCGGTTCCTATTATTTTCAGGCTGGGAATACCTCTGCCGGAAGCAGTTTGAAGGAGGGAATGCTGGCAATGGAGCAACTCGACTTGGAAGTGGCAGATAAATATAATATCGGTTTGGATATGAGTTTGCTCAAAGGGTTGACTTTTTCTATTGATGGTTTCTATGACAAGCGCTCTAATATTTTAATTGACGGAAGCGGGTTGATATCTTCTGCAATCGGAGTTACCATTCCCCAGATGAATGCGGGAAAAGTGGAAACAAAAGGAACAGAACTCTCTACTATGTGGAAAAAAGAGTATAAAAACTTCAGCTACTACATCGGTGCTAATTTCTCTTATGCTAAAAGTAAAGTCATAGAGAATGGTGAGGGGTATCAACCGTATGGCTATCTGTCTAAGAAAGGTTATCCTATCGGACAATGTTTCGGTTGGGAAGCGATCGGTTATTTTAGAGATGAGGAGGACATTAAGAACAGCCCTGTACAGAAATTCTCGGAAGTACGTCCGGGGGATGTCAAATATAGGGATTTAAATGGTGATAAAGTAATTGACAGTAATGATCAGAAAGCGATAGGATATTCTACTGCCATACCGGAGATTTACTATGGTATCAACCTAGGATTTGAGTATAAAGGTTTTGGGGTAGACGCTCTCTTCCAAGGGGTAGGGCATTATAGCGTGATGTTGAATACTGCAAGCGTGTACTGGCCGTTGAGAAACAACACAAATATTTCAAACTGGTATCTGAACGACAAAATCCGTTGGACGGAAGATACGAAAGATATTGCAAATGTTCCTCGTTTGACCACGCTGGATAATGCCAATAATTTCAGAAATAGTACACAATGGTTGGAGAACGGAAGTTACTTTAAACTTCGTAACCTGAATGTTTATTATAATTTTCCTTCTTCTTGGGCGAAGAAGGTGAAGATGGAGAAGATTCAGGTATATGCGAGAGCTAATAATCTTTTCTCGCTGGATCATGTGAAATATATGAACTGTGAGGATCTGAAAATCAATTATCCGGATATGACTTCCGTTTATTTCGGATTGAATATTAACTTCTAAAATGTGAGATAACCATGAGAAAATATATCATATTATATACAGGTTTGCTACTATCCGTTTCTGGGTGTAGCTTGCTCGAACTGGACGAATCGACTGGTTTGAACAGAGAAGAGGCTTATTCCTACTTTAGCAATGTCAAGGGCTTGGCTACTTATGTTTATAGCCAGTTGCCCGGAGATCTCGGAGTGCTCGACGGGGCTTTGAGAGAGTCTGCAACGGATAATTCTGTTTATATTTGGAGTGATAACAGTGTTCACGACTTTTATAATAATGCCTGGAGTCCCAATAATGCAGTCGACAATATGTGGTCGAAGTGTTATGGAGCTATCCGTTCCGTTAATTCATTTCTCGAAAACTATTCCCAAGAGAGGCTGGAGCGTTTCCGTTGGAATGATACGTATGAAGAAGATATTGCCAAAGCTACTATGTATCGTGAAGAATTGCGGGTGTTACGGGCTTTCTACTTGTTCGAACTGGCCAAACGATACGGAGATATTCCATTATTGACACGTACGTATGCGTTGGATGAGATCAATAGCGTGGAAAAGAGTTCTTTCAGCGAAGTGATAAAATATATATGCGATGAATGTAATGATGCAGCTAAAACACTTCCCGTCAGTCATCAAGATTTTTGGGCGGAGACGGGACGTGTGACTAAAGGTACTGCGTTGGCATTGAAATCTCGTGCCCTTCTTTATGCGGCGAGTATGTTACATAATCCCAGTCAGGATGCTGATAAGTGGAAAGCAGCTGCCGATGCGGCTTATGCTATCATAAAAGAGAATTGGTACAGTCTGCCGAAAACGAATGCCGATCCTCTGTATGATAAGAACGGTGGAAACGATGTTTTGAAATCTCCGCAATTAATCTTTGAGCGTAGAAATGGAGAAAGTTTTGACTTTGAAGCAAACAATCTGCCTATCAGTTATGAAAAGGGAGAAACCGGCAATGTACCTACCCAAAATCTGGTGGATGCTTTTCAGCTGACTAATGGAAAAGACTTTGACTGGGAACAGCTTGCGCCGGGGCAGAACCCGTATGAGGGCAGAGACCCACGGTTTTACAAAACAGTACTTTGCAACGGAGATACATGGATGAATTCAACTATTCAGTCTTATGAAGGCGGTAAAGATGGTGCCGGAACAGCCGGAGCGACTACCACTGGCTATTATTTGAAGAAGTATATGAACGAGACCGTTTCTCTTACTCCTTCTAACGAGAAAAAGAAACCTCATCATTTCATTATATTCCGTTATGCAGAGATTCTTCTGAACTATGCAGAAGCGATGGATGCCTGGAAGGGTGCCGATTATACGGATAATGATCATCCATTGTCTGCACGTGCAGCACTGAATCAAGTACGTAGTGCAGCTGATATGCCTGCTGTTACAACGGATGGCGATGCATTTACTGAAAGTATCCGTCGCGAAAGACGCGTGGAACTGGCGTTTGAAGACCATCGGTTCTGGGACATCCGTCGTTGGAAGATAGGTGATAAAACCAAAGCCATTTATTGCATCAAGATTACTCTGGAAAATGGTTCACCTGTTTATAAGAAAGAGTTGCTTGAAACACGTAACTGGGATGATAAGATGTATCTGTATCCTATACCACAGACAGAATATTATAAGAATCCTAATTTAGGCCAAAATACAGGCTGGTAAATAAAATACGTGAGATACTGTTTCTGCTTTTCCAGCAAACAGTATCTCACGTTAAATTATTCAGTTTATTATCCAACTTCTGTTTTCTGCATATCAACTACCGGTTTACCTGCTCTTTACTCCTTCTTCTTGATATCATCTCGTAAAAATCAGAGAAAAAGACTAGCTAACAAAGCTAGTCGCTTTAGGTAAGAAAACTAATTATATCAGCGATAAAAAGAAATAAAAAACGCGTTGGAATTGTTTATTACCTTAAGCTACCCTTTCGTTTTTTAATAAATTAGCTAGAAAGTGTGGTGTTTATTGGATAAGAACACTTATTTTTGCAGCATGTTACAATTTGAGAATCAAAAGATAAAGCAAATCGTTCGCAAGGCATTTCCGGTAGTAACGCTGGTTGTCATGCTATATTCTTGCGCCAGTATCGGACGTCCGGACGGTGGCCCTTATGATGAAACGCCACCTCGTTTCATCGGTAGTACACCTGCTGCCGGCGCTTTAAATAATCAGAGGACAAAAGTTTCTCTCTTGTTCGACGAATTTATAAAGTTGGAAAAAGCAACAGAAAAAGTTGTTGTTTCTCCACCGCAGGTACAACAGCCCGAAATTAAAGCTTCAGGAAAGCGGATACAGGTAAACCTGCTTGATTCATTGAAAGCGAATACCACTTATACAATTGACTTTTCGGATGCGATAGTCGATAATAACGAAGGTAACCCGTTGGGTAACTTTACCTTCACCTTTTCTACCGGTACGCAAATAGATACAATGGAGGTATCCGGAACGGTGCTTGACGCTTCCAATCTGGAGCCGATAAAAGGAATCCTGGTAGGATTACATTCCAACCTGAACGATTCGGCTTTTACAAAATTGCCATTTGACCGTGTGGCACGTACCGATAGCCGGGGACGCTTCTCTATCCGTGGCGTAGCTCCTGGCAAATATCGTATTTATGGGTTAATGGATGCAGACCAGACATTTACTTTCAACCAAAAAAGTGAAGTCATTGCTTTTAACGATTCACTGGTCATTCCTCGTATGGAGGAAAGAATCCGTATGGACACGGCTTGGGTGGACTCGCTGACTTACGATACGATTGTTGAGAGGAAATATATGCATTATCTGCCGGATGATCTTATACTCCGTGCCTTTAAGGAATTCAACTACTCACAATATTTGATTAAATCAGAACGGCTTGTTCCACAGAAATTTACGTTCTATTTTGCCGGTCAGGCAGATACTTTACCTACATTGAAGGGGTTGAATTTCGATGAAAGGGATGCTTTTGTTATCGAAAAGAATCCGCGGAACGATACGATCCATTATTGGGTGAAAGACTCTTTGCTTTTTAAGCAGGATACACTTGCTATCAGCCTAACTTATCTTTATACGGATACATTAAATCAATTGGTATCACGTACGGATACGTTGAATCTGGTTTCGAAGCAAAAATATAAGAAGGAAGAACCGGAGAAAAAGAAAAAAAAGAAAAAGAAAGATGAAGAAGATGAGCCGGAACCAACCAAATTCTTGCCGGTGAATGTCGGTGCACCTTCATCAATGGATGTGTACGGTTCTATATCTCTGACTTTTGATGAACCGATTGCCCGTTTTGATAGTGCGGCGATTCATCTGAAAGAAAAGGTGGATACGCTTTGGAAAGATATACCATTTGAGTTTGAACAAGATTCTTTGAATCTGAAAAGATTCAACTTGTATTATGACTGGGAACCGGGTAATGAATATGAGTTCTCGGTAGACTCGACTGCATTCCATGGTATATATGGCTTGTTCACCGATAAAATAAAGCAGGGCTTCAAAGTACGTAAACTGGAAGAATATGCCAGTATCACCTTTCTGGTGACAGGAGCAGACTCTACTGCTTTTGTAGAATTGTTGGATGCTCAAGATAAAGTGGTGCGCCGGAGAAGGTTAACGGACGGAGGGTATGCAGACTTTTATTTTTTGAATCCTGGTAAATATTGTGCCCGACTGGTGAACGACCGGAATGGAAATGGAATCTGGGATACTGGTAACTTTGAAAAAGGAGAACAACCTGAGGAAGTGTATTATTACAATATGATCTTGGAGCCGAAGGCAAACTGGGACTTAGATAAGCAATCATGGGATATTCACGCAATTCCGCTAGATAAGCAGAAACTGGACGAACTTAAAAAACAAAAACCGGATGAAGACAAGAAAAAGAAAGATAGAGATAGGAATAGTCAGCGACGTCGCTAATTTTCGACGAAAAATTATAATTGGATTAGCGACATTGCTAATGGGAATCTTTGTTCTTCCTGCCAGTGCCCAGTGCGAAGCTAAGAACGATGCATTCAAATCCGGTGAGCACGTGATGTACGACTTGTACTTTAACTGGAAGTTTGTATGGGTGAAAGCCGGATTGGCCAGTTTGACAACGAACGCAACTACTTACCACTCGGAGCCTGCCTATCGTATCAATCTGCTGGCTTTGGGCAGTAAGCGGGCGGATTTCTTCTTTAAAATGCGGGACACGCTGACTTGTGTAATAGGTGAAAAACTCGAACCGCATTATTTCCGCAAAGGTGCCGAGGAAGGAAAACGTTATACGGTTGATGAGGCTTGGTTTTCTTATAAGGATGGTCTTTGTTTTGCCAATCAGAAGCGTACATACCGGGACGGATCCGTCACCGAGTCGGAAGAAAGTGACAGCCGTTGTATCTACGATATGTTGAGCATCTTGGCACAGGCACGTTCTTATGATCCTAGTGATTATAAAGTAGGGGATAAAATTAAATTTCCTATGGCTACCGGACGTAAAGTGGAGGAGCAAACGCTTATCTATCGTGGAAAAGAAAATGTGAAAGCTGAGAACGGGGTTACTTATCGTTGCCTGATCTTTTCGTTAGTCGAGTATGACAAGAAAGGAAAAGAAAAAGAGGTGATTACTTTCTTTGTGACTGATGATTTAAATCACCTTCCTGTCCGCTTGGATTTATTCCTGAATTTTGGTTCGGCAAAAGCATTCTTGAATAGTGTAACCGGCAATCGTCACCCGTTGACCTCTATTGTTAAATAAATCAAGAGAAAAGTCGGAGAGCCGGAAGTTGCCTGTAAAGGTTCTTCCGGCTCTCCGATTTTTTATTTTTGAATTTCGAAAGGTACTTTCTGTTCTTTTCTGAATACGCTTGATTCAAAAGTAGCAATTAAGTCCCCGTTCTGGTTTGTCACGTCGACTTGGTAACAGCCTGTACTTCGTCCGATATAGCGTTCGTGCGCTTCGGCATAAAGTGTATCGCCCGGTCCGCTTGCCCGTAGAAAAGTGATGTTGGAGGAGAGAGAGAAGGCTAGTGTACCGTGTGAGTTGGCTGCTGCGGCAAGCGCAAGGTCTGCTAGCGTAAAGATAGCTCCTCCCTGAGTCCGTGCGCCTGCATTAAGATGCTCCGGCTTTATTTCTAATTTGGCTTTACTATACCCTTCACGTACTTCCAGCAGCACTACACCTGCGTTTTCGGCGAAAAGATCATTTTTGAAGAATTCTTGTGGAGTCATGGTCTTTATAATTTTGATATTTCCTTGCAAATGTACCAAATTTGTCCCTCATTTGGATTATTTAGGTCGGTCTATTCTTGTTGAATGCATTATTTTTGCAATCAGATAATTAATCACTTAACAAAATAATCCGTGTATTATGAAAACAATTCTTAGCGCATTAGGACTATCCCTTCTGATCTTTACGAGTTGCGGTGGACAGAAAAAAGTTGAAGTAGACTTTATCCAGGACAACATCGACAACGCAGTGGCACAAAACACGATTCAAACGGATATTATCGAGAAATCAGGTAAAATCCTAAATCCGAGAACTATCAATAAAGACGGTAGTATATCTTATATACCTATTGACGACTGGTGTTCCGGTTTCTTCCCCGGCAGTATGTGGCTGACTTATAACTTGACCGGAGATCAGAAATGGTTACCGTTGGCTGAAAAGTATACAGAGGCCCTTGATTCTGTGAAGCATCTGAAATGGCACCATGATGTAGGCTTCATGATTGGCTGCAGCTATCTGAACGGATACCGTATGGCAGACAAGAAAGAATATAAAGATGTAATCATTGAAACGGCAAAATCTCTTTCTACCCGTTTCCGCCCGAATGCAGGTGTTATTCAGTCATGGGATGCCGATAGAGGTTGGCAAGGAACGCGCGGTTGGAAATGTCCGGTGATTATCGACAATATGATGAATCTCGAATTACTGTTCGAGGCAACCGCTTTTTCCGGTGACTCTACTTTCTATAATATTGCAGTGAAACATGCGGATACGACCATGGCTCATCACTTCCGTCCGGACAACAGTTGTTATCATGTTGTGGATTATGATCCCGAAACAGGCGAAGTGCGTAAGAGACAAACAGCGCAGGGATATGCGGACGAATCCGCCTGGGCTCGCGGACAGGCCTGGGCTTTGTACGGATATACTACTTGTTACCGCTACACTAAAGATAAGAAGTATCTCGACCAGGCGCAAAAAGTATATAACTTCATCTTTACGAATAAGAACCTGCCGGAAGATCTCGTTCCTTACTGGGATTATGATGCTCCGAACATCCCGAATGAACCGCGTGATGCTTCTGCCGCTGCTTGTACGGCTTCTGCCCTTTACGAACTGGACGGTTATCTGCCGGGCAATCATTACAAGGAAACTGCTGATAAGATCATGGAAAGCTTGGGCTCACCCGCTTATCGTGCTAAAGTTGGAACAAATGGAAACTTTATCCTGATGCACTCGGTAGGCAGTATCCCTCACGGACAGGAGATTGATGTTCCGTTGAACTATGCGGACTATTACTTCCTGGAAGGAATTATGCGCAAAAGAGACTTGGAATCAAACAAGAAGCTGTTTTAATTCACATGCTGAAACTATAAATGATAATTTAAGGGCGTAGCGCCCCGGCAAAGTTTCCATTCGGTGTGATAGCAACAGTATCTCACCGATAAATTCCCATTTATAATTTCAACGTAATTTAATAAGAATAAAATGATAAATCGGTTTAGTTTGTTTTTGGGAGGCTTGGGCCTGTTTGCCCTGCAAGGCTGCAAAACTCAGCAGGGAGAGCAGGCACAACTTCCGAATGTAATTTATGTCTTCCCCGACCAGTACCGTAATCAGGCTATGGAGTTCTGGGGACAGGATGGGTTTCGCGACAAGGTGAACTTCCGCAATGATCCGGTGCATACTCCTAACTTGAATAGCTTTGCCCGGCGTAGCGTTGGTGTAAGTTTCTGCCGAAGGAGCTTTTACCGGCTCCGTTAGCCCCGATTACGACCAGCACTTTCGTGTCAAGGGTAACGGGGGCTGAAGTATTTTGATTGGTAGGAAGAATTAAATCCATAACAGGTTTCTAATTAGTTTCCCCAAAGGTAAATAAAAATTTCATTGGTAGGAAACAAAAATTCCATAAGCATGGAACAAGAGTTTCGTGCTTATGGAACTTTATTTTCTTTTG
>ENA-ORUW01001568-ORUW01001568.1-human-gut-metagenome-genome-assembly--contig:-NODE-1568-length-15489-cov-20.007062_pt1 | contig 15489 bp, 17 predicted proteins | sample MGYA00242088_ERZ509227 | MGnify/ENA primary metagenome ERZ509227 (study PRJEB26280, sample SAMEA2338816) | human gut metagenome | biome: human gut; feature: human-associated habitat; material: faeces... | reverse complement strand
CCGGTAGAAGAGGAAGATACCGAACGTTTCCAGACTATCTTTGCCAAGAACGAAGGGGCTGTGACAGCTCCCACTGCCGGACTTCATTTCAGCCGCGAGTTGATGAAGCGTATGGAAATCAAAGGTATAGACTTTGCTTTTGTGACGATGCATGCCGGACTGGGTAATTTCCGCGAGATTGATGTGGAGGACCTTACCAAGCATAAGATGGATTCGGAGCAGATGTATGTCAATGCGGATGCGTGCCGTATTGTGAATAATGCCAAGGATGAAGGAAAGAATATTTGTGCGGTAGGAACGACAGTGATGCGCACGATAGAGACTGCGGTAGGTACGGATGGTCATCTGAAAGAATTTGACGGATGGACCAATAAGTTCATTTTCCCTCCTTATGATTTCTCGGTAGCCAACAGCATGGTTACTAACTTTCACCTGCCTCTCTCCACTTTGCTGATGCTGGTAGCTGCCTACGGTGGTTATGATCTGGTGATGGAGGCTTATCACACAGCATTGAAGGAAGATTACCGTTTCGGTACTTATGGCGATGCTATGTTGATTTTGGATAAGTAATACCGGTTGGAGCAGCGTATGAGGGTTTATTTGGGACTTGGAACCAATCTGGGTGATAAAGAATCAAATCTGCATGTTGCTGTCCGGAAGATAAATGAGCGGATAGGGGAGGTTACTGCCCTTTCCGCTTTTTATGTTACTGCCCCTTGGGGGTTTTCTTCTGAAAATTCTTTTCTGAATGCCGCCTGTTGCGTGGAGAGTGTGCTTCCTCCCTTGGATATATTGCGGGAAACACAGGAGATAGAGCGTGAATTAGGCCGGATGAAGAAGTCGGCGGGAGGTAATTATAGTGACCGCCTGATTGATATAGATATTTTGTTGTACGGTGATTTAATACTGCATACGCCGGAATTGGAAATCCCTCATCCCTTGATGACTGAACGGAGGTTTGTTATGGACCCGCTGGCGGAGATTGCATCGGATGTGGTGCATCCGGTATTGGGAAAAAGGCTGGGGGAGCTTTAAACCTGTAAGAGTATATTAATTAAAAGAGGACGGAAAATTCTTCAAATCCGTCATTGTGGTGTAGATAGCTGATTGATAGTGTATTGTTATGAAGGATTCGTAATAGAATCCTTCATAAATGTTTCAGATGAATCAATGTTTATAATGTTATTATATTTTGTCATGGATATAATATCTATGCTCATATTTGTTTCTGTTAAATCATTACAAGAATAAGATGTTAGTAATAATAGGAATAAGTATATTTTTCTATAAGAGGTTTTCATAGTCATTAGATATAAATATATTAGTAAAAAATAGTGCTGATTGTTAATACTTATCAAATAACAATCAGCACATGGAATATTAGATCTTAATTTGGGAAATGAACATGGAGTTATCGGCTGCATTAGCACCAGAGAAAGAAATAGGGACTCCATATATTTCTTTACTATATACTCCTCCTTTTATTATAAAATCTTGAAATGCAGGAAATCCAGTAACAACTTTAGCTGCGTCCTCTCCGTTACCACCTATAATATAAATATAGATCTGAGCACGTTTTAGCATTTCTTTTGTCTTTGAGTCTAGTGATAGTTCTCCGTTTACTATTCCTGCATTGAATGCTGCTCGAATTGATACAGAAATTTCACTATATGATTCTTCAGATTCTACTATCATTACTCCTTTTCGTCCCATATTCACAGAATTCACATATACAGGTTTTTGATTTAGATATTTTTGGCGTTCTGTTTCATTGAGAAATATGTTTCCATCATCTGGGATATCCATAGCTACATTAAAATAGATTTGGCTGAAATCAACAAATAAAGCGGTATTACTTTGTTTTTTATCACTCTCAACAGAAGTTGTAATTGAAAAAAGCTGTCCTATTTTTATATTAGCTCCAAAAGCCATATTTACCTCTTTGTAATAATTAAATTCTTTCATTTTATATGAGAAAACTTGCGATTGTTTTCCACTAAAATCTTTACCTGCATCTGTGATAGCGTCTATAACTGCATCATTAAATGAGGTAAACTTAGGTTTTATTACTCTTGATTTGATAGGCAATGAGAATGCAATTCTGATTTCTGGTTTTAAAGCATTTGGATATGCAACAGAACGGTATTCTCCGGTATTAATAGATTCAGCTTGTAAAACAGAGCCTAAATATGTATAAGCAGGGTTCAAGCTTGCTATTTCATAAAATTCTTGGGTGGATCTTGATAGATACTGTTGTAATGTTAAATCTACCTCTTTACCATCTCTAATTTCATATATTCCATCATAGTAAAGAGAACTTAGTGGAGCAATGTTTGCTGTATTATTTGCTTTCGAAGAAATTTCATCTAAATCTTCGTTTTCACAAGAAAACATTACAAGGAAAACAATTGCAAAATAAAAATACTTTTTCATAGGATTAAATTTTTAATAGATTATTTGATAGAATGGGCTGTTGAGCAGCGAATATTCACGAGTGTATTCAGTTGCATTCCACATTCGCATAGGTTCGTTAGGTTCCATAGGCATGGAACCTGTACTTTCGTAATATGATGAATTATAGCCAACATATATTTTTGATTTAAAATCAATGTTTCTCATTATAATTCTCTCTGTCTTATCTGTACAATTTGCATTTATCATAGGCCAGTTTTTATAATTGGGTTCATAGTTGCATTTATTTTCAAACATACTTATATTGAAGATAATATCTATATAGGGTTGGGAAGGTTTTGTCTTTTCTCTATCTTTATAAAAATACAAATAAAGTTGGCTTGACGAATGATAATCGCTTTTGTTGGAATAATCAGGTAAGTATGAATTATTTTCACGACTTGGCTTTACATATAAAGGTTCTATATGGATAGTATTGATAAATTCAGTTTCAACCAATCCATGTGAATTGGCATAGGAGAAAGAACATGTAATAGGTACACCATAGCTTGTTTCTGTGAATTTTGAATTATATATTAAATTTAGGAAATGGCTATATCCTTTAAATGTTTGTACGGCCAGATTGCTATCTCCCCCTATAATTAGCACTTTGAATTCTGTATTTTCAAAGAATTTTTCTTCTTCTTTATTCAGAGTAGTTGTTTTCTTACTGAAGATTCTATCAAATTCTTTTTTTATACACGTTTCTGCGAATTCGTATGATTCGTCTGTTTCAAAGGCAATGATTCCCAGTCTTCCATAAGTCAATGAATTCACATAAACAGGCTCATATTCACTTTTTCCTTGAATAGGTTGGTCACTTAAAGGAGCAATATCCATGTTGACGGTGAAACTTGATTGGAAGAATTTAACATACATTCCTGTTGACTTTTGTATTTTATCCCTGTATTCTGTTGAACTTTCACTTTTTGAAGAAAATAGTTTTCTTGTATTAATATTTGTTCCGAATGCGGTTTTAATTTCATCGTAAAAGCTAAATCTCTTGTAACTGAACATGAATTTCTGATTCTGTTCGAAATTTCCATCGGTTACCATCTCAACCACATAATCACTTAATTTAGAGAAAGTGGGTGCTTCTATAGTTCTGCTAGTGGGTTTGGGTGTATTGTGTGCCAATGTCATTGATACTGTTATGGGTTTTCTGTTGCTGATAAATACCGGTATATAATTTTGGTTTGAAATGCTATTTCCTTCTAAAATGGATCCTGGAAATATGTAATTTCTTCCATATAAAACGGTTGCTTCTGTACTTTTCACAATATATTGTTTATTGAAAAATGCATCATCTTCCGGTGAAAGTGATCTTGATGTTTTGTCTTCCAGATTCTTATTATATTGATTTATCCAATTCTGATATAGAGAATCTCCTGGATATGTATATAAAGAGTCTATTTTAACAATATCTTTATATTTTATAAGACTGACATTAGGGGTAATATGGGCTAATTCTGTTGCTTCATTGCATGAGCAGATTAGCGTTACGCCTAGAAGTATGTGTAAAATAGAACGGATGCTTTTCATAATGATGATTATTTATTGTACATTGAAATAGTTAACAAATACAGAATTATCTTTTATGTTAGAGGCGGAAAATGATATAGGTCCTCCGAAATCATCGGGTGTAACTGTTGAAGATAAATAAGTAAGTATGCTTGTAAAAGGATTGTCTGGGTTGATATCTTTTATTCCTTTGTTTCCAATAGTCATCAATCTGATATTAGAATTGGCTAATATTGCTAGTTCTTTTTGACTAACTTCCTTAGACTTCAGTAAATTGTCAATAGTTTCTTGTAATTTGTCATAATCAATATTACTTTCAATAACTAGTATAACTTTTCTGCCAAATTGTATTGAGTTTATAAATGCAAGCTTGTCTAATTGTTGCAAAACTTGTGGATCAGTGCTTAGTGATTCCGGCATATCCATTATAATGCTGAAAAAACTTTGATTTATATCTATCAATATAATATTCTTTTGAGGCTTATAATCGGGTGTGATGCCTAATAGTTGCTGAAGGTTAATATTTTGTCCCCAATTGACAGCTAATTCTTGGTATGATTTTATCTTTTTAATTACGAATGAAAAAGAATAGTTACTTTTCAAAACATCGTTTGTTTTTAACGCTTCATGAATAGCTTTCATCATGTTATTATAGGAAGGAGTGATTGTTTGTGACTTTATAGGAATGGTGTACCCCATGTTTATAGGATTCATTGATATTTTCAGGAACTTATATGTGTCTTGATTGATGCTGTTGGCTTCCAATATTGCTCCTATGAATATTTCATTGGGGCATTTTGCCACAAACTTATCTGCACTATATTGCTCTTCTTGGCTATAAGCAAGTTTAGCAATCATCAAAAATACGATGGTGTATATTATTTTAGTTTTCATTTCTTTGTATTTAGGTTTTATACTCATATTTATTCAAAGGTATATTTTCTTTTCAGCCATATAATGGAAAGGAAATCTTGATTCATTAGTTCTGAATAAGAGATTAGATTATACTCTTGTCCTATTGCCATAAATGTACGTTGGTCATTATTGTTTTTTATTATATAGAATCCTATATTGAGTATTACTCTTCCATTTTCGTCTTTTTCTCCACAGTATTCCCATTTATCTATTGGCTTCTGGTATATGAATAATTTTTTATCTTGCCATTTTAGTTTATACTTTTCTACTATATTATTGGTTTTTACAATGGAAAGGGAGTCCCTATCGAATTGTAATTCATGGGGGCAAGACCGTTGGATTCGTTCTCCGAAATATGCAGTTTCTGTTTCTGTTAGGTCTTGAATATCGTTTTTATTGAGTATTTCTTTAAATTCTACTTTTTCAGAAAACTTTAGTTTCAATATGTAAGAAGTGTCTTCCGGTGTGGGAAGAATAGGAGAGGGATCGTCCTTGTCTGCGCAAGAACTAAACATAAGTGTTCCTATTGAAAGGAGAAAGGACATGCCTACAATAAGTAGAGTGCTTTTTTTCTTTTTCATAATATTGGACTTTAGTTTTCGTATATAAATTCTCCTGCCAATATTCCCTTTTCATCGGTGATTGTCAGTTCATATATTCCTGCCGGAATATTCTCTAAAGAAGTTGATAAAGAAGAATTGGAGTGGGGTATATAGAGGTTTCTATATACTACATATCCTTCTTTTGATTTAATCTCGATGGTTACCGCTTCCCAGTCCTGTGCGAATTCGATGGTTAATTCTTTATTGCAGTCGTCAAAGAAAGCTTTTACCGGAATGAATGACTCTACTGGAATTCTATGGTTGCCATGTTTTATAAATTCTATATTTCGTTTTTTAGCGCATAGTAATAGAGGAATAATTAAGGCTATCAAAGCCAAACTCATTTTTAATTTGTTCATAATCGTTTTACGTTTTAGTTTTGTGCAAACTTAGGTATTATAGGATTATGAATGACAAAAAGAGGGAGTTATAGTATATACAAGATTTGTTGATTATCAGTGAGTTACAGAAATTGTTATATACAGTGATGTATATGTAGTGTTTTATAATTCACTGATAATAAGACCTGTATGAGAACTATTTATTTTAAGAGGTTTTTGATGATGTAATCTCGTAAAAACGTTTCTTTATCGTGCTTTAGTTGGACCTCTTGATAAATTCTCGTTCGTTTCATTCGTACAGAAGCCGGATTGATGCCAAGCAATTTTGCTTCATCATTTGCGTCAAATCCAAAAATATGGAGATAGCAATATTGATATTCTGATTCTGTCAGGTTGGGAAATGCCTCTTTTAGTAGGGAGTAAAATTGGGGATATATCTTGTCTACTTCCGTCATTATGGAATGCCATGTTTTGTCAGTAGGGAGTTGGGAGTCCTCAAGCCTATTTTTTTTAGTCAAAGAAATAAGCTTCTTGCCAACTGTGGATGTTTCCAGACTTTGCTTTTGCAGCCGGTTGTATTTATAGGATATTACTTCTATTTCCTGTTGTAGTTTGTGGGCATTATTCTCTTTGTCTGCCAATGCTTTTTGCAAAATCTGCTTTTTTTCTTCTAGTGCTGCAGATAAGTGAAGGAGCTCTATTTTCATCTTATCTAGAATTGTTTGCTGGTAATAGATTTTGGCTTTGCTTCTCTGCCGGTAAATGATATATCCTGCAACTGATAGTAAGAATAAGGAGATGGCAATAATGATGATGATTGTATTCCTTTGCTGTGTAATCTTTAATAGTTCGTTCTCTTCCCGTATCTTGGCGTTGTTATACTTTTTTTCTATTTCCAATACTTTTGTCTCATTTTGAACTAATGTCAGTGAATCGAGCATGTCGGAACAGATTTCTTTGTAATGGAGTGCTTCCTTGTATTTTCCTTCTGCCTTATAAAGCAGGTAGTAAGCTTGATTGAAGTAATAAGCGATATCATTGTGTTTGGTTATCGTTTCAATCCATTCGTGTGCTTTTGCCAGTTGGTTGTCTTTTATATATATGTGTAATAGGGAGATAGAATCCTTATAGCTTTCTTTGCTGCCCGTTTCAATGGCTTTTAAGAAATATCTTTCGGCATTCTTGTATTTTTCTTGTGCCTCATATATCACTCCAAAAGCATTGGCTACATCAGCTGTTAAATCTTTGTTATGCAGTAGTTGTGAGATGGAATCAGCCTTTTGAAGTAAGGGTATGGTGCAATTAAAAGAATCAGTGAGTGTACATTCACACGCTAAATCTTTTAAGGCGTATGCATAGCTTTTGTAGTTCCTTGCTTTCTTGAAGAAGTTACTGGCCTCTTTTCTTTTCTCCAGACGTTCACTGGTTATATCTCTAAAACCATACAAATCTGCCATATAGGCACAAATATACCCTGCCACATTATAGGCCTGATGTTCTTTGGCCAGTTGCAGCGCATCGGCATATATTTGCATTGCATTGTCATACTCCCCATCTTCTACATAAGCACGGCCTAGATACAAGGCTATTTGCGCCTGTTCTTCCGGTGTACCGTGTTTCATAAACCATTGTTGTGCCCGTTGCCATTGGTAGATAGGGAGTAATCCGGTGGCTGCTTCGTCCGTCACTTTACCGCATAACATACACCAGTGGGCAAAGTCCTTATCAGTCAGTTCATCGGGGGCATTTATGTTGTTCAGTAGCACAGAAGCACTATCGGCATACATGGGAATCAGTTCCTCTACAGATTGTAATAGCGGAAGTATGCTTTTCTCTTTTCTACATCCGGGGAGGATGAGAATGAATAGTAGTCCTGTCAAAAGTAAAGCTTTCATAAGAATGTGTTTATATTTTGCTAATATAGTGATAAATCCGGACAACTTGTATTTGATAGAGGGAAAAGTCAGTTTTTTATGCTTTCCGTGGCTTCTCCTTTGGAAGTGAGGTGGGAAAGCATGAAAGCTCTTTGTCTTGTCAGTGAAATCTGTCTGTTGTTTTTTGTTCTTCTGCCTTTTCATCAAGTTTTATCACTAAAGTGAAGAAACTGTATCACTTTAGTGATGAAGTTTGATTACCTTAGTGATGAAAGTTCATCACTAAGGTGAAACGATTAAATGAAAAGGCAGAGATTGGGAGAAAATACCGATGGAACCACTCAAGTTACAGGAACGGAATTCATTTTGTTTGCGCCATTTATAACGGTTGTAATGTTGTGCTTTCTATTGAAATATCCTATGACAAAATGATGAAGAATTTATGAATAAATCAATCATGGTAAATAATTGGTTATCAACACTTAATAAGTAAATGAAGAATTTGAAGGAAATAATCAGCCAACTGGATACTGTAACTCCTTGTGTTTTGAATCCGTTGTTTTTACGCCACAAATCTTCTGGTCCATTTGCATGCATACATCCCTCTGACCACCAGGTAGCTGATGAGAAAGGCTGTTACGGCCATGCAAATAATGTGTATTATGGCAGGAATCCCCTGAGGCAACAGCGAGGCGAACAAGTCATATCCCATTTGCACGAAGACGAAATGACACAGATAAATGCCGAAGGTCATGGATGCCACTTTTGAAAGAACAGGCGAAGAAGGTATTTTGAGCTTCTGTATGCAGACAAAAACAGGAAATGTCATCATAAATACATTGATGCCGCCGAAAAGCCATACTATTTCCAGATAGGCGTAGTTTCCCGGAAAATATTCCTGCATGATGAGGTAGCCGCCGAAAGTGATGGCATACCCTGCCATAAACATAGGGATACCGATAGCCAGGGTTTTTCTCCAACTCCATTGCAACGGGTATTTTACCAGATAATGGGCCAGTATCAGATAGCCAATAAATCCGGAAACATAATAAAATGAACCGAATGCATTCCAGTCGCACACTCCCAGGATATCCATATTGCCCCAGTTGCCGATATATCCCAGTGCGGGAGCGGCCATCTTTATGTAGGGAAGAAATAAGGAGATGCCCCAGATGGAAAGAAATAGCTTGATATCTTTCCGGGTAGCACGCTCCAGCCATACATGGAAGATGGGGATGATGAAGTAGAGTCCCACCAGCATATACAGATACCACAGAGGAGTGGTGTCATAGTTGAAATTGAAAATGAACGTCCAAATCTTCGTGATAGTCTTTTCTAGGGTGAAGGCGGACATGTCTATGGTAGGATTGTTTGTCGTGGTGATGTAATTCAGATAGATGAAATAGAGGACAGGCAGCATGACTGACCAGAAGATAAGTGGGACGGCAATGCGTCCGATCCGTTTTTTGTAAAATTCACTCATGCCGTTTCGTACAGGAAACAGCAGCACTCCTGTCATCATTACAAATAAGGGCACGCAACAGCGTACGGCACTTCCCAATGCGCACCCTTGCAGAAAAGTAGGACGGTCTGTGTCAAAACGTGCCACAAAAGGGTCACAGCAATGGGCGAATACAACTAAAAAACAGGCGGTGACGCGTAGCAAGTCTATCCATCCGATGTTCTTTCTTTTATTTATTTCCATATTTTCTGTTGGGCTTATTTTTGTTCAAGCACTATTACTAAAGGACGGTGATCTGATGCTACCGGTTCATTTACTACCTGTGCGGAGGTTACTGTGAAGCCTTTCATGTTCTGTTTCAGTGCTGTAATATAATCAATGGTTTCTGTAGGGGCGGGAGCCGGAAATGTATGCTGGTTTACGTCAGAAAGTATCTGAAAATCCTGTTGCAAGTATTTTATGAATGCGGATTCGGGTTCGGCATTCAGGTCGCCGGCCAGGAAAAAAGGTTTTTTATGAGCGGCGGCAAAGTCTTTTATAAGCTCCAGTGAGGCCATGCGGTCTTCTTCGGTGAGAGACAGATGGGTGCAACAATAAATGTAGTTGTCGAACTCTGCCATAATCAGCGCACGTGCTTCTTCCCGTCCGGGAAGTGTCATGGTTTTCAGGCTGACGGGAATTTCTTTGGTGAGAAGTCCGATACCATATTTTCCTCCGTCGTAATCAATGGCAGGGGCAAAGTAAGCGTGCATTTGCGTACGTCCGGCTATCTCGCCCAGTACGTATTTTTGTCCGCTGCGGTGGGTCATGCTGTCTAGTTCCTGCAAGGCTACCACTTCGGGGTGGATATGATTGATTACATCGGCTATGCGTTGGAAGTCGCATACATCATCCATTCCGTTTGCATTTTTAATGTTATAGGTCATTAGCCGTAAGGAATTTTGTGATTGTGCCGACAGGGCGAAAAGAAGGATAAAAAGTAAGGGCAATGTCTTTTTCATATATTCATCAGGTTTTGATTGTTTAAATTCTCTCCAAAGATAGATAAATTCATTCTTTTTTTCTTTGCTCTCAAAGATAAAAAACAAGAGAAAGTTTTTATCAGAAAGGAAATGTTTCTGTTCAACAACTTGCCGGGGCTTTATTTCTTTCCTGCCGGAGAAGCTTGTGTCATACGGATACTGCTTACCACACCTGCGGCAATGGCAAAGAATATGGCTAATAACAAACAAGCCTGCGCCCGATGTCCTTCGGCGAATATACGGAACAACAAAGCAACCAATGTGGTCCCCAAAGTCTGACCTAACAGACGCGCCGTACCTAGCATACCGCTGGCTCCACCGCTTCTATGAGTGGGTGCGGAAGAAACAATGGTTACATTATTGGGCGTCTGGAACAGCCCGAAGCCCATACCACAGAGTGCCATTCGCCAGATGATATTCCATTCTGCCGGATGGGTGGGAAGCAGATAGAGTGTGAATAGGCCGGTAGCGAAGATAGTCATGCCGATACCTCCTAGCAATCCGGGATGTACTTTCTCTACCAGTCTGCCTGCAAGTGGTGCGGTCAAGATGGTAGCCAATGGCCAGGGGGTAAGTAACAAACCGATCTCTACGGCGCTGTATCCCAATATATTCTGCATAAAAAAAGGTAAGGAAACCATAGCCAGCATCTGGGCGGTGAATGAAGTGATGGAAGTACCGATAGAAAGAGCGAAAATAGGAATCTTCAGCAAATCTACAGGCAGGATAGGGGTTGTTTCCTTCAGTTGGCGACGGATGAAATAAGTGCCGATTATGATTAACAATACCAATTGTATGGCAATGAATTTTCTGTTCTCAGCGTGTGCAAAACCTTCCAAAGTATAAATTAACAAGCCGAAAGTCAATGCGTTGGCTATTGCACTGATTCTATCAAACTTATGTTTTACATCTGAAGCCGGATTATGCGGTAATAACTGATGCCCGATTACTAATGCAGCCAATCCCAAAGGTATATTAATTACGAATAACCAATGCCAGCTTCCCAATGTCAGGATACTGCCTGCGATGGACGGGCCTGCAGCAGCCGAAACAGCTACCACCATGGCATTTACCCCCATTCCGCGTCCTAGTATCTGCGGCGGGTAAATTAAACGGATAAGGGCGGTATTGACACTCATCACACAGGCTGCACCGAAACCTTGAATGATACGGGAAACGGTCAGCATCCAGAAAGAGTCCGAGAGGGCGCAGGCCGCAGAGGCACCCACAAAAATGGAGATACCGGTCAGGAATATTCGTCTGTAACCATAAATATCACCTAATGAGGCAAATGATAGTAAGGTCATGGTAATCACCAATTGGTAGGCATTAATAATCCAGATGGCATTGGCGGGGGTGACATCGAAATCGTGTGCCAGCGTGGGTAATGCGATATTCATAATGGTTCCGTCCAGTACGGACATCATGATAGCCAGCAGTACGGCTACCACCGCAAAATATTGTTTAGGTATAAATGCGATCTTTTCTTTGCTCATGATGCAAAATTAACGGAAATCGGCCAGATTAGGTTTAATTTCTTCTAAATAATTACGATTCCAATGTTAAAGAACCGGGAATTTATAGAATGGTTAAGGAATAATGCTTATCTTTGCAGCCGTTAAAAACAGTGGAGAGATTTGAGTAGCTTGCAACCACAGAAAAAAATGCTAAAAAATACATTGACTTTCTTATTTACATCTATCTACTCTGATAACTTCCCAAGGTGGTTAACGAATTAACTTTTAATTTTTAATTCTTAATTTTCAAATTAGAATGGGATATTTATTCACATCCGAATCGGTGTCTGAAGGACACCCCGACAAAGTGGCCGATCAAATATCGGACGCTGTGCTTGACAAACTGTTGGCGTTTGACCCCAGTTCGAAAGTAGCTTGCGAAACCCTGGTGACTACCGGACAGGTGGTACTGGCTGGAGAAGTGAAAACCAAGGCGTATGTAGATTTGCAGCGCATTGCACGTGAAGTGATTAACCGTATCGGCTATACCAAGAGCGAATATATGTTCGAAGGAAACTCGTGCGGCGTATTCTCTGCCATTCACGAACAAAGTGCGGACATTAACCGTGGCGTGGAACGCGAGGACCCTATGAATCAAGGGGCAGGCGACCAGGGAATGATGTTTGGTTATGCTACCAATGAAACGGAAAATTATATGCCGCTGTCGCTGGACTTGGCTCATAAACTGTTGATGGTATTGGCCGAAATCCGTCGTGAAGGGAAAGTGATGACTTATCTCCGTCCCGACGCCAAGAGCCAGGTTACTATTGAATACGATGATAACGGCAAACCGGTACGCATTGATACGATTGTGGTTTCTACCCAGCATGACGAGTTTGTAACTCCGGCTGATTCTTCCAAAGAAGCTCAGTTGAAGGCTGACGAAGAGATGTTGGCTAAGATTCGTCAGGATGTGATTGAAATCCTGATGCCACGTGTCATTGCCGAAATTCATAATGAAGAAGTATTGGCTTTGTTCAATGACCAGATAGTTTATCATGTGAACCCTACAGGTAAGTTTGTGATCGGCGGTCCTCATGGAGATACCGGTTTGACAGGCCGTAAGATTATTGTGGATACATACGGTGGAAAAGGTGCTCACGGTGGTGGGGCGTTCTCAGGAAAGGACCCCAGTAAGGTAGACCGCAGTGCTGCTTATGCAGCACGCCATATCGCAAAGAATATGGTTGCTGCCGGTGTTGCCGATGAAATGCTGGTGCAGGTGTCATACGCCATTGGTGTGGCCCGTCCTATCAATATCTATGTAAATACGTACGGCCGCAGCAATGTGAAACTGAGCGACGGAGAGATTGCTAAGAAAATAGACGAACTGTTCGATCTGCGTCCGAAAGCCATTGAAGAGCGTTTGAAACTGCGTAATCCTATTTATGAGGAAACCGCTTCTTACGGTCACATGGGACGTGAGCCGAAAGTAGTGACCAAGACATACGAATCCATGTATCATGAAGCAAAGACGCTGGAAGTGGAACTATTCACTTGGGAGAAGTTGGATTATGTGGATAAGATAAAGGAAGCGTTCGGTTTGTAAGAAACGGATTCGAATATGGTGATGTATACGGGCGAATTCAATTCGTTCCTGCGGCAATGAGTGTCATTGGCCGGCAGGGGAGGATTGGATCCGCCCGAAAACATAAGGATTTATATGAATGATATAAAGAATGTATGTGTATATAGTGCCTCCAGCACAAAGATAGCAAAGGTGTATTTTGATGTAGCGGAAGAATTAGGACGTCTTTTGGCTGAAAAGAAGATCAATCTGATTAACGGGGCAGGCTGTATCGGCCTGATGGCGGCTACTTCAGATGCAACATTGGAGGCGGGCGGTACGGTGACAGGGGTAATCCCTCATTTTATGGTGGAGCAGGGATGGCACCATACAGGGCTGACCCGATTGATTGAGACAGAAACCATGCACGAGCGCAAACGGATGATGGCCGATTTGTCCGATGGCGTCATTGCATTGCCCGGAGGTTGCGGCACATTGGAGGAATTGCTTGAAATCATCACCTGGAAGCAGCTGGGACTTTACCTAAATCCGATAATCATCTTGAATATCAATGGATTCTATGACTCTTTGCTTGAAATGCTGCAAAGGGCGGTGGACGAAAATTTTATGCGTAAAGAGCATATTGCGATCTGGAAGGTGGCTTCAACAGCCGAAGAAGCAATAAATTTGCTTTATACAACGCCTGTTTGGAGCAAAGAAATACGTAAATTTGCAGCGATATGAGTGAAACCTGCCATCCCGGAATAGCGTATATTCTTCAACTTTATACGGAAGAGCAGAGCCGTGTTGATACGGCTTTGACACACAACGTGTGTCATACGTCCAAGGAAGACGGGATGAGAGGAATGGAGTTGCCCTATCAACTGCGTTCGGACTGGATGGTGACCAGCGTGTTGTTTCTTTGTTTTATTCTGGTATCATACGTGCTGGCACATGGCAAGAAACACCTTGAACAGCAATTTAAGAATTTTGCTTTGTCTAAAGAGCGTGCCAGTTTGTTTGATGATACTACTGCATCTGATGTGCGTTATACATTGGTGCTGATATTGCAAACCTGTATATTATCCGGTTTTTGCGTGTACGATTATTTTTCTGATCACGACCTGCTCCTTTTCCGTACGGTTCCTCATTATTTATTGCTAAGTATTTACATTGGTTATATAGTTTTTTTCTTTGTCATCAAATGGATTCTTTATAGCTTTGTAAATTGGATTTTCTTTAACAAAACACGCAATATTATTTGGCTGGAATCTTACTTTAATGTTGTAATTGGGGCCGGATTTTTACTTTTTCATCAATATATAAAAAGCCGATTCCCTTCGGACCGTGTATCTTATGAGCGCTTACCGACAGCAAATCAATCCCCTGCTTTTTAGGACGTATCTGAAATTTGCCGTATGCCTGAATTGCATCCACATGAAAATAGGTTTTTGGGTTTTTATTCTTAATGCAGCGGGCAATCTCCTCCACCGGCTCCACAGCGCCGATTTCATTATTAACGTACATTATGGATACCAAAATCGTATCTTCCCTTCCCGCCTCCTCAAGCTCCGCCAGGGAAATGCAGCCAAAGGAATCAACTGGAAGATAGGTAATTTCAAAGCCCTGTTCCTCCAGCCAGGCCATTGTATTATATACGGACGGATGTTCCACCGCGCTTGTAATCAGATGTTTTCCTGTCCTCTGATTCGCCAGGGCCGTCCCAATCAGCGCCAGGTTGTTCGATTCTGTTCCTCCTGATGTGAACAGGATTTCTTTTTCCTGAACCTTCAGCGAATTGGCTATCTCTCTTTTATAATCTTTTCTGCCTCAACGCCCTTCATATGGCGGGCGGCCGCATTCCCGTAGTCCATGGTCATGGCATTTACTACCGCGTCTTTTACGCAGTCAAAAACCTGCGTAGTAGCCGAATTATCAAAATAAGCTTCCATTTTTCTTCCTCTTTCTGCTTTATGGACGTCTAACGGTCCAGAGAAATCATCAGGGCCGACAAAACGCACAAGCCCGCTGTCTCTGTCCTTAAAATTCTCCTGCCGAGCGAGACAGGGCTGACTCCCCTCTCCCCTGCCTGCCGTATCTCTTCTTCTTCAAAGCCGCCTTCCGGTCCGATAAATATGGCAATATCCATTCCCGCTTCCGCGGTCTGAAGAAGCCGTCTGGTCTCCTCCATTCCCTTTGCGCATTCGTACGGAATCATTTTAAGTCCAAAGTCTTCTGCCATCTGCAGAGCATCCTTGTATTTAACAACTCCTGTTA
>ENA-ORUW01001548-ORUW01001548.1-human-gut-metagenome-genome-assembly--contig:-NODE-1548-length-15715-cov-9.446296_pt1 | contig 15715 bp, 17 predicted proteins | sample MGYA00242088_ERZ509227 | MGnify/ENA primary metagenome ERZ509227 (study PRJEB26280, sample SAMEA2338816) | human gut metagenome | biome: human gut; feature: human-associated habitat; material: faeces... | reverse complement strand
AAACTACGAGAAAAATCCCGTAGTTTTCTATTTACACAATCAGATGGATAGTCCCTTCACCACAGATTACACGGATTTACACAGATATTTATATTGATAATTTAATCTGTGTAAATCCGTGTAATCTGTGGTGAAAAAGACTTTATAACATTCTTTCCTTTATAGTCTGTTGATCTTATCTAATAATTGATTGGCCCAGGCTATTTCTTTGCTTGTCCATTCTTCCTCTTCTCCTTGCACTCCTTGTTCCTGATACCGGGAAAGTAATCCCAGATATTCCTTCAATGTGCCGGCGGCTTTAGCCTGTTTATTCATGCGCATTAGCAATAGAATTTCCTGTTTATATATGTCAAGATTCGGACTGTCTCCTGCTAGTTCTTTGGCTTTCCAAAGCAGAGTGGCACATTCTTCGTTTACCTCTTCTGTGTTGTAAAGCGCCATCCGTGATTTTGCTAAGATAACGTAATCATGGTCGGTGGCCAGATTGTTATTGATATTCTTCTGTATTAACCTTCCGGCTTCTTCATACCGTTGGTCTGCCATATTCATGGCTGCGTTGAAAGTCACTACATCCGATGTCGCTTTGAGATAAGGATGACTGATTTGTTTTTCTGCCTCACCGGCTTTGTCTATTCGCTTTTTCAGGTTATCGATGCTGCCGTAACGAAGCAGCTTATGACCACGTTGCTGTATATTATAGTAACTGATGACTTTGGAAAGTGCAGACGCCAATCCATCGGGATTCATCCCCTTGAATTCCAATAACTCACGTGCAACCCGGTCGGCTGCGTATTCCTGGTTATTTTTGTAATTCATTCCCAGGCGATTCACTACATTTACATTCAGCAGGGCGGCAACGCTTCCGATGCTGGCAACAGCGCCTACACCTAAAGCTGTATCATCGTCATCCCAGTATGCCACTTCCAGGGCTACTTCGGCAGTGACGGCAAGAACCGTTCCCCAAAAAGCTGCCCGCTTGGCACGGCGTTCAGCACGGTAGATGTTATTAACCTGATGGTCCAGCACAAAATGAGACATCTCATTGGCAATAATGGCGGCAAGTTCATCCTCCGAATCAAGTGTGCAAAGTAGACCGGTACTAATCAGCATTGTGCCGTTGGGCAGCATGTAAGCATCCGGTTCGGGCGACTGGATGACGCGTACATTCAACCGTTCGCTACGGTTGGGATCTATGCCGGTGGCAGTCAGTTTCGCAAAGATATTCTGTACGTACGAAGTGATGAAATCATCCTCATAGCCGATCTCTTCCAGCTTGTACAGGTAATCCCGACATTCTTCGTCCACTTCTTTGCGCAACTTAGAGTTATATCCGCGTTCGCCGAAATACTCATACAGATGCTGTTTTAGGTAAGTTTGCTGCCAAAACTCCTGATTGGTTTCGGGAGGTGAGAGTTTAATGGTCTTCAGAGCAGAAGCAGGTACTGCGAATTGCATACCGTTGATTTCGGTTGCATAGAAAATGTCGGGACCTGCTTGGTCTGCCGATTTCATTTTCACTACCTTGCGGATCACTACGGGAGTGCCGGCAGGAAAATTCTCATACTGTTGTTGTAGTTCGCCTTTTATGGCAATCGGGCCGCTCAAGTCTTTCTGTCTGGCAGCAAATCCTGCCGTGGAGAGGAGGACGGCGAGGATAACGAAAGTGATAAGACGTTTCATATGGATTCGTTTATGGTTTGTACAATTGACTTGCAATCAAAATTGCTGATACAAAAATAGGAAAGAGTTTTCTCTCTTTCCCGTTCTTTTCCCTACAAAGTGATAGGGAATTTCCTATAATAAAAAAGGGAAGACTTCGTGAAAGTCTTCCCTTTTTTAACTTCAAAAGAAGTCAATTTTATTTCTTCTTACGGTCACCGTAGCGGCTCATGAACTTATCAACGCGACCAGCTGTATCCACCAATGTAGATTTACCAGTATAGAACGGGTGAGAAGTGTTAGAGATTTCCATCTTTACCAACGGATAAGTTTCACCTTCAAACTCGATGGTTTCTTTCGTATTTACGGTTGAACGAGACAAGAACATGTCACCATTAGACATATCTTTGAATACTACCGGACGGTAATTTTCAGGATGAATACCTTTTTTCATTTCAATATTTGTTTTTTAATTTATATTCTGTTACTATTTTGGTAATAAATAGTGTAATGGTCTTTTTCAGAGCGCAAAGATAATGCTTTTCTATGAAATGAAAAAGGTTTTTGAAAAAAAAATCAGGAAGTTACCCGGAACTTCCTGATTTAAAGAGAGAGTCTTTTTATTCAAAGGTTATAGTCGCTTTGAACTCTTCCCCATGCTCTTTTGCATTAACTTGCAGGGTTTTAGGATAATCACCTTCGAATGTATAAGCAAAAGTAAAGAAACCATTGCTATTGTCCTTGTTCAGGTTTTCCGGCAGTTTACCTAAGATGCCTGTCATTGCGGCAAGCCAGTCTCCGAAATCGAACATATCAAAAATATCGGGTGAATAGGTGGGGATTAAAAATCCGCCTTTGTTTTTTTCGGCGGTATAAGTATAAGCGGATGAATGAGTGTCATAGGCGCCCGGAGCCAAAGCCTTGTCGTTGTCATCAAATTTGTTGTCCTGATTATGGTCGTGCACATATACAGTATTGCCTTCGTTGTCTTGATATAGACCCGGGCGTTTCGGAACAATCCTTTTCTGCAACAAAATCTGAAATACGATCCCTCGACAGATGAATTTACCTGTCCGGCGGGAAAAAGCATGGTGCCGATCTCCTGCAAAAATCCTAAATCGGAGTTAGGATACCGAGCTCATACACAACTCTATCAGGCCTCCGACTGCACCCTCTGTCCGCTCCGGAAACAGTGCCATAATGCCGAAGAAAACCGCATCATACGGGTGAATCATACCCTTAATGAGTACAAGCGCACAGTCAGGGAATTGCTTACATCCCAACGGGGGATGCTACATCGCTCACGAAGACCCATAGAGCCCGAAGCCGTGTTCGGGCATATTAAAGCTGATCGTATGTTCCGCAGATTCCGATTGAGGTCATTAGAAAAAGTAAACATCGAATTCGGAATCGTGGCTCTGGCGCATAATATAAGAAAAATGGCAACGAATACCCGACAGAGCAGTCCAAACAACAACGCGCTATCACAAACCGGACGCTGCCGTAGTGCGAAATATCCTCTGGCGACGATTTCACAAATAACGGCTGATGGTTATATTATTTGCAAACATAAAAAAGAGGCTGCCTAAGTTAGAATTGTTAGACAGCCTCTTTTTTTTGTGCGGCGCGTGCGGTCGCTCAGGCAACGACCGCGGTCAGGCGAGTATCGGCTTCGGAATGAAGCCCGGATCGGCATGAAATTTTCGGCATGTACGCCGGGTAGTAGTGCGCGGAAAGTCCGATTAAAATAAAAAATACTAAATATTGTATAAATATTTTGATAAAAACGATTAATTTTTCTATATTTGGGATAGGAAATACAGCACGGCTGTTTATTCTGGCAAAATAATCCCCAATCGAATGTGACTGATGAACAGTCAGGACGTGATATGCGCGGTTCCTGACCAGTTACATATTTGAATAATGGGGATTATTCTACTATTGCCGGAGTCAGGTTCCGCGCATTTTTTGAAGACCGACCTGTTTCAGAAGATGCGCCGGCACGAAGCAATTAATACCGGGGTGAAACCCTGCGGCAGTTTCACCCGACCGGCTGCCTGCGTCTACCTGCATGCAGTGGAAAGAATCCTCGCTGATGCGAGGGCAGTGACGCAACTTACTGCGGGAGGGAGGGGCCTGATAAGGGGTCCCTCCCCATTTTTTGCCGTCCGTCCGGTGCGGCAGCTCCGGCGGCTGTTGGAGCTGGCCGCAGAGCGGATCGCGATTCCGGAGCAAGCGGGCGGTTACGGCACGGTTTCGGCCGCTTCTTCGTCGGCATTGCCGAGGCTGAACTCCTTGTCGGCGAAAAGCTCGGCAAGGCCCGTGATCTGTTTCAGGCGAAGCAGTTCGTCGCGGTCCATGCCGATATGGCGCATGATCCACTGGTCGGACATCCGCGCGCGGGTCAGCTCGGCGACGATCTCGCTCATCAGTTCGACGTTGTGCGTGCCCCGCGCCCGGTTGTGACGGATGGTCGAGGCCATGCGGTTCGAAAGGTCCTTTTCGATAACGGCGACGGGCAGCAGGCCCCCTTCGCGTTCGTAGATGCGCTTCGAGGTCTTGAGCACCAGATAGCGGTGGTAGCCGTCCACCAGCTCGTAAAGGTCCTTTTCGGCGTCGTAATAGCAGACGCACGGCATCGTATAGCCGTCCTCCCAGATAGACAGTTCCAATAATTTCATTTCGGGCGGCGCCACTACATTGGGGTTATAATCATTGGCTTGTATTTTTTCTACCGGAACCGCTTTTACACCATATACCGGACTCTTATCTACACTCATAGCATCATATTTTTGAATTGTTCCATTATTTTGTCTCGCTTGTATATCTCTTCTTTCGTCAGAGCAAATCCCATATACTTACATGCGTGGTCATTCTTTAGGATGCAAATGCACATGCGTTTGTATGTGGGTATTTCCCGAAATTCCGCAATATCGATATCATCCAGATAGTCCATGCGGACGGGTTTCTTATTTGTCTTGTAGTTGGTATGGTTCACCACTTCGAAAGAAACACCCGCATCCTGCAATTTCTTAATAGTACCCTCCGAAAGACATCCTCCTTTGGTACGCCAAAACTCAATGCTGACCGTCAGCTTCTTTAAGTAGTTACGCCGGGTCTCTTCGGGCAGGGTGGAAAGCAGAAACTGCATAAAGCTTTTCCACGTATACCCCTCAGGTATCCGCACGCTCTGCCATCCCATGGCATGAGTTCCGCCATAGATTCCCGTAAAGTTCACTCCATTGACACGTCCTATCATCTTTCCCCAAGTATTAGGGTCTATCACCTTATATAAAGCCAGACTTTCCTGCGCTTCGCAAAGAAACGGACTGGCCACACGCTGGCGCTCTATGTTGACACCCGCCTTATAATACAAATCGTATAAATGATTGTAGTCGAAGCCGAACTTTCCATTGGCAGTCCATATGTCCGTTGTCTTCCAATCATAGATAGGATACGCATTGTATATGTCATTGCCGATTTTGGAAGTCCACCTGTAATTATGATACATCTGGTATTTCCGGTTCAGATGAATACTGCGCCAGCGGTTGAAGCTCTCCTGTGTACGAATTCCTATAAGAAAGCAGGTGCGTACCGCATCTTTCCGCAAATGCAGCCATTTGGCAAAGTGCATCTGATATTCGTAATCCCACATATTCTCCGTATAAAAAGGAAAAGCTTCTTTGGTATAGGAATTGGCAGGCATCTGGCGCACCCAAAGCTCTTTCATGCTTTCATCCCATGGACGCCAATAGCTTTGATACATAGAGGTGCAGGTGGTGACCTTGAAAGGTACACATACGCGATATACTTCCAGAATATCCTTATTAGCCTCCAGTATCCTGTCCACATAGTCGATGGTCATCTTGTATTGAATCTCATAGTCCATGTGAAACACTCCCAAACGTATTTTCAGATTATTCCGCCTGATGTAGTCGATACACATATTCAGCAGAACCCCACTATCCTTTCCTCCCGAGAAAGATACATAAATATTATCAAACTCGTTAAATATTACTTTCAGTCGCTCTTGTGCTAATTCATATACATTTTTTGTTCCTGTGATTGTTTTTTTTCCCATAATTCATCTGTTCATTTTTACATAGCGTGTCCACTTCTTGTCCATAGATGCAAACTCGAATTTCTCAAAAGTTTCCTGATCTTGTATCAGCGTGACAGAGTTAAGCGTCCAACCCGCAGGTATAAATGCCGTGACTACAGAAGATAGCAGAAGCGACAAGATCTCTTTTCGTTTCTCGTCCACCGCAGCTACATAATAATTATTAATGACAGCCTTTTTCCCGCTTTTCTGTTCAACCGGAATAAAGCCTATCACATCTCTGTTATCAATCGCAATGTACCAAACAAAATCTTCGCTTGTCTTGAACGGATAGTTATTATTTGCACGTATTACATCCGGATCCATTACTAGAGGCGCCAAAAGCTGATATAAATGTTTGTCTTTTCCTTTTAATTGTATTACCTGTATCATAGCATTCAAAAATAGACAGACAAAAATAGGTAAAATTTCCTCGTTTCAGCACAAAGCATGCGTAAAAAATTTATTTTTTAGCAATTCCCCCTCTTGTTTCATAATTATTTCCAATTCTCCCACCATCTGATGAGTGCATTAATCCAATCGTATTTTTATGTTCCGACAGCCGATTACTTTATACAAAGCAATATGGTTTCTTCCTTGTCCCTGCAATATTTTCTCAATCCTTCTTTCCCTTTCCAGTAAAGTCTCTTCATTATTTTCCACATGAAACTTTTTATTATACCTATTTCCATTATACTTATAAAAAACAATCCCTTTTTGCTTCCGGAAACGGAAACAAAGACTATTTTTTTCAATTGGGTATAGCCGTAACAGATCGGTAATTCTCTTCACGATTCTATCAAGAAAATTTCGTTACATCACTTGTACCGACCTCAATACAGATCTCAACGATATAGCAGTACGTATGTATCCAACTAACGAAACGGCAAACCTGAATAGCATCAATTATCTGCTGAATGGTATCCAGAAACAGACTTTTCACGACTCAGCACACCATATCTACAGTTGGGAAATTGCCGTTTACGATTCAGTAAAAAAAACCGGAAGAAAATAAAATCGGCGCACTATCTTTGAACCAAAGAAAAGAAAAAGTATAACTCAAAAAGTACAATTATGAAAAAGTTATCAATCTTATCAATGTTGCTATTATTCATTAGCATGGGAAACATTCAGGCACAAACTGTCAAAGAAGAATCCCGCAAACAAAAAAAAGCTGAACAAGAATTACTCGACCAAATGTTTTTCGATGAAGCTAAACAAGCTATAGAAATGAAAAACTTCATTTTGGAAGCAGATCATGTTATGTTTAAATATGGTACCACAGCTTTCGTTTCTCCCAACACAAATTTTGTAGCGGTAAAAGGTAATAAAGCTGTGGTTCAGGTAGCCTTCAATATTCCGATCAGCGGTCCCAACGGTCTAGGCGGCATTACTGTCAACGGGAATATATCCAGATATAAGCAGACTACCGACAAAAAAGGTAATATATCCGTTTCGATGAACGTAATGGGAGTCGGAATATCAGCACAGGTGAACATCCGCTTGAATAAAGGAAGTAATAACGCATCGGTAGACATAAGTCCGAACTTCAATTCAAACAACTTTTCATTAACAGGAAGTTTACTCCCAATGGCTAAGGCCAATGTATTCAAAGGCAATTCACTCTAAGGTAGAAAATGTGTGTTTAGTAAATAAACAAGTTAAAATATTTTAGCTGACTATAGGCATTAAATTAAAAACAACTATGGTTTAACACTTAAAAGAAAGAATATGAAAAAGTATCTGTTTATAGGATTAATGGCAGTACTTGCCACTTCGTGTGAAAAAGATCCGGATTTAAGTAAGCTTGACAATAATTTCACAGTTTACACCAATTATGACAGCAAAACTAATTTCAATGATTTCAAAACTTATTGTTTGCCCGATAGTATTCTACTGATAGGACAGGGAATGAAGGCGGAGTTTTGGAAGGATGAGAATGCACAAGAAATTATTAAGCAGGTTGCTGATGAGATGGATACCCGTGGTTATACAAGGGTTAAAGTGATTAAGAATGCTAACATTGGGTTACAGCTCTCTTTCACGCGCCAAACAACCCAAATAATAGGAACCGGCGGATGGTATGGAGGCGGATGGTATAACGGCTGGTGGGGCCCCGGTTATTGGGGACCATATTGGAACGACTGGTATTATCCGTATCCTGTAACTTATAGTTATAATACAGGAACATTGATAATGGAAATGGTAAATTTGACAGACCATCCCGAGGATACAAGTCAGAAAGTAAAGTTACCGGTAATCTGGCATTCATACGCAACCGGACTATTATTTGAGAATTCCAAATATAACATGCAACTAACGTTGGATGCGGTCAATCAAGCGTTTGACCAATCTCCTTATATCAAGAAATCCTAAAAAGCAAAATTATGAAAACAATAAAATTTATTCCGAAGAAAAAGTATATTCTGGCATTCATGATATTGGGCCTGTTTTATTTCAGTAGTTATGCACAGGATATCAGCGATAGATTGCATTTTAATGTAGACTGGCAGATGAATGCTCCTCTCAATACGAATTTTGCCGATAAAATCAGTGGTTGGGGTATGAACCTGGAAGGAGGTTATTTCCTTACTCCACACTGGAGTCTGGAGGCTTTCCTTGATTTCCATACAAATCATAAATATGTTCCGCGTCAAACCATAACTGAAGGTACTGCTTCGTTGACTACTGACCGACAAGAGTCGGCTTTCCAGCTACCATTCGGGCTTGCCGCTTCATACCGATTTATCAGCAATGGATGCCTGAAACCTTATGTTGGCACCAAGATAGGAACCATGTATGCCCAAAATACAACATATCTGAATACTATAAGTCTGACAGATAAACCCTGGGGGTTCTATGTCTCTCCAGAAATTGGAGTGAACATTTATCCGTTTTCCCAAAGCCGATTTGGTTTCCATCTGGCTGCATATTATAGTTATGCCACCAACAAAAGCGAGTTGCTGACCGGTTGTCAGGATGGAAATAATAATATTGGATTCCGCTTAGGTGTTTGTTTCTGACATGATCTAGATTCTCTCAAAAAGACAAGAGGAAGTACAAAATGTTATAGTTACTTTTGGCGACCTCTTGTTTTTTTGTTAAATTTGTAATATATAAAGTCTACGTTCAATATGCGGCAAAAGTTCAATTATCTGTTTATTGGTTTGCTATTCTCAGGATTGGCATTTTTCTCATATCTGTTTCTCTTGCTTTATTCCGACTTCACCCCGCAACATCTGGAAGTACTGATTTCTTTCAAGTCATTTATCCTGATACTTGCCGCCTTTAATCTAGTCGGTTTCGGAGTATTAATGATCCACAACTGGCAAAAGCGAAGCTTTCAGTTTCTGGTCAAACGAAAAGAGCGATTGATTATCGATTGCATTCTGACGGCAATTATTCTGTTTTTAATGAATTATCTGGTCTTGTCAATAGTCAAAGCCATATTTGAGGTTCCTGCACCATTTACTCTGAAAGGGTCCGGGCTGAGAATGATAGCCTTAGTCTGGCTGGTAGAAATGGTAATAACCAACCTTACTTTGACTATCAATTTTTACAGGCAGCTAGTTCTTCTGCACGAAAGAACGGAACAAGTCGAAGAGAATTCCATTAAGGCACAGTATGCAGCTTTGCAAAATCAGCTGAATCCTCATTTTCTCTTCAACAGTCTCAATACACTTATATCCGAAATAGAGTATGCTCCCAAAAACGCAATTCTATTTACCCAACGTTTGTCTGATGTATACCGATATATATTACAAAGCCAGCAACAGCGTCTGGTTACTATAGAATCCGAACTCTCTTTCATCGACTCTTATATTTTTCTTCATAAAGTCCGTTTAGGAGACTGCATCCGGATAGAGAATAGAATAGAAGCTGATAATTATGATTTGAAACTCCCCTCATTAACCCTGCAGCTATTGGTAGAAAATGTCATTAAGCATAATATAATTAATATGGATATGCCAATGAATATTTTGATCGATTATGATTCTGAGAATGGAAGAATATTGGTAACCAACAAAATCAGGATAAAGCCCAATGTGGTCAGCACCGGCATGGGATTAAAGAATCTTTCAGCCCGTTACCTCCTGATATGCAATCAGGATATTACCATAGAAAACAATACGAATTATTTTACCGTTAAAATCCCAGTACTGAATGAATAAAATTACAGCAGTCATTATTGAAGACGAAATTCCGGCCGCCCGTCGGTTAAACAATACATTAAATGAGTTACGCCCCGAATGGCAAATTACAGTATTACCCGGTAGTGTAAAGAAGAGTGTAGAATGGTTTGCGGAAAATCCCCATCCGGATCTTGTTTTTCTCGACATACAATTGACAGACGGCATTTCATTCACATTCATCGAACAGGCACAACCAGAAAGTACTATCATTTTCACCACTGCGTATGATGAATATGCCATTCGGGCATTTACAGTCAACAGTATCGATTATTTACTTAAGCCGATTGATAACATCCGACTGGAAGAAGCAATTGTAAAGTTCGAACATCTGACTACCAAATACCTGAATCAGGGGCAAAAGCCAATTGACTTAATGGAAATTTTACAAAACATCACCCAACCGGGAAAGAAATACCGTACCCGTTTCCTAATCTCAGGCGATGACAAACTTTTTACCTTACAAGTGGAAGACATTGCTTATTTTTATTCAGAAAATAAAGTAACCTTTGCCGTAACCAAGCAAAATAGAGAATTTATCATTGACCTTTCTTTGGACAAGCTTATGGAACAACTCGATCCGGATGTTTTTTTCCGAAGCAATCGGCAAACAGTAGTTAGCATCAATGCCATCGTAAAGGTTGAGTCATATTTTCTGGGAAAAGCAATCTTACATGTAAAGCCGCCTTTTAAAGATAAGATAATTGTCAGCCGTGACAAAATAGCTCCTTTAAAACTTTGGCTAAATTATTAAATTTCAGCAGAGTTAATTCTGCATGTCTCAATATTCATATTCCCAATCAATTGCTTTTTCACTCAGTAAGATTAATAAGAAAAGCTCCGATCCCGTTAAGAACCAGAGCTTTTCCTAATTATAAAAATCAAAAGAAGCGGTGCGTACGGGACTCGAACCCGTGACCCCATGCGTGACAGGCATGTATTCTAACCAACTGAACTAACGCACCAAAATTTCCTTTTTAATTCGCATCTCTCCCGATTGCGGATGCAAAGGTAGACATTTTTTTGAAACCTACAATAGCAAGAGTATCTTTTTTCTGAAAAAGTGTGTTTATTAAGAATTATCACGTACATTTGCAAGCATTACTATAAATAGAAAATAGAATGAAAAATACACCAATCGAACGAAATGTGATTGACGAAACGATTAATGAGTTTCAAATTGTCGACTTTTCGAAGGCTACTATCCGTGAAGTGAAAGCGATAGCTTCAAAGGCGGAAGCAGTATCAGGCGTTGAATTTATCAAGATGGAAATGGGTGTTCCGGGACTTCCGGCCTCTGCCGTAGGAGTAAAAGCGGAAATCGAAGCGCTGCAAAACGGAATTGCCAGCCTGTATCCCGATATCAACGGATTGCCGGAACTCAAAAAAGAAGCGTCCGACTTTATCAAAGCATTCATCAATGTAGATTTAAGCCCGGAGGGATGCGTACCCGTTACCGGCTCTATGCAGGGAACATTCGCTTCGTTCCTTACTTGCAGCCAGTGCGATGAAAAGAAAGACACGATCCTGTTTATCGATCCGGGATTTCCCGTACAGAAACAGCAGTTGGTAGTGATGGGACAAAAGTATGAGACATTTGATGTCTACGACTACCGCGGTGACAAGCTGAAAGAAAAGCTGGAAAGCTATCTGAGAAAAGGAAATATATCGGCTATTATCTACTCAAACCCCAATAACCCGAGCTGGATTTGCCTGAAAGACGAAGAGTTGCGCATCATCGGCGAACTTGCCACCCAATATGACGTAATCGTACTGGAAGACCTGGCATACTTTGCAATGGATTTCCGTCAGGATCTGAGCACTCCTTATCAAGCTCCGTTCCAGCCTTCGGTAGCTCACTACACAGATAATTATGTGTTGCTGATTTCCGGTTCCAAAGCCTTCAGCTATGCCGGACAACGTATCGGCGTGAGCTGCATTTCCGATAAGTTGTATCACCGCAGCTATCCCGGACTGACGAAGCGTTATGGCGGGGGAACATTCGGCACGGTCTTCATCCACCGCGTACTCTATGCACTGTCTTCCGGCACAAGCCACTCCGCACAGTATGCGATGGCTGCCATGCTGAAAGCTGCCAATGAAGGTCAATACAACTTCCTCAGCGAAGTGAAGGTATATGGTGACAGAGCGCAGAAGTTAAAAGAGATTTTCCTCCGTCACGGATTCTATCTGGTATATGACAATGACTTGGGCGATCCGATTGCCGACGGATTTTACTTCACCATCGGCTATCCGGGAATGACAAGCGGCGAACTTGCCAAAGAACTGATGTACTATGGAGTGAGCGCCATTTCACTGGTCACCACCGGAAGCCACCAGGAAGGATTACGCGCGTGTACCTCTTTTATTAAAGACCACCAGTACGCACAGCTCGACGAAAGAATGAAACTGTTTGCCGAACATCACCCGATTGCCTGACAGCCGAATACCGGATTTATGCCGGAACTGATGTTCATGTCAGATGCGGATATTCATAAAAGCTGCTCTTAAAACAAAAAAAATGGGAAAGTATGGCTATTATTCTATTTCTTTTCTTATATTAGTGGCACGAATATCAATCTGATGGCATGAATATAGACTCTGACATATTTAAAATTCAATCGAATAATGTATTGCCATCACGAGGAAAGATTCTCATCTCCGAACCTTTCCTTCGTGATGCCACATTCGGCAGATCTGTAGTTCTGTTGATCGACCATACCGAAGAAGGCAGCATGGGGCTGATTATCAACAAACAACTGCCGATATTTGTCAACGACATTATCAAAGAATTCAAGTATATCGAAAATATACCTTTATACAAAGGCGGACCTATCGCTACAGATACCCTGTTCTACCTTCATACACTGGCAGACATTCCGGGTGCCATACCTATCAGCAAAGGACTGTATCTGAACGGTGACTTTGATGAGATAAAGAAATACATACTGCAAGGAAACAAAGTAGACCGCTACATCCGCTTCTTCCTGGGATACTCCGGCTGGGAAAGCGAACAACTGAGCACCGAACTCAAAGAGAACACATGGCTCGTCTCCAAAGAAGAGAATGCCTATCTGATGAACGGAGACACCAAGGATATGTGGAAACAAGCCTTGGAGAAACTAGGCAGCAAGTATGAAACCTGGTCACGCTTTCCGCAAGTGCCGACTTTCAATTAATGTCTCTTCGGATTCAGATACTGGAAGATAGCAGCATCTTTGTAACATCCACCGACCTGTAACCAATCCTTCAACAGTCCGCATTGGACGAAACCGCAGGAAGTAAACAGTTTCATACAGACTTCATTGTCCGTAGCCACATGGGCATAAAGTTGAGTCAGCGACAAGAAATCGAAAGCATACTCGCACAGCAACTGCAAAGCGTCCGATGCGTAACCTTGCCGGCGATAGTCTTTATGAACAGCTATGCCGACCTCACCACGAGAGTGGAGAGGAACAAAATCCGTGATATCAATCGTCCCCAATATCCGATGATCGGACTTACTCATTATCATCAGGCGCAACTGCTTGTCGGCAAACACATCACACTGGGAACCCTCTATATATTGCCGGAGCACGTAGCGGGAATAAGGAACGGTAAAATTACTGATATCCCACATGGAAGGGTCATTCTCCATCTCATACATCACATCCATATCTTCCGGCTCTACCGCACGAAGATAGATGCGGTCATTACTTAAAAAAGACTGTTTCATACCGGCTTATTCTTTATTAATATGGAGTTCGTTACGAAGTCTTTTCTCGCTGGGCAGACAAAAAAGGGAAGCGGTCAGCCCGATCAGCATACAGAGATTTCCGGTGTTGCTAAGAGTCAGATAATAGCATAATACGTTGAGGACGATAGCCACTTCGAGCAATCCGAGGCGTACCATGCTCCACTGCACATAACGCTTCAACGCAAGAGGAATCGTCAGGAGGTCTATCTTCTTTTTCAGTACCAGACTGAACAGTTTCAAGGCAAGCGGCACACACAAGGCGGTCAGCAAGATACCTGCCGTCTCCATATAATAGGTGGCCTGTGGGTTATCGACCAAAGCTCCCACAGGAAGAAGGTCGAACTCCCCTGCCCCAAGCAAAAAGGCGGGAAGCACCCAAAAGAAAACATAACTGATATTCAAATTTCTCACTGCGCGTTTTATCTGTTCTTCCATGTTAGTTACGATATTCGTTCAAATAATAAAGTTAGATTATACGGTTCCGGTAAAAAGAGTCCGGTTGACAATACTGCGTCCCAGAGTGATCTCATCGGCATACTCCAGTTCATCACCAACGGAGATGCCCCGTGCTATTACGCTGAGTTTGACCCCCATCTTCTCCAGTTTACGGTAGATGTAGAAGTTGGTGGTATCTCCTTCCATCGTGGTGCTCAAAGCGAGGATGACTTCCTTGATTCCTCCTTCGGATACCCGCTGTACGAGACTTTCTATTTGCAGGTCGCTCGGTCCTACCCCGTCCATTGGCGAGATCACTCCGCCCAGTACGTGGTAAAGTCCCCGATACTGCTGGGTGGCTTCTACCGCCATCACGTCACGGATATTCTCTACCACACAGACAGTAGAGGCGTCACGCTGCGGATTGGCACAAATCTGACAAGTCTCGGTATCAGATATATTATGACATACTTTACAGTACTTTACTTCACGTTTCAGCGTAATGATGGAGTTGCCGAATGCCTCCACAGTAGCCGTGTCCTGCCGGAGCAGATGTAATACAAGCCGCATTGCCGTCTTGCGCCCGATGCCCGGAAGTTTGGAAAATTCGCCTACTGCCTTTTCAAGCAGTACGGAAGGATATTGTTGGTTCATAGATTACGAATGAAATTCTATCTGTTTCGGGCGCAAAGATACGGATTATTGTTTTTAATACAAAGAAAGTATTACCTTTGCAGCCGATATGATGATATTAGTCATTATTATATGCTATTTTGCGGGCTTGTTGTTAATAGCCCACATCACCGGACATAAAGGCGGATCAAATGCAGCGTTCTTTAAAGGAGAAAACAAATCACCCTGGTATATAGTCTCCTTCGGCATGATTGGCGCTACAATTTCCGGCGTGACTTTCGTATCCGTACCGGGCATGGTTCGCGGAATGGACATGACGTATATGCAGACCGTATTCGGATTCTTCTTCGGCTATATGATCGTAGCACACATATTGCTGCCTCTTTACTACAGGCTGAATCTGACAAGTATCTACGGATACCTCGGTACACGCATCGGCGTGAATGCCTACCGCACCGGCTCTTTCTTCTTCCTGCTCTCCCGTATGCTGGGAACGGCAGCCAAACTGTATCTCGTCTGTCTGATCCTGCATACGCACGTATTTCAGGATATGCACATCCCTTTCTGGGTGATTGCCGTCGGCTCCGTGGCCCTCGTGTGGATATATACCCACAAAAGCGGCATCAAGACAATCGTATGGACGGACACGCTACAAACATTCTGTCTGATCGCAGCCCTGCTATTCATCATCTACTTCACCATACAGAAGCTGGATATAGGCTTTGACGGCATCGTACAGACCATCCGCCACAGCGAACACAGCCGCATCTTCGTATTCGACGACTGGATGTCCCGCCAGAACTTCTTCAAACAGTTCTTCAGCGGCATCTTTATCGTCATCGTCATGACCGGACTCGATCAGGACATGATGCAGAAGAACCTCTCCTGCCGCAATCTGCACGAAGCCCAAAAGAATATGTACTGCTACGGATTCTCCTTTATCCCGCTGAATCTTCTGTTTTT
>ENA-ORUW01001543-ORUW01001543.1-human-gut-metagenome-genome-assembly--contig:-NODE-1543-length-15768-cov-1.832304_pt1 | contig 15768 bp, 10 predicted proteins | sample MGYA00242088_ERZ509227 | MGnify/ENA primary metagenome ERZ509227 (study PRJEB26280, sample SAMEA2338816) | human gut metagenome | biome: human gut; feature: human-associated habitat; material: faeces... | reverse complement strand
GAATCCTTGTTGGTATAGAGGAATCCGCCGCCCATCAGGCCGTCAGAAGGGGAACCGGCAAACAGCCAGGCGGCACCTTCCTCGCCCGTAACATTAAAGCGATCGTTGATCTGTTCTGGTGTCAGGCCTATAACCTCTTTAACACCAACAGCGTAATGATGCGGATCGGAAGCGGAAACCATTCCCAGCGAGCGGCCAAGCATCGAGTTAACGCCATCAGCCAGAATCACCACATTCGCTTCGAGAATATCATCCCCGGCCTGGACGCCAGTGACCTTGTTTCCTTCACGAACCAGTGCATCGACGCGTACGCCCGGGATAAACTGCGCGCCCGCCTGCTCGGCTTGTTCCATCAACCACGGGTCCAGACGATTACGCAATACGGTATAAGACGCGTGTTGTGGAACATCTGGTTGCTCGCGGTGAAAATCGAGGGTAACGGCGCTTTCTTCGGTTAAGAAGGAGATTTTCTCGCGAGTGACCTTGCGTTCTACCGGCGCTGATGCTGCAAAGCCTGGAATGATTGCTTCAAGTGTGTGGGCATAAAGACGCCCGCCGGTCATGTTTTTACATCCGGCACTGTCGCCGCGTTCTATCACCAGGACATCCAGCCCGGCTCGCGCCATGACCAGTGCGGCAACGCTACCGGCAACGCCCGCACCGACCACAATGGCATCAAATTTGTCATCCGACATGCGTTATGCTCCCTTCCCGCTGCGTTTACAGCGGGAGATGTGGTTGAAAGGGGAATTAGCGGCTCAACTGGCTAATCAGGGCAGGGACGACTTTGTAGATATCGCCCACCAGACCGTAGTCGGCATAGTTGAAGATTGGCGCATTTTTATCTTTATTAATGGCGACAATCACTTTTGCGCCGTTGCCGCCAACCATATGCTGGATCTGCCCGGAGATCCCCAGCGTCAGGTAGAGATCGGATTTCAGCAACACGCCGGAGACACCGATATAACGTTCACGCTCCATCCAGTTCTCGCCTTCGGCAATTGGACGTGAACAGCCGACTTCAGCATTCAGCACTGCCGCCAGTTCGTGGACCATTTTCAGGTCATCCTGCGCCGCCAGACCACGACCGACGCCAACCACACGTTTTGCTTTGCTCAGGTCCACGCTGCTTGCCGCTTTCGCACGGCGTTCGCGACAGAGAATTTCATGACGCGGGGCAACATAAGGTACCGTTTCTGTCGGGCACTGATGAGAGGTATCACTGGTGCACGGTTCCTGAACACCGGGTGCAAGGGTAATGATCGCCAGCGGGCTGTTGATCTTTTCCTGAGCGAACGCTAACCCGCCATACATCCGGTGTTCGGCGCAAATGTGACCATCGACAATATCCACCGCCGTGGCATCGTTCACCAGCGCCGCATTCAGTTGCACACTTAACCGTGCTGCCAGAGCTTTACCACGTTTCGTCGCGGCCAACAGCAACATAGCGGGGTGTTTATCTTTCAGCAGGGCAGCAATGCTTTCGGCGTAATTTTCAGTGCGTTGCAGCGCGTCGTTTTGCTCAAGAACATAAATGCATTTTGGCCCATAAGGCATAACTGCCTGCGCCTGCTCGGTATTTTGTACAATGGCATACACCTGTTGGCCCCATTGCTGAGCGCTGCCAAACAGTTCAGCATAACGTTCAGGATTATCGCTAAAGACCCAGACGCTGTTTAATTGACTCATCGTTTCTTCTCCGTAGGCTTCAGTTCAGGGCTTTCTTCAGATGTTCCGCCAGCTCGGCAATGGCCTCCGGCGAATCGTTATCGAGAATGATGTGCTTACGTTCTGTTTGCGGCGGTACGCGAATGCCGGTCAGTTCAGCAAGTGGTGCGCTCTGGCTCCAGCCAATATCACTTGCCTGCCACTGATTTACCGGTTTTTTACCCGCGCCGAGAATGGCTTTCATCGAAGGAATGCGTGGCACGTTAATATCGGAGGTGACGCAGAGCACGGCTGGAACAGAGAGTTCAATAACTTCAACATCATCTTCAAGCGTGCGTTCAATCACCAGTGTATTGCCCTGACGCTGAATAGCACTCACTGCATTAATCACCGGAAGTTGCAGAATTTCTCCGACCAGCAAGCCAACCTGCTGGGCATAAAGGTCGCCGGAACCTTCACCAAAGATCAGTAAATCGAAGCCGATCTTTTCAACTGCAGCTGCCAGCGCCTTTGCGGTATCGAGAGGCAGTGCATGCTCAAGTTGTGCATCCTGCACCATATACAGGCTGTGCGGCCCGCGGGATAGCACGTCTTTGCGCACTTTCGAGTTCTGCAACAAAGAGCCGCCGACGGTCAGCGCGGCTATCTCATCGTCATCCGTTGCAAGCTGGCTTGCAGCTTCAATGGCATTGAGATCGAACTGGCTGATTTTGGCGTCGGCATTGTCGAAATTCAGGGTGTATTCTGGAGTGACAACAATGTCCTGTTCTTCAGGCACCAGCTTAAAGCAGGTTATTATTTTCATGATTTCTCCTGTGAGTCGCATACGGAACCATCTCCGATGGAAGGTAAAAATGGCCTGAAAATAGTGTGCGATAGCGGTGCGGGGTTTTCGACGGAGCAAGCTGTTTTCCTTGCCAACAATCTTGCAAAAAAAATGCGATCGCTAAAACAAAAGTGCAATTTGCGGCAATATAGTTATTCCATGACCGTACTATCTTGCATTCAGTGTAAATAATCTTGTTTAGCTCTCGCTAAACGCGGTTGTATAACCGCAATACACGCCGTATTTTATCCGGCATATATTGTTTTTGCTTGCTCATGGAATAGGGAGGTTGTCATGTATCAACGCTGTTTTGATAATGCCAGTGAAACGCTGTTTGTCGCCGGTAAAACGCCACGGCTTTCACGTTTCGCATTTAGCGATGATCCAAAATGGGAGTCTGGACATCACGTTCATGACAATGAAACCGAGCTGATTTACGTCAAGAAAGGGGTAGCAAGGTTTACCATCGATTCTTCGTTATATGTCGCGCATGCCGATGACATCGTGGTGATAGAACGTGGCAGGCTGCATGCGGTGGCCTCTGACGTTAACGATCCGGCAACGACGTGTACCTGTGCGCTGTACGGCTTTCAGTTTCAGGGGGCTGAGGAAAATCAGCTACTGCAACCGCATTCTTGCCCGGTAATTGCCGCAGGGCAGGGAAAAGAAGTCATTAAAACTTTATTTAATGAGCTAAGTGTGATTTTGCCGCAAAGTAAAAATAGCCAAACATCTTTGTTATGGGACGCATTTGCCTATACGTTAGCAATTCTTTACTACGAAAACTTTAAAAATGCTTATCGTTCGGAGCAGGGATATATTAAAAAAGATGTTCTGATAAAAGATATTCTTTTCTATCTGAATAATAACTATCGCGAAAAAATCACTTTAGAGCAGTTATCGAAAAAATTTCGTGCCAGCGTCAGTTATATTTGCCATGAATTTACCAAAGAGTATCGTATTTCCCCTATTAACTATGTTATTCAACGGCGTATGACGGAAGCGAAATGGTCACTCACTAATACTGAATTATCACAGGCAGAGATCTCCTGGCGTGTGGGTTATGAAAATGTCGATCACTTTGCCAAACTGTTTTTGCGCCATGTCGGCTGTTCGCCCAGCGATTACCGCAGGCAATTTAAAAACTGTTTTGCGGAACAAGAAATCCTATCTGAATTTCCTCAACCAGTAAGTCTTGCCGGATAAATCTGGCGGCGCAGTTTGTTAAGAAGCTGCGCCGCCTGCAGATTATTTGTTCTGATAATCTTTCAGGATCTGCCGACCTGCTACGTAAATCATAATTTCGTCTGTACCGCCGCCGATACGTTCACAACGGACATCACGCCAGAAGCGGGAGACGCGCGCCTCATCGGTATAGCCCAGACCGCCCATGATTTGAATCGCATCATCAATGACTTCCATTGCGGTACGTGCGCAGTACAGTTTTGCCAGCGCCGCGCTGGTGCGCAGTGACTGATGCTGATCGGCTTGCCATGCCACTTTCAACACCATGTTGCGCATGTTGTCGATCTTAATCGCCATCAGCGCCAGTTTTTCCTGGATCATCTGGTTATGACCAATGGGCTTACCAAAAGCGATACGCTGGTTGGCATAGCGGGCGGCATCTTCGAATGCGCATTCGGCAAAGCCGGTGCTGCGCGCGGCGTTGATCAGGCGCTCCATCTCAAAGTTGTACATCACATTGAGGAAACCCATTCCTTCTTCGCCCACCATGTCGCTCTCTTCAACTTCCACGTTGTCGAGATAGACTTCGCAGGTGCTGAGCATATGCCAGCCGATTTTATGCAGTGGATTGATTTTAATGCCGGGCTTACTGGAGTCGACCCACCACAGAGTAAAGGCCTTTTTCGGATCTTTCGGTTGCGGATCGCGCGCCAACACCAGCATATATGGGTACTCTTTCGCACCGGTAATAAAGGTTTTCTGTCCGTTGATGTAAACCTTGCCGTTTTTACGCGTGTAAGTGGTAGTGGCACTGTTGTTGTCTGAGCCTGCGCCTGGTTCCGTCAACGCCAGGGCATAGGCGGGATCACCCGTTTCCAGGGTGCTTTCTGCCGTTTTACGTAGCTGCTCTGCAGAACCGAAACGGCGCATACTGTGAATACATTGACCGTTGGTAATCAAAAATGCCGGAGCACCGCATTTTGACACTTCCATCAGCGCCAGCATTTGGGTGACGTAATCCGCAGGGATACCACCAAATTCTTCCGGCACGCCAAGCATTGAAATACCGTTATCCGCCAGTGCCCGCATAAACTCACGCGGGTATGTCCCGTTTTGATCGCAGGTGCGGAAATACTCTTCCGGAAAGTTAGTCGTAATCAGTTCGCGAATACTGGCCAGCAGCAGTTCTTGTTCTTCAGTTAAAGAGAAATCCATCATTATACTCCTGTTAATGAGCCGCTTCAGGCAGGACAAAACCCATCGCCGCATCGATAAATAATCTTTCGTCCATCAGTTTGAGTTCTGGCGAAATCACTGGGGTGAAATCCATTTTGTCGAGAATATCTTTTTGTAAATCGACGCCAGGAGCGATTTCGATTAAATGCAGGCCGTCTTCTTTTAGCGTGAATACTGCGCGCTCAGTGATATAACGAACATCCAGCCCTCGCTCGAGAGCGATTTTTCCACTGAAAGTAATTTCCGGTAGTTCCCGAATAAATTTCTTCACCCGTCCTTCCTGGACGATATTTAATTTGCCGTCGGTAATTTCTGTTTTTAAACTGCCCGCAGTTAATGTGCCGCAGAAAACGATTTTCTTCGAAGTGGCACTGATATCAATAAATCCACCGGTGCCCATGATTTTACCATTGAATTTATGCACGCCGACGTTACCGTGCTGGTCGACTTCAGCAAAACTCAAATAACAAACATCCAGACCACCACCGTGATAAAAATCAAACTGGGACGTCATATCCAGAATGGCGCGGGTATTCACGTTCGCGCCAAAGGCGATCCCCTGTGAAGTAATACCGCCAATCGGACCTGTTTCTACCGTCAGAATAAAGTCATCAGCACAACCTTCTTCCCGGGCGACCAGGCCAATGCCGTCAGCAATACCGACGCCGACATTCCCCACTGCGCCTTTGCGCATTTCGAATAATGCACGCCGTGCAACTAATTTACGTTGGTTTAGGGGCAGGCTAAGTTTGGGGCTGTCATCAAGGGTGAAGTCACCAGAAATAAAGCGGTTAACCGGTGCACCGCCATACAGTTGGGTTTGATCCGGATCGACCACCACAATATCCACCAGATAACCCGGAATACGGACAGATTTAGGATGCAGCGTGGCTTTCTTAACCATTTTCTGCACCTGCATCATCACAATACCGCCGTTATTGTGCACCGCCTGGGCAATAACCAATGCGTCGAGATACATCACCTCATCTACAAAAGTGGCGTAGCCTTCGCTGTCGCAGGTGGTAGCGCGAATGAAGGCAATATCTGGCGCAATCGCTTTGTAATAGAGATATTCTTTGTTATCAAACTCGACCAGTTTAATCAGGTCTTCTTTAGTGACTTCATTCAGTTTGCCGCCTTGCTGGCGTGGATCGACAAATGTTCCGATGCCAATATCACTAATAATACCAGGCTGGTGGGCTGCGGCGGCGCGTAAGGTTTGTGTAAGTACACCTTGTGGATAGTTATAAGCAATAATTTTATTTTGTTCTGCGAGATCAGAAATACGCGGTGATTGTCCCCAGTGACCGCATAATGCCCATTTCACCAGGCCTTCTTGCGCCAGCGGACTAATACCACGGTCGGCGCGATCGCCAAGCCCTGTTGGACTAATAATCGATAAATTACGTGGTGTTTGAGTCTGTTTATATTTATCAGCAAGAGCAGTAATTAACGTAGTGGCTTCCAGAATACCGCCGCCAGCGCCTAACACACAAAGTGTTGCTTCGTCGGGAATATAATTCACCGCTTCCTGTGCCGACAGGACCGGCACTCGTCCATTAATACGAGGTGGTTTTACAGGTTTCATTGTTAATTCCTGATTCAGGTGTGATTTTCCCTACGCCAGATGGAGAATTAGCGCACAGAGACTCACGAAATATTTTTATTAAATACGGTTAAAAATACTTTTTTAGTTCGGCGGGGGAGGGGATTCCCGCCGAAATATTATTGCTTATGCCTGATGTAAAATAGTTAATACCGTACGCAAATCATTTACCGAGATTTGCCCTGGCGCAGACGCTTTTTTTACCGCACCCAAATACTTCACCAGCCAGACGAGAAATTACGCCAGTTTTTGCCATCGACATCGTGATGATTGGACGATCTGCATACTGCTCCTGCATCTCCAGGGTCGCGGCAAGCAACGTCAGCACATCGCTGGTACTTTGCGGCATCAGCGCAATCTTAGGAATATCGGCGTCGAAGGACTGCATTTTGCGCAGACGGGCAATGATTTCTTCGGCTTCCGGCGTTTTATGGAAGTCATGGTTGGACATGACAACTTTCACATCATGCGCGTGGGCGTAGGCGACGGTTTCTTTAACCTGATCATCGCCGGTAAATAACTCCAGATCGATCATATCAACCAGGCCGCTGTCGATGGCTGCACGATTGAGTGCAATATAAGCCTCGGTGGAAATCGCCTGCTCGCCGCCTTCTTTGGCACTGCGGAAGGTAAACAGCAGCGGTTTTTCTGGCATGGTTTCACGGAGAATTTTTGCTGCCGCCATGACAGACTCCACATTGGAGAGGTCGGCATAGTGGTCCACACGCCATTCCAGAATATCAAAGTCCGCTTCACGATAGGCGAGAGCTTCGGATTTCACGCTGGCGATATCTTTCGCCATCAGCGAGACGATGATTTTAGGTGCGCCCGTACCAATGACGAGATCTTTTACAGTTACGGTTTTCATTTTTTACCCTTTCTGCACGCGGTCAGCCTGTCAGGCACCGAACCCCATGACCTGTTTAACATATTCCAGAGGGAAATCTTTGCCAGTCCATAACGTGAACTGTTCAGCCCCTTGCCACAACAACATGCCGTATCCATCAATCGTTTTGCAACCCGCTTGTTGCGCCTGCTGCAATAACTTCGTCATATGCGGGTTATACACGCATTCAGTGACCAGAAGTCCCGGATGTAACAGACTGATATCATTAACCAATGATTCATTCTCAAGGGGTTTCATACCCACTTTGGTGCCATTGGTTAAAATGTCGGCGGAAGCCAGGGCTTCTGCAAAGGCTTGCTGATCGGCGAGATCGGTGACCGTGACGACACAATCGGTGTTTTCATTAACCCGCTGCGCGAAGGCGAGAGCTTTATCGAAGAACTCATCCCGACGGTTAAAGAGTTTAATTTCTTTTAAACCTTCAATTGCCCCCTGCGCGCCAATTGCCGTTGAGGCACCACCGGCCCCTAATAGCACCATCGTTTTGCCTTTGATATCAAAACCGCTCTCTTTAATGGCGCGAATATGACCCGTGCCGTCGGTGTTATAGCCACGCAGATAGCCATCATCATTAACGATGGTGTTGATGGCCCCCACCAGTTTGGCAGCTGGGGTTAATTCATCAACATATTCACACGCCAGTTGTTTGTTCGGCATCGATACACCAGTTCCGCGCATTTTGAGGGCTTTTAATCCTTCAATTGCTCCAGGAAAGCTATCGTTATCCACTTCGAAGGCCATATAGGTAAATGGCAATCCCGCTTTTTCTAAGGCCTTATTCTGCATTTCGGGCGATAAACTGTGGCGGATGGGATAGGCCATCAACCCAATCAATTCGTATTTTGCGGTAACATCCATAATTAACTCCTTTAACCTCTATGCTTAATTGTGTTTAACCGGGTGCAAAATTTACGCTCGCCAAACCGCACATCATTTTCAGGAATAATGAAAACGCGGTAATAGCGGATAAAAACAATAATTGCGGTAATCAGGGCCAGCAGCGCGAAAGTAAAATCGAGAACAATGATATATTGCAGGCCGATGTTCGACAGATAACCGGTAATCAGCGGAATAACAAAGTTAGCCAGTCCTCCCATCATCATATATATACTGGTGACTTTGGCTTTGCTTTTTGGGAAAAACTCTGACATGACCGAAACGCCGAGCTGTAAAATGCCGCCAGCTGCTGAGAAACCGATAACAAAGGCTCCGGCATTACACACCAATGGAGAAGGGTACAGGTAGATAATGGCAGCTGTTATTGTTGCCAGTGCAGAGTTAAATACATTAGCCCAGATGGGCCGGACCATTTTTTTCAGCAGTGCGGCAAAAATAAAGACACAGACCAGCGAACCCATACTGTAATAAGAGATGGTTTTTAATGCCTCAGCTTCTGACATACCAGCAAAAGCCATCGCATATTTGGGCATCCACACCACAATCACATAAAAGGTCGAGAATGCGGCTACACCGAACAGTACTGATGAAACACCTTCCAGCCAGACTAACGGTTTGCTGTTCATTTGCGGTAATTCATTAGCTACGCTGGCGTCCACCAACTGGCTGGGGAATTTGCTTTTCAACAGCATCAGCGTGATCAGTACAAACAGAATACCCGGAATAATCAGCCCATAGCCGTACCAGATGTTATTGAGCAACATATAGCTCACCAGCATTGGGTAGAACATTTGCCCGAATGACACATCGCTTTAACCAGTATGACCGCCGAACCAGAGGCTTTCGGAAAGCATTCCATGAGCGCGGGGTAGCCACCCGTATCCAGCGCTGAGTTAGCGATACCTACGCACACTGCCAGACAGTAGGCGAGAGTTAAATTCGGGCAAGCAGGAATACCAAAGAAGAATAGCAGATACATTATTACTGCCATTAATATCACCGCCCGACGACCAAACTTATCGGAGATCACTCCGAAGAATAAAATACTGATCAATCGCCCCAATCCGATACCGGAAATTAAATAGGCAATGCCCGCGTTGTCAGTGGAAAACTTTTCTGCCAAAGATGTCATGTTTTGGGCAAGCGTAATAACACTAATGCCGTGCAGGAAATAGCTGAAGTAAATACAAAGAACAGCCAGGATAAATGGCGTGCTGAAAGCCTTATTTTGAGACATTTTCACAGCTCCTTGCTGAAAGATAATTTCGTTACCGTACGTATTGTTCTCCGACGGTTTACATAATTACTATACTGAAGATAATTTTCCCTGGGTACATGGCATAAAGTTTATGTTTCCAGGAATATTGCATGTCATAGTTTGTTTTTGATCGCTATTTTCCTTAGTTAGCGCAGAAAGAGTTATTTATCCGTAAGATCTTGCATAACCTGAAAAGAATATTGCATTACCCACCCGGAGCGATATTTTCCTTTAGCGTGTGATGCCGCGTTTCTTTGCGACTGCGTAAGCCAATAAACAGTGCCAGTATAAAGCCGATAGCAGCGATGGCGGTATCGAACCACATAATATCGGCAATACTTCTTTGCGAAAGATGAGCCGTAATCAACGGAATGGTAAATGTTGCAATGCTGCCCGCACTGTAATAGATCCCCGTTGCTTTTCCTTTAGCGTAGGGAAAACGTTCCGCCATTAACGTCAGGCCAATTTGTACAACACCGCCTGCGGAGGTAAAACCGATGACGAAAGCAAATATTATCACCACATAAAATGTGGGATGCAGGCAGACGGTGAGCAGGGCGATAAATGAGATAAAGGTGTACAGCATCAGTAATGTTGTTGGGCGAACGGTATTACGAATGAGTGGAGCAGTAATAAATACACACAGCAGCGAACCCACGGTGTAGATACTGAGTAATTTGATCGACATGGTGTATGACATGCCAGCGACAAATTGTCCGTATTGTGCCAGCCACTGGCTAACCAGATAAAACGTTGCCATTGAGATATAGCCATATAGGGAATAACTGGCTAAATCGATAATTGAACAGCGATGTTCCGTAGAGCTGGTGGTTTTCTTTATGACAGGTAAGTGACGACCCGGATGGGGTGGGAACGTACAACGGTATAAAAACAGAGCGTTAATAAACATAATGCCTGCGGCAATCATAAAGGACCAACCGAACCACAGTTCAGCCCACACTAACAGGCTAATGATTAATTGTCCGCTGGAAACAAATGCTTTAATTAAAATATTGGCTGTACCCGGTGAGCGTGGAAAAGCTTCCATCAAACTGGGATAGGTGCCTGCATCGAGAAAACTGTTTGCCATTCCCGCCAGAAAGCCAAAAACATAAGCGATAATGATGTTATTGGTGTGCAGGATGCCAAAAAAGAAGGCCATATAGCAGCACATCCCGAGCATGATAAAAGGGCGGCGACCAAAGCGATCGGATAATAATCCTGCAAAAAGCAAGACACTTAATCGACCAATGCCCAGTGATGAGATAACTATCGAGACGCCTGCGGCATTAGTCTGCCAAAGCGTCTCCAGCGAGGCCATATTCAGGCTCATCAAAATGACGCCCATACCATGCACCAGGTAATTAAAATACAACCCAAGTGCGGTAGGGTAATAGGGATTTTTCATAGGTTCTACTTAGCAAAGGTGCTTTAAAAAGTGTAGCGATGTTGTGTCAGTATCCGTTCATTATTGTTGTAACAACGACAATTCCTTTCTGTGGAGAAATTAACAAAGCCGCTCCAGATCGTGTGCATATAATTCAGCAGCTACCGATTGATAGATCTTCCAGTCAATAAAATTGCCATCAGGGTAGACTTGTTGAAACGCGGTTAAGTCGGGGAAAAAACGCATGGTGTTGTTGCCGATGCGGTTATTTATTTTCTCTATGATGGCATGAAGATGTTTTTTTCGTTGCTGACGCATAGCCAACAGTTGCTCGACTACACATTCAGGAATGGCGCATTTGCCATTTTCCCACTGACGCCAGCTTTCACTGTTACCGGTCTGGGCAATCCAGGTCGCGCATTCATCAATAGTCATGGCAAAAATATGGCGAAGTGCCTGGAGTTCATAAGCGTTCATCGTGTAATGGCTGCATGAAATAAACAATAAAATATAAATAACATTATCAGCCTGCTGACGGCTTGAAGAGAGTCACAGTATCTTGTGCAACATTATTGGAAAGAGTGAGGGGCGAGGTAGCGAAGCAGAAAAATGTTAAAAAAAAGCCCATCGTGGGAGATGGGCAAAGACTACACACAGCAATTCGTTGTTTCACTCAGGGGATTTCCATGCTTATAAATCAATATGTTGATTTATAACCGTGAGCTAATAGTAGGCATACGGACTTTTTGCGTCGATCAGATTCGTCTCATTAGTTTAAAAACTGTAAAGAATTTGCGACAGGTACTACCAGCTGAATAGCGGTAAGCAGGAAAATATGGGGAAGAGCAAGCAAATATCAATTAGCAGGGGTTAACAATCAGGCGGCAGAGCCGCCTGATGAGAAATTACTTATTCGATTTCTCGATTTCGCCAAGTTCTTCGAGAATTTCTTCCGGTTGGTCCGTCGGCGGTGGGACTTCTTCCACCCACGCGGCAAACAGACGCCAGGAAACGGCTAACAGAACCGGACCAATAAACAGACCGATCATCCCGAAAGCAATCAAACCACCAATAACGCCAGAGAGGATCAGGATCAGCGGTAAATCGGCACCCATGCGAATTAACATTGGGCGGATGACGTTATCGAGCGTGCCAACCACACCGCTCCAAACTAACAATACCGTTCCCCAGGTGGTATCGCCAGTCCAGTAGAGCCAGATAATCGCCGGAATCAGTACCGGCAACGGTCCAAGCTGGACAAGGCAGGAGAGGATCATTAACACCGTTAGCAAAGTTGCATAAGGTACGCCGGATACGGCGAGGCCGATACCGCCAAGCACTGCCTGTACTAACGCCGTCACCACCACACCCAGCGCCACCGCGCGGATAGCCTGTGCCGCCAGCAGCACGGCGGCATCTCCGCGAACGCCTGCCAGACGGGTTGCAAAATGGCGAATGCCTTGTGCCACCTGTTCACCGCGCCAGTACAGCAGGGCGCTGAAGAGAAGCATCAGCGCACAATGCACCATAAAGCGCCCGATATGCGCCGCCTGCCCAACGAACCAGGTGGTGGTGGTGCCAATATAAGGACGGACTTTCGCCATGATCGCCGTCCCCCCCATATCCAGCAAATTGTGCCAGCCTGCATATAGCTTCGCGCCAATCACCGGAATGGTATTAAGCCACGCCAGATCGGGTAACGTCATGTCACCACTGGAAATGGCTTTAATTAGCGGGCCGCTGCCGTCGACGATACTGTTAACCAGCAAAGCAATAGGGATGATAAACACCATCACTAATAACAGCGTCATCACCAGAACGGCGAGAGAGCGGCGACCAAACATGATCTTTTGCAAACGTAACAATACCGGCCAGGTGGCGATAACCACTGTACCGGCCCATGCAAAGCCGAGAATAAAGGGTTGTACAATCCACAGACATGCCACAATCATGATGGCTAAAAACAGCACCGAAAGCAGAATTTGTGCGACATCCCTGGGCTGACGAACATTTACCATAACTACTTTTCACCTTTTTTGTGCGTCAAATCGTCGACGCGACGTGAACACGCGAAACTCACCTGCATAATGATGAGCAATTTCAGCGGTTTTTAACAGGTCGATTCTGCCCTTAATTCTGATGGGCGTGTAAGAAAAAAATGTGGTACAACAACTCAGGCAACACGCAAACGATTAATCTCTCATCACAGACCGCAGGAAAGGGTCAATATAATGATTCCACAGATTTCCCAGGCACCCGGCGTCGTTCAACTGGTGCTTAATTTTTTGCAAGAGCTGGAGCAACAAGGTTTTACCGGCGATACGGCGACAAGTTATGCCGATCGTCTGACAATGTCGACTGACAACAGTATTTACCAACTTCTCCCCGATGCGGTGGTATTTCCGCGTTCAACCGCAGATGTGGCGCTGATCGCCCGTCTTGCCGCGCAGGAACGCTATTCATCGCTGATCTTTACCCCCCGCGGCGGCGGCACTGGCACTAATGGTCAGGCGCTCAACCAGGGGATTATTGTTGATATGTCCCGCCATATGAACCGCATCATCGAAATTAACCCTGAAGAGGGCTGGGTGCGCGTTGAGGCCGGGGTGATTAAAGACCAACTCAATCAGTACCTGAAACCCTTTGGCTACTTTTTTGCGCCAGAACTTTCGACCAGTAACCGGGCAACGCTCGGCGGGATGATCAATACCGATGCATCCGGTCAGGGATCGCTGGTCTATGGCAAAACGTCAGATCACGTACTTGGCGTACGCGCGGTGTTGTTGGGGGGCGATATTCTCGATACGCAACCTTTACCCGTCGAATTGGCGGAAACGCTGGGTAAATCCAATACCACAATCGGGCGAATTTATAACACGGTTTATCAACGTTGCCGTCAGCAACGCCAGTTAATTATCGACAACTTCCCCAAACTTAACCGCTTTCTTACCGGTTACGATCTGCGTCATGTCTTTAACGATGAGATGACCGAGTTCGACCTGACGCGCATTCTGACGGGTTCAGAAGGGACGCTGGCCTTTATTACCGAAGCGCGGCTGGATATTACACGCTTGCCTAAAGTGCGCCGTCTGGTGAACGTCAAATATGACTCTTTTGACTCCGCGCTGCGTAACGCGCCGTTTATGGTTGAGGCGCGGGCGCTTTCGGTAGAGACGGTGGACTCAAAAGTGCTCAACCTTGCACGGGAAGATATTGTCTGGCATTCCGTCAGTGAACTGATTACCGATGTGCCTGATAAAGAGATGCTCGGGCTGAACATTGTGGAATTTGCTGGTGATGATGAGGCACTGATTGACGAGCGAGTTAATGCACTCTGTGTGCGGCTTGATGAGCTGATTGCCAGCCAACAGGCAGGAGTGATCGGCTGGCAGGTGTGCCGCGAGCTGGCGGGTGTTGAACGTATCTATGCAATGCGCAAAAAAGCCGTTGGTCTGCTTGGCAATGCCAAAGGTGCTGCTAAGCCAATTCCGTTTGCTGAGGATACCTGCGTACCGCCGGAACACCTGGCGGATTATATTGCTGAATTTCGCGCGCTGCTCGACAGCCACGGCTTAAGCTACGGTATGTTCGGTCACGTCGACGCAGGTGTCTTGCACGTCCGTCCGGCACTGGATATGTGCGATCCGCAACAAGAGATTTTGATGAAGCAAATCTCTGATGATGTAGTGGCGCTTACCGCGAAATACGGTAGTTTGTTGTGGGGTGAACACGGCAAAGGTTTTCGCGCTGAATACAGCCCGGCGTTTTTCGGTGAGGAACTTTTTGCAGAACTGCGTAAAGTGAAAGCGGCATTTGACCCGCATAACCGACTCAACCCCGGGAAGATTTGCCCGCCAGAAGGTCTCGATGCGCCGATGATGAAAGTGGACGCGGTGAAGCGCGGTACATTCGATCGACAGATCCCCATTGCGGTACGCCAGCAGTGGCGTGGTGCAATGGAGTGTAACGGCAACGGTTTATGCTTCAACTTTGATGCTCGTAGTCCGATGTGTCCGTCGATGAAGATCACCCAGAACCGGATTCATTCACCGAAAGGGCGCGCAACGCTGGTGCGTGAATGGCTGCGTTTGTTGGCGGATCGCGGCGTTGACCCACTCAAACTGGAACAAGAACTGCCTGAATCCGGCGTCAGTTTGCGGACGTTAATTGCCCGCACGCGCAATAGTTGGCATGCGAATAAAGGCGAATATGACTTCTCACACGAAGTCAAAGAGGCGATGTCGGGCTGTCTGGCCTGTAAAGCGTGTTCAACTCAGTGCCCCATCAAAATTGATGTGCCGGAGTTTCGCTCTCGTTTCCTGCAACTCTATCACACCCGTTATTTACGCCCGCTGCGCGACCACCTCGTCGCTACGGTTGAGAGTTACGCACCGCTGATGGCACGCGCGCCGAAAACCTTTAATTTCTTCATTAACCAGCCGCTGGTGCGCAAACTCTCGGAAAAACATATCGGCATGGTTGATTTGCCGCTGCTGTCGGTCCCCTCGCTACAACAACAAATGGTGGGGCATCGCTCGGCAAACATGACGCTGGAACAGCTTGAAGCTCTCAATGCAGAGCAGAAAGCGCGCACGGTGCTTGTGGTGCAGGACCCCTTTACCAGCTATTACGATGCTCAAGTGGTGGCGGATTTTGTCCGTCTGGTCGAAAAATTAGGTTTCCAGCCCGTGTTACTGCCATTTTCGCCAAATGGCAAAGCCCAGCATATCAAAGGTTTTCTTAATCGTTTTGCGAAGACGGCGAAAAAGACGGCGGATTTCCTCAACCGTATGGCGAA